>Ga0209599_10000695_pt1 | contig 20008 bp, 11 predicted proteins | sample Shrwel_input2_FT_FD_187534 | JGI IMG/M metagenome (GOLD analysis project Ga0209599, IMG submission 187534) | Subsurface microbial communities from deep shales in Ohio, USA - Utica-3 well 1 S input2 FT (SPAdes) (version 2) ... | reverse complement strand
GGGCAGGGGTGGGGGTAGTCAACTTATGCGGCCAGCTTGCCGTGGGTAGGGACGGCTCTCGGAGCCGTCCGTTCGCGGACGGAGGTGCGCAGTTCGCTCGAGTTGGTATGCCTGCTTTGGTCAACGGCGGGCTCGGAGAGCCACGCCCTACCAAGTGCCCCCCTGCGCGACTGCGTCGCGCCTTACTTCTTCGTCGGCTGCGGCGTATCCTTCATCTTGGAAGCGCCGATGGTGACGATCTTCTCGATGATGCCGTAAAGTTTGAGGGTATCCCACTTGGCGGTCAGGGTGACCTGGTTACCGGAGGCTTCGACGGGCTGGATGCCGGCGAGGAATTCACCCGCGAGGGCCTTCATTTCCTTTTCTTCGGGGGTCTCGGGCTTGGACGGGTCGCCGGCGAGCATCATCGGCGCCATGGCCAGCATGCCCTGGGCCTGCATGGCCAGCGGGGCGGCCTTTTCCTTCGAGGTGAAGGTGGCGCTGAGCCTCATGACCTGGTCCGAGCCTTTCTCGCCCATGGCGAAGAGGCCGCTGACGAAGCCGCTGTTGGCGAGTTCAGCGCTGGCCGGCAGTTTGGCGGCGTTGACGGAGACGATGGCGTAGGCGCGGCCGGTCGCGGCGACGGCGGAACGCTGGGCGGAGGGCAGGGCGTAGGAGGCGCCCTGTCCTTTGAGCAGTCCGATGATGCGGGCGGCTTCCTTGGGCTGGGCGATCAGGAGCGTATCACTGTCGAGGTCGAACAGTCCGATCGGTTCGACTTCAGCGTCGAGGTCGTGCGGCGGGAGCGGGAGGCTGTTGGCGGCCTGAGCGAGTTCGTCGCTCAAAGATGCCATCAGTTCCTTGGCGTTCCAGCCCTGAAGGCCTCCGGCGTTCAACGTCTTGACCTTCTTGGCGGTGGCATGGGTTGCGAGGCGACTTCTGTCATGGCGGGCATGGATGATGAGCGCGCCGGTGAAACGGTCGCCCGGTCCCATGCTGAAGCCTCCGGCAAAGGAAGTGTCCGGCGATTCGAAGTCGAGGCCGGTGGCGTTCTTGATGGCTGCCTGCACGGCCTTGCTGTCCTTCCCGCTCTTATCGAGGCCGGCGACGAGCTTCTCGAGGCGCGCCTTGAAGGCCTTGGCCTCGGGCGAGTCACTGATCTTCAGGCCGCGCGAGCTGGCGGTCGCGAAGGTGATCGCGTAGTCGGCGGGCACGCCCTTGAAGTCGAAATCCTGGGCCGGCAGGAGGGTGGCGGTCAGGAGCAGGGCGAGGGTGGAGAGAAGTCGCATGGGCGGAATAAATCCGATGGCCTAGGCCTCGGTCAATCCCCACCTGCGGTGATAAGGTATAGAAAATATCGATTGTTATAAAAGAAGCGGAGAGGGGAGGGACGGCTCTCCGAGCCGTCCGTTCGCGGATGCGATTCATCTCTCAAAGGGAGACCGGAAACCGGAAAGTAAGCTTCGGTCATGTCCCAGCCAATCACCCGGTGCCCAATCAAACCAAGAACAACGAACTAAGAACGAAGAACGTTTAACTCCCCTATGGCGCCCCCTTTGAGTTCGGCCTCTGGTAGGGACGGCTCTCCGAGCCGTCCGTTCGCGGACGGGCGAGCGCATGTCTGTTGAGATAGGCTGCTCGCTTTGGTCAACGGCGGGCTCGGAGAGCCACGCCCTACCATTGCGCCCCGTGTCCACGTGTCACCTTGCCCACGTGCCCCCTGCGCGACTCCGTCGCGCCTTACTTCTTCTTCGCCGGAGGCGCTGCCTTAAGGGGGTGTTCCTTCAGCAGTTCGTCGGCCATGTAGAAGTTGGCGCGGTCCTTGGTCGCCTCGCGGACCTTCTTGACGGTGGCTGGTGAGACGAGCTTGCCGTTATTGCCGAAGGAGAGGCGGACGTAACTGAGCACGGCCGCGGCTTCGTCGTCATTGAGCAGGCCGCCAAAGCCCATCATGGGCGGCACGCCCTTGGTCGGGTCGAAATCCTTGCCGTTGACCTTGATTGGACCCCAGATGCCCTTGAGCAGGATCTTGGTCAGGCGTTCATCGTCGTCGATCCAGTTGCTCCTGGAGAGCGGAGGGTAGATGTTCGGGATGCCGTTGCCGTCCGCTTGGTGGCAGGTGGCGCAGTGCGCGTCGCGGAAGTAGATCTCACGACCGAGCTTGAACACCTTCTCTTCGGCGGCGGTGAGTTTGCGCGCGGGCTTGGAATTGGTGCCGGCTTCGGCGACGGGCTGGCCGATCTTGAGCTTGCCGCTGAAGTAATCCGCGGCGGCCGGATTGCCTTCCAGGTTCAGCTGGCCGGCGGCCTTCAGGGCGTCGACATCGTCCTTGAGCGTATAGGTCAGGGCGTAGTGGAGGACGGCGCCGACCCAGCGGTCGACGGGCAGCTTGAAGGCTTCCACGGCGAGCTTGGCGCCTTCGGCGTTGTCGAGCCAGGTGGCGGCGACGACGGCGGTCAGGCGCACGCGGGCGTTCTCGTCACGGATAGCCTGGTTGAGCAGGGCGACGTGGTTCGGGAGCTGCCAGAAGGAGTGACGGATGACGTCCACGGCGGCGGCGCGGGCTTCCGGCTGCTTGGCTTTGAGAAGCTGGGCGATGAGCTCGGCGTCCGGCTGGTTCTGCGCCCAGGTGGCCCAGAGGGCTTCGCATAGGTGGTGCTCATAGGCCGCGTCTTTTTGATCGAGCTTCGCGACCCAAGCCTTCACGGCAGGGAGGACTTCAGCGGGCGCGTGGCTGCGGAGCTCGCGGCGGGCGCGATAACGGGTGCGGTACTCCGGTTCCTTGAGGACTTCGAGAAGTTCGGGCACGGAGGCGCCGGCGATCTTGGCGGGCTTCACGAGCGGGCGCTCGGGGTAGGTGATGCGGTAGATGCGGCCATGCTCGCGGTCGCGATTCGGATCGCGCGCGTTGTGCTGCATGTGCCCGATGAGCGGGTTGTGCCAATCGATGAAGTAGAGCGAGCCGTCTGGCGCGAACTCGAGGTCGACCGGGCGGAAGTTGCCATCGGTGGAGGTGAGGAGGTCACCGTTGGCCTTGCCGGTGAACCCAGCGCCGTCGTCGGCCTTCTTGCCGAAGCTGATGCCGAGGAAGCCGATCGTGTTGCAAATCATGAAGTCGCCCTGCTGCGCGTCGGGGAAGTGACGCGAGGAGACGAACTCGGCGCCGGAGGTCGGGCGGGAGCGCTTGGGGACGAACTGCTCGACCTTGATCTGTTCGATGCCGTAGGGGACCTTGGCCGAGAGCGGCACGGCCCACCAGTTCTCGCCGGACGAGGCGTCGGAGAGGAAAGGCTGCTCCCAATAGTCGAACGAGAAGCCCCACGGATTGGAGACATCGACCTGCACGCGCTCGAGGCGGTAGGACTTCGGGTCGAAGCGCCAGGCACCGCCGTCATTGCAGCGACGCGGGCCATAAGGGGTCTCGACCTGGCTGTGGAGGAAGCGGCCTTCGAGCAGGTAGAAGGCGCCCGAAGCGTCGGCGCAATAGGCCGAGATGGCGTGGTGCGAGTCGTGCGAGTCGAAACCGTGGAGGATCAGCTCCGTGCGGTCGGCCTTACCGTCCTTGTCGTCGTCGATGAGCAGGGCGAGGTTCGGCTCCTGTGAAACATAGACGCCTTCAGGAGCGATCTCGAAGCCGATCGGGATGTGGAGCTTGTCGGCGAAGACCGACTGCTTGTCGGCTTTGCCGTCGCCGTCGGTGTCTTCGAGGATCAGGAGCTTGTCGTCCGGTAACGCGTCGCCGGGACGGTAGTGCGGGTACGTCGGGGTCGTGGCGACCCAGAGGCGGCCCTTGGCGTCGAAAGACATCTGCACCGGCTTCTTGAGGTCTGGGAATTTCTCTTCGGAGGCGAAGAGGGAGACCTTGTAGCCGGGCAGGAGCTTCATCTTCTCGATGGCGGCTTCACCGGAGAGGAACTCCGTGGGGTTGCCGTTCTTCTCGCTGGGCTTGAAGTTGGTCGGCACGGGCGGGAGGACCAGGGTCTTGGAGTCATCGACGGCGAGGTCGGTCTTCTTACCCTGGGCTACGTCGTGGATGAGCGTGTCGCGGATGACGGTCATCTGGCGGCTCTTGAAGACCTCGTCGGGGTAGTTCTGCGGACCGAAGGGGTTGTAACGCTGGCCGTGGGTGTGGACGCCGTTGAGGATCGAGTAGTCGGTGTTCCACATGTAGTCCTTCAGCTTCACCGCGCCGTTCACGAGGGCTTCGTCAGCCTTGGAGGCGCGCGCCGTGGCGCCGTAGAGTCCGTCGGCGAGGAGCTTGGCGATCTCGCGGTAACCAAAGTCAGTCGGAGCGAAGCCATTGACCGTGTAGGGCGACTTAGCCTTGCCGTAGGCGGCGAGGGTGGGGTGGAAGAGGTCGATATAGGTGATACCATGCTTCTTGGCGACGCGCTCCATGGCGGCGGCGTAGAGCTCGAGGTTGGCATTCTCCTTGGCGCCGTTCGGCAGATCACGCGTGGCGGAGAGGTTCTCAAAGGCGATGGGGGAGACGAGCACGAGGCGCGGCGCGGTCTTACCGTTGTAGGCCTTGGTCAGGGAGTGGACGACGAAGGCGTCGACTTCGGCTTCGTAGTTGGCGGCGCGGCCAGGGCCGTCGAACGACTCGTTGTAGCCGAAGAACGCGACGACGGTGTCGGCCTTCAGGTGGAAGAGCCACTGGTCCGGCGTGGAGAAGAAACCCTTGCCGTTATGCTGGGCGTACTCGGGGTGGAACTTGTCGGCGCCCGGGAAGGCCCACTGGCTGGCGCGCGCCGGGTGCGGACGGAAGGCCGGGGTGTCGCCCGAGCGGCCCATATTGCGCACGAGAAGACCCTGCTGCGGGAAGCGGAGGTGCAGTTCGGTCTCGAGGCGACCGTAGTAGGTGTCGCGCTCGGCGAAGCCGTTGCCGATGAAGACCACGCGCTCGCCGGTGGCGGGCGGGGCGACCTGCTGGCTGCGCTGGGTCGTGGCGGCCGGCGGATTCTCGGCCGGAGCGTGCGGCGTCGGCGAACCCTTGCTGTTGTCCGGCCAGTTGGCCGCGTTGGCCTTGGCTTCCTTGGTCTTGAGTTTGCTGTGATCCGTTACCGGCTTGTCGGCGGCGATCAGGCCGGCGGCGAGGAAGGCGAGGAAGAGGCGGGCGCGGGACTTCATGAGAGGGAGGTCTGGCATATTTATAGGGCTAAATCAGGATTATCCAGCCCGACTTCTCGTCCGGCTGCACCCTATTTCCCTCATGAAAGGCCCGGCTTACTCTTTCCAGGTCGCCTTCATCGAGCCCCAGACCTTGCCAATCAGGAAGACGCAGGCCGCCAGGACGAGGGCATGGCCGACGGTCCAATACCAGAGTACCTTCTGGTCAGCCGCATGAAGCAGACCGTAGACGCACATCGCACCGGCGGCCGACAAGAACAGCAGGCGCACGCCGAGCAGGAATAGCATCATCGACTTCATGGCGCCAAGTTGGTCGGACCGCCGAGCGCCGTCAAGGATGGCTCAATGGTCAGATGACTGAGTCGATGGCTGCGTCGATGGCAGAGGACTGAATCGATGCGCCAAACCCTTTAGCCGGGAAGTCTTCGGGGTAGGGTCAGCACTGCGTACTGACCTAGTTGTCTCGGCCTTCAGGTCTCAGGTTCGGGCATTCAGCATCAGGTACAGGTTCAGGACCCGTAGCCGCACCCGAACCTGAAGACCTGAACCCGATACCCGACTGCTGAGACCTGAGACCCGAAGAAGTATCCCCCAGCCAACTATCCGATCTCCCTATGCTGCCCTCCTTGAGTGCGGTCTCTCCCCATGTCCCCGTGTCACCATGCCCACGTGTCCCCTTGGACTATGCTTTGGTAGGGACGGCTCTCCGAGCCGTCCGTTCGCCGATTGATGTGCGTCCTCCAACGGCGGGCTCGGAGAGCCACGCCCTACCTATTGCCCACATGTCCCCTCGGGGCGTCCCACCGCGCTCACTTCAGCGTCAACGTCACGCGCCGGAGGTCCATCACGCTTTTGCCCGGGATGTCGGTGGCGCGTAGTCGCAACTCGCCTTTGCCAGGCTCGAGCCGGACTTCGCCGAGGGTCATGGTCCGGAAGACCTTCATCACGGACTCGCCGGTACCGCGCGGCACGACGTCTTGGTCGGTGAGCAGGGGCGGATCCCAGGCGTCGGTGACCTTGCCCTTGAGCAGCGTGCCTTCGAAGGAGAGTTCGAGCTTCGAGCCGACGTCGGCCTGTGGGCAGGTATAATCCAGCGTCACGACGTAGGTCCCGGCCGTGACGACCTCGAGGTTCCAGACGGCGGAGTCGGTCGGCTTAGTCCAGTTCACGAAATAGGAAGAGTTCGGCGCCTTGCCGCTGCGACGCATCTCGCCGCGCGGTTCGCCGTCGCGCGCGGGGAGCATCGTGACCGGAAACTCCCGATAGCCGATCGCCAGCGGGCGCGGGTCGACGCCGCTGCCGGGGCCATTCGCCGCCTTACCTTTGCCTTTGCCGCCCGCAGGGGTCGCGATGCCGAGTTCCTTGCGCCAGGCGGCCACCGCGGCGGTCAGTTCCTTGGCGAGTTCGGGCTGCTTCGCTTGGATGGGCGTGGTCTGGCCGGGATCGGCAACCATGTCGAAAAGGTTTCCGCCGTTGTCGAGGCGGTGCGTCTGCGTCCGGACGCTGACATTATTGGCCCAAGAGTTGAAGATATGACGCGGCGCCCAGTCGGCGTCGTAACCCGTGCGCAGGAGCGGCGTGAGGTCACGGCCATCGAGGGGCTTGTCGCCGACCCGCTTGACGCCGGCGAGCGCGTGGAGCGTCGGGCTGAGGTCGATGGCGCCGGCGATGGGCTTCACCTGCGAGCCGGCGGCGATCTTTCCCGGCCAGCGGATGAAGAGCGGCGAACGCACGCCGCCTTCGTCGGTGGTCGCCTTGGTGCCTTTCATGCCGCCGGTCCAGCGATGGCCGTTCGGGCCGTTGTCCGAGAAGTAGACGACGATGGTGTCTTCCTCGAGGTTGAGTTCCTTGAGCTTGGCGAGGATCCGCCCGACGTTACGGTCCTGGTTCTCGAGCATCGCCTGCGCGCAGCGGGTCTCGTCGGGTTTCTCGAGCGCGGCCTGAGTGGCGGTCTGGGTGATGGGCTTGTCCTTGAAGCGGTTCCAATCCTCGGGCGGCACGGACCAAGGCGAATGGGGCGTGGTGAAGGGCACGTAGCACAGGAAGGGTTTGTCCTTGTTGCGATCGATGAACTGCAGGGCCTTGTCGGTCAGGACGTCGACGATGTAGCCTTTGGAGGGCTTCATGACGCCATTATGCTCGAGCGGCGCGTCGAAGTACTCGCCCCAGTGGCCGGACGTATAGCCCCAGAAGGTATCGAAGCCGCGGGCGAGCGGGTGATAGGGCCACTGGCTGCCATTGTGCCACTTGCCGAAGATGCCCGTGACGTACCCGGCGGCCTTGAAGGAGTCAGCGAAGGTCTTCTCGTCGAGGTTCATGCGCTCTTGGCCGGTGGAGACGCCATACACGCCCAGGCGGCGGTGGTAGCGGCCGGTCAGGAACTCCGAGCGGGTCGGGGAGCAGACCGGCTGCACGAAGAAGCGATCGAAGTGTGCGCCGCCCTTGGCGAGCGTATCGATGTTCGGCGTCGCGAGCTGGCGGTTGCCATTGAAGGAGTAATCGCCCCAGCCGGCGTCGTCGGCCAGCAGGACGACCACGTTCGGCGACTTGGCCGATGCGAAGGCGGACGTCAGGAGGAGGCAGGCGAGGAAGAGGCGCATGGGGTTATTTCTTGGCGGGGAGGTAGCCGAGCGAGACGAGGAAGGCGTCGGTCGCCGCCAAGGTCTCGGCATACTTGGCCTTATTGAAGAAGCCGTGCGGCTGGCCTTCGTAGCCGACAAGTTCGCAGCGGTTACCGGCGGTCTTCATGACTTCGGCGAATTTCTCGACGGTCGAGTAAGGGACGGTGGTGTCGGCCTTGCCGTGGAAGATGATCGTGGGCGGCGTGCCTTTCTTCACGTGATGGAGTGGCGAGATCTCGGTGGGTTCGCAGCCGAACTTGGCCTTGTCCAAGCCGGCGCCGAAGCCCTTGAGGTCGAGGCCGGGGAAGGGCGCCATGACGGTGCCAGGGTTGAAGAGAACGAGCGCGTTGGGCAGGCAGGAGACGGACTTGTCATCCTTGGCGTCATCGAGTCCGGGCACCGTCGCCGTCGAGGCCGCCAGATGGCCGCCAGCCGAACCGCCGCCGACGGCGATGCGCTCCGGGTCAATGCCCAGGCGCGCGGCATTCGCGCGCACCCAGCGGACGCAGGCCTTGGCGTCGGAGACGCAGTCGGCCGGCTTGGCGTCCTGCCGGGTCTTCACCCGATAATCCGCGACGATCGCGACCATCCCGCGCGCCGCGAGATGGCGGCTCTGGGGTTCGAACTGGGTGGGCGAGCCGCCGACCCAGCCGCCGCCGAAGAAGAAGACGATCGCGGGCAGGGGTTTTCCGGACTTTTGCGCGGGCTCGAAGATCCAGACCTTGAGCTCGGTCTCGCCGACCTTGCGGTAGGTCTCGGACTTCGTGCCCTCGATTGTCGGCGGATAACCCCCGGCTTTCTTCTTGGCGGTTTTCTCCTGGGCGCCCGCGGTCAGCGCGACGCAAAGGGAGAGGAAGGCGAGGGCGAGGCGCATGGGGGTGACCGTAAGATGCAGGATGACGGATGGCGGATAAAGGATGAAAGAAGCGGGACCGCTGCCTTGTTCATCCGCTCAAAGGGAAACCGGAGACCGGGATGTATGCTGCGGTCGTGGGTAGGGATGACCGGCCCGGTCATCTGCGGGCGCCCGGGCCGCACGCCCCTACCTTTGATGCCCCAGCCAATCATCCGGTTTCCCCATGGTGCACCCTTTGGATTCTGCTTTGGTAGGGACGGCTCTCCGAGCCGTCCGTTCGCCGATTGATGTCCGTTACCCAACGGCGGGCTCGGAGAGCCACGCCCTACCTTTACCACTTGTTTATCTAGCCCTAGCCCTAGCCCTAAATCAGGATCTCCTTGATCACCTTGCTGGGTTCGACCCCGGTGAGCTTGGCGTCGAGGCCTTGGAATTTGATCGTGAAGGCGTCGTGCCGGATGCCGAGCTGGTGCAGCATGGTGGCGTGCAGGTCGTGGACCGTGCAGACCTTGTCCATCGCGGCGTAACCGAGTTCGTCCGTCGCGCCATGGGTCAGGCCGCCCTTCACGCCGGCGCCGGCGAGCCACATCGACATGGCTTTGTTGTGGTGGTCGCGGCCGACCGGTCCTTTGTCGCCCTGCTTCATCGGCGTACGTCCGAATTCGCCGCTCCAGACGATCAGGGTGTCTTCGAACATCCCGCGTCGCTTGAGGTCGGTGATCAGCGCCATGCAGGCGCGGTCGACTTCCTTCGCGCGCAGGGGAAGTTCTTCCTTGAGGAGGCTGTGGTGATCCCAGTCGCGATGGTAGAGCTGGATGAAGCGGCTGCCGCGTTCCGCGAGACGGCGCGCGAGCAGGCAGTTGGCGGCGAAGGATCCGTCGCCGGGCTGGCAGCCGTAGAGCTCAAGGGTCTTGGCGGATTCGCCGGAGACATCCATGAGGCCGGGCACGCTGGCCTGCATCCGGAACGCCATCTCGTATTGGGCGATGCGCGTGGCGACCTCGGTGTCGCTCACTTCGCCGGCACGGACCTGGTTAAGGCCGTTGATCGCCTCGACGTCGCCTTGCTGCGAGGCACGCGAGATGCCGGGGGGATTGTTGAGATAGAGCACGGGGTCGCCCTTGGAGCGGAGCTGCACGCCCTGGTGCTTCGAGGGGAGGAAGCCGCTGCTCCACTGGCGCGCGGCGATGGGCTGGGGCGAACGGCCTTTGCCGGTCGAGACCAGCACGACGAAGCCCGGCAGGTCTTCGGCCTCGGAGCCCAGTCCGTAGGTGACCCACGAACCCATGCTCGGCCGGCCCGCGATCTGCGAGCCGGTGTTCATGAACATGTGGGCGGGATCATGGTTGATGGCGTCCGTCGTCATCGAGCGGATGACGCAGATGTCGTCCGCGACGGAGCCGATGTGCGGCAGGAGCTCGGAGAGTTCGGTGCCGTTCTTGCCGTGCTTCGCGAACTTGAACTGCGGCCCCTGGCAGATGAGTTTCTGGCCTTGGAGCTGGGCGAGCTGCTGGCCCTTGGTGAAGCTTTCCGGCATGCCCTTGCCGTCCATCTCGGCGAGCTTCGGCTTATGGTCGAAGAGCTCGAGCTGCGAGGGGCCGCCGGCCATGGTCAGCCAGATGACGCGCTTGGCCTTCTGGGGCAGAGGGAGTTTCGAGAGCACGCCCGGCGCGGCGGCGAGCCCGGTGCGGCCGAGGAGCGACGCCAGCGCGACGGCGCCGAGGCCGCGCCCGGTGTTGCCGATGAACGAACGGCGATGGAGCTGGCTCAGGCCGGGGAACATCAGGCGACGATCTCTTTGATGACTTTGCTGGGTTCGACGCCGGTGAGCTTGGCGTCGAGGCCCTGGAACTTGATGGTGAAGGCTTCGTGGTTGACGCCGAACTGGTGCAACATGGTGGCGTGCAGGTCGTGCACGGTGGTCACCTTGTCCACGGCCGCGTAGCCGAGTTCGTCGGTCCGGCCATGGACGATGCCTCCCTTGATGCCGCCGCCGGCCATCCAGACGGTCATGGCCTTGTTGTGGTGGTCGCGCCCGCTGCCGCCCTGCGACATCGGGGTGCGCCCGAACTCGCCGGCCCAGACGATCAGGGTGTCGTCCAGCATGCCGCGCTGCTTGAGGTCGGTGATGAGCGCCATGCAGGCGCGGTCGATCTCGGCGGCCTTGAAGGCGATGCCGTCCTTGACGCCGCCATGGTGGTCCCAGTCCTTGTGGTAGAGCTGGATGAAGCGGACGCCGCGTTCGGCAAGGCGACGGGCGAGCAGGCAGTTGGCGGCGAACGAGCCGTCGCCGGGCACGCAACCGTAGAGCGCGAGGGTCTTGGGGTCCTCGGCGGAGACGTCCATGAGCTTGGGCACGCTGCCCTGCATCTTGAACGCCATCTCGTATTGGGCGATACGCGTGGCGACCTCGGGATCGGCGACGACCTTGTCGCGATGGAGATTCAGCGCCGCGATGGCGTCGACGTCGCCGCCTTGGGCGTCGCGCGACACGCCGGGCGGGTTGGTCAGGTACATGACGGGATCTCCCTTCGAGCGCAGCTGCACGCCCTGGTGCTTGGAGGGGAGGAAGCCGCTGCTCCACTGGCGCGCGGCGATGGGCTGGTTCTGGCCGCCCTTGCCGAGCGAGGTCAGCACCACGAAGCCCGGCAGGTCTTCGGATTCGACGCCGAGCCCGTAGGTCACCCATGAGCCCATGCTGGGCCGGCCCGCGATCTGCGAGCCGGTGTTCATGAACATGTGCGCCGGGTCGTGATTGATCGCGTCCGTGGTCATCGAGCGGATGAGGCAGATGTCGTCGATGACGGAGCCGATCTGCGGGAAGAGCTCGCAGATTTCGGTCTGGTTACGTCCTAACTTGGCGAACTTATGCTGCGGCCCGAAGCACGTGAGCTTCTGGCCCTGGAGCTGGGCGAGCTGCTGGCCCTTGGTGAAGCTCTCGGGCATGGGCTGGCCATGCATCTCGGCGAGCTTGGGCTTAGGGTCGAAGGTCTCGAGGTGGGAGGGGCCGCCGGCCATGCTGAGCCAGATGACCCGCTTGGCCTTCTGGGGCAGGGGCAGTTTCGTGAGCACGCCCGGCGCGGCGTAGGCGGCCGGGCCGAGCAGGGAAGCGAGCGCGACGCCGCCGACGCCTTGGGCGGTCTTGCCCAGGAAGGCACGGCGCGTGAGCGCGGCTTGGAATTCGGCAGGGGACATCAGTCGCGGGTCAGGGTTTCGTGGAGGTTGAGGATCACGCGGGTGACGTGCGTCCAGGCGGCGAGCTCGGCGGGGTCCGCCTGCGCCGGCGGCGGCGTGAGACCGACCTTCAGCAGTTCCTTGGCCGCGGCGGGGTCCGCGCGGTAGGCGGCACGGCGCTCGGTGAGCACCTTGCGGAGCGTGCCGAGCTCCTTGGCCTCGGGGTTGCGCTGCAGGGCGCGGCGCCAAGCCCAGGTGAGGCGGGCGTCATCGTCGCCCTGCTCGGCGAGCACGCGGGCCGCGAAGGCCCGGGAGGCTTCGACGTAGGTCGGGTCGTTTAGCATCACGAGCGCCTGTTGCGGGATGTTCGAACGGGTGCGGTCGGTGCAGGATTCCTCACGGCTGGGAGCGTCGAAGGCAAGCATGCTGGGATGCAGGAAGCTGCGTTGCCACCAGACGTAGAGTCCGCGGCGATACTGCGCCTCTTCCTTGTCGGCCATGTATTCGCGCACGGGGAAGTTGAGGTTCTCCCAGTAACGGTCCGGTTGGTACGGCTTCACGCTGGGGCCGCCGATCTTGGGCGCGAGCAGGCCGGCGATGGTGAGGGCGTTGTCGCGCACGAGTTCGGCGTCCAGACGATAAGGGCTCTGGCGGGCGAGCTCGCGATTATAAGGGTCGGCGGCGGTCTGCGCAGGCGTCGCCACGGAGCTGCGACGGTAAGCTTCGCTGTTCACGATGAGGCGGACCATGTGCTTCATGTCCCACTTGGCGTCCACGAACTCGACGGCCAGCCAGTCGAGCAAAGCCTGGTTGGGCGGGAGCTCCCCTTGGGCGCCGAGGTCGCCGGGGTTCTTGCTGAGCGCGGTGCCGAAGAATTGCGCCCAGAGGCGGTTCATGACGACGCGGGCGGTCAGCGGGTTCTCGCGGGCGACGAGCCACTTGGCGAGGTCGAGACGATCAGGGGTCCGGCCTTCGTATTTAGGCTGAGGCAGGTAGTGGGGCAGGGCGGCTTTCACGATCTCGCCGGATTCGTCCATCCAGTTGCCCCGCGGCAGGATTCGGACCGTGCGGACGACGGCGGCCTTGGTGGTGACGAGCGACTTCGGGATGGCGGCCCGGAAGGCGTCATGGGTCATCTGGGCTTGGGCGATGGCGTCGCGTTCGGCCTTCAGGGCTTCAGGGTGCAGGGAGAGATAGTAATCGCGAACGATGTTCTTCTCGGCGGCGGAACGCTTGGCGGCCGGCTTCTTGAGGATCGGCGCGGCCTGGGCGGCGAGCTTGGCGTCGGGGTCCTTGCGCTTGGCTTTCGCCTTGGTCTTCTTGGCCACCGGTGCGGGCTTGGTTTCATCGGCCAGTTCCTGCTCCCAGGCGACGATCGCTTCGGCGAGGGAAGGGGCGGCGACGTCGAAGACCTTCTTGGCCTTGGTCACTTCGGTCGCGAGTGCGGTGAGGCGCGTCGCCTGGTCCGCCGTCGCGAGCAGCATGCCTTCCTCGCGGCGGCCGATGTCGGGCTCATGGATGTCGGCGAAGAACGCGCCGAGGGTGAAGAAGTCCCGCTGGGTGAAGGGGTCGAACTTATGGTCATGGCACTGGGCGCAGCCGGTGGTCTGGCCGAGCCAAGTCGCGCCGACGGCGCGGACGCGGTCGTTCAGCATGCGTTGCTGGTAGTCCTTGGCCTGGGCGCCGCCTTCTTCCGTCGTCAGGAGCAGGCGGTTGAAACCGGAGCCGATCTTGGCCTCCTGGTCGGAGTCGGGCAGCAGGTCCCCGGCGACCTGTTCGAGGGTGAAGCGGTCGAAGGGCTTGTTCTGGTTGAAGCTGCGGATGACGTAGTCGCGGTAGGGCCAGACGTTGCGCGCGGTGTCGCTGTGGTAGCCGATCGTGTCGGCGAAGCGGACGACATCCAGCCAGCCGATGGCCATGCGCTCGCCGTAGTGCGGCGAGGCCAGCAGGCGGTCGACGAGCTTGGCGTAGGCGTCCGGCGACTTGTCCTGGATGAAGGCGTCGACTTCCTCCGGGGTCGGCGGCAGGCCGAGCAGATCGGCGTGCAGGCGGCGCGCCAGGGTGCGACGATCGGCTTCGCCGGCCGGCGCGAGGCCCTTCGCTTTGAGGCGCGCGGCGACGAGGGTGTCGATCGCCTTGTCCGTCGAAGGTACGGGCGCTTTGCTCGGCGCTTCGTAGGCCCAATGGTTCTGGTACTTCGCGCCTTCGGCGACCCAACGCTTGAGGAGTTCCTTCTGTTCGGCTGTCAGCTTCTTATGCGATTCGGGCGGCGGCATGATCTCTTCCGGATCGGTCAGGAAAAGCCGCTTCACCAATTCGCTCGCCGCGGCGTCGCCGGGGACGAAGGCCTCCTTCTTCAGCGCTTCCTCCCGGATGTCCAGGCGCAGCTTGGCCTTCCGGTGGCTCGCGTCGTTGCCGTGGCAATAGAAGCAGTTGTCCGAGAGGATCGGCCGGATGTCGCGGTTGAATTCGACGGGTTCGGCGGCGGACGCCGACGAGGCGGCCAGACACAGGGTGGCGAGGGCGAAGCGAACGCTCATGGGGGTGGCAGCAAGATGCAGGATGAAAGAGGGGGGATAAAGGATGAAAGAATCGGGACCGCTGCCTTGTTCATCCGCTCAAAGGGAAACCGGAGACCGGGATGTATGCTGCGGATATGTTTCATTCTCAGGTCCCAGGTCTCGGCCATCAGGTTCCGGGTACGGGTCTTCAGCACCAGGTACAGGTTCGGGCCTGAACCCGTACCCGAACCTGACAACCCGTACCTGATGCCCGGCTGCCGAGGCCTGAGACCCGAAGATGCATGCACCCTAGCCAACTATCCGGTTTCCCCATGGTGCCCCCTTTGAGTCCCGCTCGCTCCCGCCAGCCTCTCAACTAACTTCGCCCCCTCAGCGTCCAAACGGTCCCTGCTCCTGCGTGACCTTGCCGTGCGTGGCCTCTTCGGCTTCCAACCGCTTGAGTCGCTTGATGTATAGGACGAGTCCGACGAACAACAGGATATCGATTCCCAGCATGATCATGCCGGTCTGGGTCGCGTTGGGTCCGAGGTCGAAGGTCAGCGGACCGAAGATCTTGCGCCAGAAGCTCGGCCGGTCGGGCTTGATGGATTCGACGAATCCGCCGATGAGGTAGAGTGAGCCCGTCGAGTAGGCGAGAATCGGGGGCAGTAGCTTCGCGGGCTTCATGAGGGCTTACTTCTTGAACCAAGCGTTCTCCTTGTCTCCGCCGCTCAGGACATAGGCCACGAGGTCGAGGATCTCTTCCTGCGTGAGCATGCTCAGTAGCATGGGCGGCATGGGCGAGACGGTGCTCAGTTCCATGCTCTTCACTTCCTTGCGGTCGATCGAGACCTGCTGAGAAGGATCTGAGAGGTCGGTGTTGATGCTCACGCGGTCGCCGTTGAGATTCACGACGACTCCGCTGAAGGTCTCGCCGTTGTTCTTGGTGACGATGACCGGCGCGAACTGCTCGTTGATGACCTTGCTGGGGTTGATGATCTGGTCCAGGAAGTCATGCGGGCTGTAGCGTCCGCTGGACAGCGTCAGGTCGGGTCCGGTCATGCCGCCGGCGTTACCGAAGCGGTGGCAGGTGAAGCAGGCGGCGGCGCTGAAGACTTTGCGGCCCTGGGCGAAGTCGCGATCCTTGAGGCCGGTCTTGGTCGCGGCGCTGAGTTCGTCGAGCGTCCAGTTCTTCGGCGTACGGCCGGCGAACATGGCGCCGACGTTCTCATACGCGGACTTCACGGGCGGGTTCTTGGCGAGGGCGATGAGCTTCTCGTGCCGGCCGAGCTCTTCGGGCGTGAACGTGGCGAGGCTGTCGTTGCGGATGAACTCGACGAACTTGCCGAAGCTCGAGCCGCCGCGGTAGCTGGCGGCCTTGACGAACCAGTCGAGCTGCTTTTCGCGGAGCTCCGGGGTCCAGCCGGCCTTGAGCATGCGCACGCTGCGCATGACCTCGAGTTCCGGTTCCTGGCTGCCCGCATTGGCGACGAAAGCCATGGCCTTGGCGGCGAGGGTCGGCGACTGGAGGTGGCCGAGGGTCTCGACGAGGAGCCAGTTGAGGCCGAAGTCGGCCGAAGGATAGGCCGGGTCGTATTGGGCGATGATCGCGGCGACGCCGGCGGCGTCCGGATTGCCGTAGCGGTGCAGGATGATCTGGGTCAGACGCACGTGCAGGAGTTTCTGCTCCAAGGTGAGCTGGCTAAAATCATCGGCGCGCAGGGCGGCGAGCAGGCGATCGCGCAGGGCGGCTTCCGCCGGGCTGGGCGCCGCGGTCGTCGGCGCGATGCCGGTACGCGGATCAGGCTTGGCGGCGCGCTCGGTGTGGTAAGGGCACTTGGCGGCCTGACGGGCCAGCGCGAGGAAGGCTTCGAGGCGCGCGGTAGGGTTCTTCTCGGCGAAGGCGCGTTCGCTCCAGCCGGCGTAAGGCTGGTGCTCAAGCACCACGCGGGCGGCGAAGCGCAGCCAGCGGTCTGACGACGAGAGGTGCGGCCAGGCGACGTCCGCAGCCTTCGCGTCCTGCTTGCCGTGGAACTGCTCGAGGGCCTTGCGGGCGGCGACTTCGGGGGAGATCTTGGCGACGGAGGCCAGGACGGGCTCGGTGGATTCCTTGCCGACGTAGGTCACGCGGTAGAGGCCCGACTGGACCTTGCGGCCGCCGATGGCGAAGTACATCGCGCCGTCCTGCGGGTGGATGAGCAGGTCGGTGACCGGCAGGGGCGCGCCGCCGATGAAGTCGGTCTTGGTGCCGACATAGCTCGCTCCCTTGGCCTTGAGGTCGATGGCGTAGATCTTACCCCAGCTCCAATCCATGATGTAGAGGGCTTCCTGGTACTTGGCCGGGAACTTGGCGCCGTAGCCGAAACCGATGCCAGTGGGTGATCCCGGGCCGATGTTCACGGTGGCGGGGAGGTTGTCCGGATAGAATTCCGGATACTTGCCGGCGCCGTTGCGCCAGCCGTATTCGCCGCCGCTGACGACGTGGTTCACGCGGGTCGGGCGATACCACGAGGTGTTGAAGTCGTACTCCATGTCGGCGTCGTAGGTGAACAGGTCGCCGGCGCGGTTGACGGCGCCGCCGTAGATGTTGCGGAAACCGCTGGCGAAGGTCTCGAAGGTCTTTCCGTCCTTGCTGATGCGGTAGACGATGCCGCCGGGCGCGAGGACGTGGCGGTTATGGCCGCGGCCGTCCGGCATGCGGGGCAGGAGATGGTCATCGCCCCAGAGCGGCGCGACGGGCGAGGTCGCCGGGGTCTCGGTCTTCACGGAATTATTTCCGGTGATGAGGTAGAAGCCGTTCTGGTCGGGAGTGACGACGACCTTGTGGACGCCGTGGTCGCCGCCGGACTGGATGTCGCGAAGGAGTTCGACCTTATCGAGCTGGTCGTCGCCGTCGCTGTCGCTGAGGCGGTAGAAGCCGCTGGGGATCTTCTTCTCGTAATCGTTCACGCCGGCGTAGAGGGCGCCGAACGCCCAGACCATGCCGTTGATGGCGCGGATGCTGACCGGCATCTTCTTCACGTCGGCGACCTTAAGTGTCTGGCCGGCGGCAGGGGCGGGGAAGCGGTAGAGGTCGCCATACTGGTCGCTGGCGTAGATGCGGCCTTTGTCGTCGGCGCAAAGCGCGACCCAGGAACCGAGGGAATCGCCGGGGACGGAGTAGAGGAGTTCCACCTTGAAGCCTTCGGGGGCTTTGATGCGGTCGACGGGCGTGGCCTTATTCTCGCCGATGGCCTTACCGGTGTCGGTCGCCGGGGCCTTCTTGGCCGGCGCCTTGGCCTTCGCCTTGGCCGGGGTCTTCGGCGCAGCCTTCTTCTGAGCCGGGGGGACGATGCGCTGCGCATCGCTGGGAATCTGGTTCTTCTCGAGGGTGAGGAGGGCGGTGTCAGGGAGTTCCTTGAGGACGATGTCCTTGATCTGGACGATCATGGCCGGGCCTTTGTGGACCTGAAAGGCGAGCAGGCCTTCGAGCGCGCGGCTCTTGGCCTGGTGGTCGACGAGGTCGATGGTGACCTTGCCGTCGATCTTATGGATGAGGTGGTTGCCTTGGGCGATGATGACATACTCATGCCACTCGGTGAAATCGACCTTCACGGGGTCGCGCTCGGCGGCGAGCCACTTGTCGCCTTTGTCGTCGACGATGACGCTCTGGCCGTTCTGCACGAGGATGCCGCGGGCGCGTTCTTCGTAGACCATGCCATTGAAAGGAGGGTTGGCGTGGACGTCGCACTGGTAGCCGCCGACGACCCACTTGCCGATCTCCGGCAGCTCTTTGCTGCGATACTGGATGCCGGAGTTGCTGGCGGAGCACTTGATCTTGGCGCGCAGCTCGAAGTTCTTCACGACGCCGCCTTTCCAGACGAGGAACTGATTATAGGCGAGATGGTCAGGTCCCTTGGTCTTGCCGGTGATGGCACCGTCTTCGACGGACCAGAGCTCCGGGTTGCCGTCCCAACCGGCGAGGGTCTTGCCATCGAACAGAGGCTTGAAGCCTTCCTGGGCGGAAAGAGGGGAGAGGGCGGCCAGCAGTAAGGCGAGCAGCGCAGAGAGGGGGTATCTCATCGGAGTGTCTTTTTTCGTTAGCAATCAGACATCCGTCAACGGCACTTGTTCAAATGGCTGAAAATGGTGCGTAGGGCTAGGGCCAGGGTTAGGGCTTGGGCCAGTGATGCCGCAATCCACCCGCTCATAGGGAGACCGGAATGAATGCTGCGGGGATGGGTAGGGATGACCGGCCCGGTCATCCTGGGCGCGCGGGCCGCACGCCCCTACCATTATGCCCCCAGCCAATCATCCGGTTTCCCTATGCTGCCCCTTTGAGTTCAGCCTCTCACTTTTGCACCTTTGCACAGGAGCTCTGCTCCGATTTGCACCTTTGCACTGCTTCTTGTTTATCTAGCCCCAGCCCTATCCCGAGCCCTAGCCCAAAATCCCCTTCACGACTTTCGCCGGCTCGACTCCGGTCAGGCGGAAATCAAGTCCCTGGTGACGATAGGTGAAGCGCTCGTGATCGATGCCCATGAGGTGCAGGATGGTGGCATGCAGGTCGTGCACGTGCACGGGATCCTTGGCGACGTTGTAGCTGAAGTCGTCGGTCTCGCCGTAAGTGGTCCCGGATTTCACGCCGCCACCGGCCATCCACATGGTGAAGCAGCGCGGGTGGTGATCACGGCCGGCTTCCGGACTGTCCCACTTGCCTTGGCCCGCGACGCCGCGGCCGAACTCGCCACCCCACACGACCAAGGTGTCTTCGAGCAATCCGCGACGCTTAAGGTCTTTGACCAGCGCGGCGCTGGGCTGGTCGGTGTCGCGGCAACGCGCGGTGCACCAGGAGGTGAGACGGCTGTGGTGATCCCAGTCGGGATGGAAGAGCTGCACGAAACGCACGCCGCGCTCGATCAGGCGACGCGCGAGGATGCAGTTGGCGGCGTAGCTGCCCGGCCGACGCGAGTCCGGTCCGTAAAGTTCGAAGACTTCGTCCTTCTCGTCGCTTAGGTCGGTGAGCTCCGGCACGCTGGCCTGCATGCGGTAGGCCATCTCATACTGGCGGATACGCGTGGATACCTCGGGGTCGCCGCTGCGCTCGAGCGCGCGTTGGTTCATGGCGCCGAGGCTGTCCAGCATCTCGCGGCGGAGCTCGCGCGGGAGACCATCGGGATCGCGCAGGTAAAGGACGGGGTCCTTGGCACTGCGGAGTTTGACGCCTTGGTAGCGCGAGGGGAGGAAGCCGCTGCCCCAATAATGGTCATACAACGGCTGGTCGCTCGGCCGCTGCATCTTGGAGAGCAACACGAGGTAGTCGGGGAGATTGCGGTTCTCGCTGCCGAGTCCGTAACTGGCCCAGGCGCCGAGGCTCGGCCGACCAGGAATCTGGTTGCCGGTCAGGAACTGCGTCATGGCCGGGGCATGGTTGATCTGGTCGGTGTGCATCGACTTCACGATGCAGAGGTCGTCCGCCACGGTCTTGAGGTGCGGCAGCCACTCGCCGATGCTCTGGCCGCTCTGGCCACAACGTTCGAACTTCGTGGCCGCGGGCTTGATGAGCTGCTTCTGCCCTGAGGTCATGGTGGTCAGGCGCTGGCCGCGACGCACGGATTCGGGGAGCTCGGTGCCGGCGAGTTTGATCAGGCCGGGCTTCTCGTCGAAGAGCTCGATCTGGGAAGGGCCGCCCGACTGGGTGAGGAAGATGACGCGCTTGGCCTTGGCGGCGAAGTGCGGGAGGTTCGGCAAGCCGAGCTTGCCAGGGC
>Ga0209599_10000693_pt1 | contig 20012 bp, 17 predicted proteins | sample Shrwel_input2_FT_FD_187534 | JGI IMG/M metagenome (GOLD analysis project Ga0209599, IMG submission 187534) | Subsurface microbial communities from deep shales in Ohio, USA - Utica-3 well 1 S input2 FT (SPAdes) (version 2) ... | reverse complement strand
CTGGAGCACCACAAAGCCTGGAATGAAATGGTGCACCGTTATTTTGCCGGCACGCTGGGGCTGGCCATTGCCGCTATTTTTCTACTGGGCTGGCGGTTACAGCGCAAAGTGACATTACTACCCACGTTGTTATTCGCTTTAGTGTTATTTCAGGCTGCACTTGGCATGTGGACCGTGACCTTAAATTTGTTCCCGCTGGTGGTGATGGGGCATTTATTGGGTGGTTTCAGTTTGTTGACGCTGTTGATGATTTACCGCTGGCAACTGAGTCAGCAACATGCCAGAACTTTACCCGCTGAAGCCGTCAGCAGCGCCACCTTGTCAGCGCAGGCCACTCAGCCCGATGCGGTGTCGCCGGCTTTAGCCAGAGCCGGCTGGCTGGTGCTGTTGATCCTGTTGCTGCAAATCGCGCTCGGTGGCTGGACCTCTGCCAATTATGCCGCCATGGCCTGTGCGGAATTACCGGTGTGTCAGGCTGGCTGGAGTCAGCAACTGAATTTTAGCGAAGCTTTTGATTTACATCTGGGACATTCGAATTACGAGTACGGGGTGATGAGCCAGCAAGCGCGGCAAACGATCCACATCAGCCATCGTTTTGGCGCTGTGCTGACGTTGCTGGCGGTCGGTTGGTTTGCCTGGCGGTTATGGCAAGGGAAAGCGGCCACCGGCATGCATCGGTTGCCATTGTTGCTGGCTGGTTTATTGCTGTTGCAGTTCACGCTGGGGGTGCTGAATATCTGGTGGCAATTGCCGTTGGCCAATGCCGTCGCGCATAACTTTGTCGCGGCCAATTTGCTGATGTGCCTGACGTTGATTTGCGTCCAATTACAACAAAGGAGGCCGTGATGGCCCAAAGCAAACTTCTGACCGCCGCCATGCATTGGCAACTCGGCTGGCGTGATTATTATCAACTGACCAAACCTAAAGTGGTGGCGCTATTATTGCTGACCGCCTGGGTTGGCATGATGCTGGCGCAGCCTGGTTTACCAACGCCCGGCTTAGTGCTGGTGGCCACTGTCGGCATTGGTTTGTTGTCGGCCGCTGCAGCGGCGCTGAACCATGTGCTGGATCAGCGCATCGATGCGCAGATGGCCCGGACTTACCACAGGCCTGTTGCCCGCGGGCGGATTAGCACAGAACGGGCAGTCTGGTTTGCCATGCTGCTGGCTTTTGTTGGTTTTATGCTGCTGTACAGTGCGGTGAATCCGCTGACTGCCTGGCTGACGCTGGCCAGTTTGTTTGGTTATGCGGTGGTCTATACCATGTTTCTGAAACGGGCGACCCCACAAAATATCGTCATTGGTGGCCTGGCGGGTGCGATGCCACCCTTGCTGGGCTGGACGGCGATGACTGGCCAACTGGCGGCTGAACCTTTATTGCTGGTGATGATTATTTTTGCCTGGACACCGCCGCATTTCTGGGCGCTGGCGATCCACCGGCGCGACGATTATGCCAAAGTGAATATGCCGATGTTACCGGTGACGCATGGTATTGAATTTACCAAGACGGCTATTTTCCTCTATACCCTGCTGTTATTTCTGGTGTGTTTATTGCCCTATCTGGTGGGGATGACCGGCGTCATTTATCTGGTGGCCAGTGCTGTGCTGAACCTGTGGTTTATGGCCTGGGCCTGGCAATTAAAGTTCGCTGCCAAGCCTGATACTGCGATCCGCACATTCAGGTTTTCCATTGTGCATCTGATGTTGTTATTCTTAGCTTTATTGATCGACCATTATCTGAAATGGACGGCGTTGTAAGCAAAAGAAGAGGCAAGTCATGCAAAAAATTCTGGCCGCTGTAGTATTGTTGGTGGTGATAGCGGCAGGGGGCGCCGCTTATCAATTCTGGCAACAAAGCCAACAACCGGTCTCAGCCCTGGTGTATCCGCAAGCCCGTGATCTGCAGGAGTTTCGGCTGACCGATCAAACCGGGCAAACGATAGGGCGACAACAACTGCGCAATCAATGGACGCTGGCTTTTGTCGGCTACACCTTTTGTCCTGATATTTGCCCGATGACGATGGCGATGCTGGCCGGGGCTTATCCAACGCTCGCACAAACGCTACCGGCCGGTGAAAAGCTGGCAGTCTGGTTTATTTCAGCCGATCCGCAACGGGATACCGTCAGTCAATTACAACAATATGTTGGCTATTTTGAGCAACCAGCCATGACCGGCCTGACGGCCAGTCATGATCAATTGTTTCCGTTTGTCCGTGATTTAGGACTGATGTATGCCATCAGTAGCAGTACTGACCCGGATTATAAAGTGGATCACAGTGCTTCTATTGTACTGCTGAATCCGGCCGGCCAGTTGGTCGCAGTGTTTAAACCAGAACTGGCGGCCGGTCAGGTGCCTTTAGTACAAAAAGAAGCCTTGCTACGTGACTTCCCGCGGGTTATCGCCCAGCTTCAGCGCTGAGTAAAAACCCAAGGCTGAGAAAACCAGTAGAAATAGCCTTTTTTCTGCTGGCTGGGAGCGGTGCAGTTGTATCTGTTATGCGCCAGTTTTAACGGTGCATCGGCTTTGGTGCTGAACGTCAGTTGCTGGCCTTGCTGGGCAATGATTTGCAATGGGATGGCTTTACCATTAAAAAAACATTGCAGCCGGTCAGCGGCAAAGTCGGCGGTGTTCACGGTCAGTTGTAAGGTCGGTGGATTGACGCTGCTGACCGGGTCAGCTTTGCTGTAGTCGGTCACCGGCAGCGCCAGAGTTTTTAGTTTTGGCATAAAATGCTGCAGTGCGGCAAATTGGCTGGAAGAAGGATAACGTGGGATCCGGGTCAGTGACACCCCAGGCCCAACCGCGCCGGACTGTTGGCCAATGCCAATAAATCCAAGCTCAGTGACGAGTTGTTCCAACTCGGCACTAAAATCGCCATAAGGATAGGCCAGCCATTTGCGTTTGACCCCGAGTTGCTGTTCCAACTGTTGTTCGGCCAGCAAAATGTCGGCTTTGACCCGTTCGCGCCACTGTGTTTTGCTTTCACCGGGTAGTGGTACCGCCAGCCGGTGATGATAAGAGCTGTGATTGGCAATAATCACTCCCTCCTGTTGCATGGTTTTCACTTGTGGCCAGCTCAGTACCGGTCCTTGTTGCTGGTCAATCAGGGCCGGGCTCAGAAACATGGTGTAGGGATAGCCAAATTGCTTCAGCAGCGGCCGCGCCGTGGTAAACACATTAGCAAAACCATCATCAAAGGTAATAGCCACCTCATCATCGGCCAGCGCTTCGCCCCGCTGCAACTGACCAATCAAGCGGTCTAATGGCACCACTTTGAATTTTTGATCTTTCAGATGCTGTAGTTGCGCTTTAAATTCGGCCGGTGTCACGCTGGTGCTTCTGGGAGTATCTGCGCTGACATGATGGTATTGCAGGATCACGGCGGCAGTTGCTGCCGGTGCTGTGGCCAGCCACAACATCATCATCAGGATCATTCGCATTATAAACTCCGCTGTAAGCCAATATAGTTGGCGGTATTTTGCTGTTAGGCGCTTTCCCAACACTATGGCGCTAGGTGATTTACCGCTGCTGCATATGGTAACCGAAATGAGTTAACGGATACTATCTCCCCATTACAAGCAGCAGTCAGCAGCCATTTGCCATGCGGTCCGCGCGCTAGGCCTGACTGCGCTCTCGCTGTCAGGATGTGTAGATGCATGCTTTTGTTTTATTTGTGGGTAATTTTGTTTATTAATTGTTTTTTTATTGTGCTAGACTGCAAAATATGACCATGATCGCAGTCAGTTCAGGGAGGAACATCAGCATGACAGTCTCAGCTCACCCATTTAAGGCCATGCTGTGGAAGTTACTCGATAGTATGATCCTCAGTGTGTTGCTGCTGCTAGGCACAGTGTTGGCGACAGAATCGAATCCACTCCAGGTGGTTTTTCTGGTCAATCTACTGGCAACTACTTTTGCGCTGCTGTTTTGTTCTGGCGGGCAATGGCAGCGGATCAAACCGGCCAAGCCAGCGCTGCACTTGATCCGTGGCGTGTTGGGGGTCAGCTCCACGGTCTGCCTGTTATCTGCGTTAAAGTATCTGCAGGTGGCCGAAGTGACTGCCATCAGTTTTCTGACGCCGGCATGTACTGCTGTGCTGGCAATCAGGCTACTTGGCGAACAAATACGTCGCTCAGATGTACTGGTCCTGGTATTCAATTTGGCCGGCGTGTTACTGATGTTAGTACCGGAACTCGCAGAGACACCACAGGCGATGGATCAACAGCGCTGGCCAGGTATCATCTTCTGCTTGTTGGCGGTCGTGCTGCTGGTTATCTACAACTTAAATCTAAAAAAAATCGGTGAGCAGGATACTGTGGTCGCTCAGATGGTCTTTGGCCCTTTCTGCTCTGCGGCATTATTACTGCCATTGATGTACTGGTGGTGGCAGCCATTGTCGTTGCAAGCCTGCGGATTGCTGCTGTTATATAGCGCTTTGTTAACCGTGAAGCTGGCGGCCCGTTACTGGAGTTTCCGGCTCAGTCCTTTGTCACAACTGATGCCACTGGAATATTCCCAACTGTTGTTTTCGGCAGGGCTGGCATATCTGCTGCTTGGCCAGTCCTTGGGATGGGTGGCGATGGTGGGTATGTTGCTGATCATGGCCTCTAGCCTGGTCCATTTGTGGCGGCAGCGGCAGTCATCAATGGCACAACGTATTTAGCTATTCACTCTGATCAAACAGTCCGAGCCGATGCAGTAACAGCAGCAGATAACTGCCCAGCGTCAGCACAAAACTGCCCAGCCAGAGGGCAATCACTGTCTGCAGTAACCACACTGGCTCGTCGGGGAGCAGCAAAAACAGCAGTAACAACAGCCAGAATGTGGCCATGCCGCAGATAAAATAACGGCCGCACGAGGCAGCCGCTGGTAATTTTAATGTCACAGCTTTACTGCCGGATCAATAATACGAATGTTCGCCGCGCTGGTGCTCAGTGACATCACGCACACCGCTCAACTCACCACTGAAGCGGTTCAGCAGCTCTTTTTCGATACCTTCTTTGAGCGTCAGGTCGACTTGTGAACAACCATTACAGCCACCGCCAAATTGCAACACCGCCACGCCTTCTTCCGTCAGTTCGACTACCGAGACCCGACCGCCGTGATTGGCCAGCTGCGGATTGATTTCGGCATCAATCACATACTGCACCCGCTCTTTCAGTGGCGCGTTGTCATTCACCTTACGCACTTTGGCGTTCGGCGCTTTTAAGGTCAGCTGTGAACCCATCTGATCGGTGACAAAATCAATTTCAGCATCCACTAAAAATGGTTTGCTGTCGGCATCAATCACGGCGGAAAAACCGGTAAAACTGATGGATAAATCTGTTGCTTCAACCGCATCGACCGGGCAGTAAGATACGCCACATTCCGCTTGCGCTGTGCCAGGATTAACGACAAAGACCCGGATATTGGTGCCTGTTGCCTGCTTTTCCAACAACTTAACAAAGTGCGCTTGCGCGGCTTCTGAGATATGAATCATGGCTGAGTACCTGACTAAATTACTAGGTTAATGACTATGATACTCCTCCGGATGCGACCTTGCCAAGCCTGCTTGAGTATCCACGGTTTTTATTGTTATGGTGCAGGCAGAGAAATGGGGGCAAGCAATGAAAAAAGCAATGATAGGTTCCGCTAAAGTTGGTCGCGGCGGCGGCCGGGCTGCTGTTGGCTGGCTGTTGCCGTTGGTGGGGATGCTGATGGCCTTCGCAGCGAACGCCACGACCCCTGCGGCGCTGCCGACACCCAAACAAGTGCTGGGCGTTGAACCTGGTGAATGGCATTTGCGTCATGATCAGATAGAGCATTATTTCACTGCACTGGCTGCGGCCAGACCACTGCAGACGCGGCTGGAAGTGATTGGCCGCACGCCGGAACAACGGCCTTTGTTGCAGTTGATTATCAGCTCGGCCGACAATATGGCGCGGTTAGAGCAAATTCGCCAGCAACACCAGGCTGTGGTGGCTGGCACTGCTGCGCCGGATCCAAGTTTACCGCTGATCATCTGGTTAGGTTATGGCATCCATGGCAATGAACCCAGTGCTGCCAATGCTGCGGTTAAATTTGCCCAGCAACTGCTGAGCCGGGACGACCCTGAAACGAAGCAATGGCTGGCCAATAGCGTTATTTTACTCCAACCTAGCCTCAATCCGGATGGTCATGACCGTTTTGCCATTTGGGCCAATATGCATCAGGGCAAAACCCCGGTGGCTGATCCGGCTCATCGTGAACATGTCGAAGGCTGGCCCAGTGGCCGGCCTAATCATTATTGGTTTGATTTAAACCGTGACTGGTTGCCATTACAACAACCAGAAAGTCAGGCCAGACTGCAGCAGTTCCATCGCTGGCAACCTCAGGTGCTGGCAGATTTTCATGAAATGGGGCCCAACAGCAGCTATTTTTTTCAGCCTGGGATCCCAAGCCGAAATCATCCACAAACAGCGGCAGAAAATGTCCGTTTGACCCGGTTGCTGGCACAGAGTCATGCGGCGGCCTTCGACAGCCGGCAGAAGTTGTATTTTACCGAAGAAGGTTTTGATGATTTTTATATTGGCAAAGGCTCCACTTATCCGGACTTACATGGTGCTGTCGGTATTTTATTTGAGCAGGCCAGCAGCCGTGGCCATCTGCAACAAACGATCAATGGCCCGCTCAGTTTTACGACGACGATTGAAAACCAGTTGCTGACATCAGGCTCTACCTTGCGTGGCGCTGTAGCCCATAAAGCGCAGTTACAGCAATGGCAGGCCGAATTTTACCGGCAAAGTGCCAAGGCGGCAGCGGCGGATCCAGTGCAGGGTTATCTGCTGACGGAAAGTGAAGATCGCAGCCGCTTGCAGCAATTATTGCAGTTACTGGCACAGCATCAGATCAAGGCCTATGCCCTGACGACTGATTATCAGCAGGATGGTCAGGTCTATCCGGCTGGCAGTAGTTATTTTGTGCCACTGCGGCAGCAGCAGTATCAGTTATTAAAAGCGGCATTTAGCACCCAACAACAATTTCAGGACAATACCTTTTACGACGTCTCGGCCTGGACCTTACCTTATGCCTATAACATTCAGTTCAGCAGCAGCCGCAAAACGCCAGCTGCGCTCAGTGCTGAACCCTGGCAAGCCAGCTCGCCACAAATCCGGCCTGCCTTGGTTGGTGCTTATGCCTACGCCTTGCGCTGGACTGATCAGCAAGCACCGGTGATGTTGCAACAGTTACTGGCCAAAGGTGTGGTGGTGCGATCGGCGCTGCAGGCTTTTAGTGCCGTCACGGCTGAAGGTGTGCAGCAATTTGCCGCTGGTACTATGCTGATCCCGGCTGGTTTACAACAAGGCGACTGGTTTGCTGCTTTAGGGCAGGCGCAGCAACAATTTGGTTTGCCACTGACGGCCATCCAATCTGGATTAACCCCGATGGGGCAGGATTTGGGTAGCCAGCAACTGGTGCCGGTCTCTTTGCCGCGGGTCTTGCTGATGGCAGGACCAGGTGTCGATTCAAGCGAAGCTGGTGCTTTGTGGTTTAGTCTGGAGCAACTGGCGGGTCTGTCGCCCAGCCTGGTGGAGCCTGAGCGCTTTAAACGGCTGGAACTGGCCGCTTATAGCCATATTCTGCTGCCGGATGGTCATTACAGCAGTTGGCAGAACGCTGAGTGGCAAGCCTTAAAACAATGGGTGCAGGCTGGTGGTGTGCTCTGGGCACAGAAATCGGCGGTGCGGTTGTTAGCACAACAAGGTATTTTACAAGCCAAAGTCCGGCCTAAAGCCGAGCTGGAGGCCTTGATCCAGCCACAAGCAGGCCGTTATGCCGAAAAAGAGCAACTGGCAGGTCAGCGCCGTATTGCCGGTGCCATTTTCCAGACTGAGTTGGATCTGAGTCATCCGCTGACTTATGGCCTGCCACGGCCGGAATTAGCCGTGTTTAAAAACGACGTCATGCTGTTGCAGCTGCCGGAGCAACCCTTTATCACTGTCAGTCGATACCGTCATGGCCAGCAACTGGCCGGTTTTGTCGCGCCTGAACTGGCGGGGCAGTTCAGTCAATCAGCCAGTTTGGTGGCGCATAATCTGGGTAAAGGCCGGGTGATAGCCATGACCGATGATCCGGTCTTTCGCGGCTATTTTCAGGGCTCGGCGCGGTTGTTAATTAATGCGCTGTATTTGGGTAAAGCCTTTGATGTCAGTGCCGATCAGTCGTGAGTGCGAGCTTCTGTAGCGGCAAAGGGTAGTAGCTGACTATAAAGTTGACCACGCCGGTTGGCGGCAGTGATGGCCAGAGTCCAAACTTCAATCTGTTTGACGCCGGCGTGGCGCAGCAGCCGGCAGAGTTGATTGACGGTGGCGCCTGTGGTGATCACATCGTCAATCAACAACAACTGCTGTGGCACTATCAGACCCGGCAACAAGCGGAATTGGCGACGCAGATTGGCGCGGCGTTGCTGGCGGTTCAGGCCAAGCTGGTGGGTTTGATGACCGCTGTGGGCAAACAAGGTTAATAACGGTAGCTGTAAACAGCGAGCCACAGTAGCCGCCAACACTTGTGCCTGATTAAAGCCACGCTGGCGTAACCGTTGCCGGCTGACAGGCACAAAACAGACCGCTTGGGCCTCCATGCAGCTTTGCACTTGCTCAGGCTGGCTGGCCTGCTGCAATTGTTGATTCAGCAGCGCACCGCAAGCCAAATCCTGCTGAAATTTCCACTGCCTGATAAAATGCGACCAGGGCAACTGGTACCAGCTCAGGCTATATAGCTTGTCAAACTGGCGGTCCGTCAGGCCGCGGGCGATTTCAGGCAATAGCAGCAGGTTGGTGTGCTGTAACGACAGGCGTGGTAACGCTAGGTTACAATAGTCACACAGCTGCTGGCCAGCCTGTTGCACTGGCAACTGGCACCATAAACATTGTTGGGGTAACAACCCATGCAGCAAGGTTTTCATAAACAAATAATAAACTTAGAATTAACTTTTAACCAGTATGGCTGAGGACAGTGTGGCGCGCAAAATTCCGTTAGTGTTATTACATGGTTGGGGCGTCAATCAGGGCGTCTGGCAGCAATTAGTCCCGCTGTTGAGCACCGATTTTATCGTGTTGACACCAGATTTACCTGGTTTCGGCACTGCTAGTCAGCATTTTCCAGAGCCTTATCAGCTCAGTGCTATCGCCGCACAGCTTGCTCGTGACATTCCAACTGCGGCTGTGGTGGTCGGCTGGTCCTTAGGTGGACTGGTCGCGACACAGCTGGCGCTCGATTATCCGGATAAAGTGGCCGCACTTGGCTGGGTGGCCAGCTCACCCTGTTTTCTGGCACAACCTGACTGGCCTGGGATGGCAAGTACAGTGATCCAGCAGTTTGCTTCGGCGCTGACCCGTGATTTACCTTTAACGGTAGAACGTTTTTTGGCGATCCAGGCCATGGGCAGCGCCACGGCCAGACAAGATATTAAAGTGCTGAAGCAGGCGGTGTTGGCCTTACCTTTGCCTCAGGCTGAGGTGTTGCTGGCGGCGCTGGATATCCTGACTGAGACTGATTTGCGGCCTCAGCTGGCGCAACTACGCCAGCCTGTCGCCGGTTGTTTTGGCAAACTGGATTCTTTGGTGCCTGTTGCCATGTTGTCACAGTTACAACAGCAGCTACCGCAGCTGCAATTGCAGATTTTACCCAAGGCTTCACACGCGCCATTTATTTCCCATCCGGCAGAATTTGTTGAATGGATCCAACAGTTTGGAAAATTGAGCCTGGCTGATAGCGGGCCCTTGTAAAGTCTGGCGGCCACAGCAGCCACAAAAAGCGGCAATTATTTGCCGCTTTTTGTTTGATTTGCTTGAGCTTGGGGCATGAACTGGCTAGAATTTAGCCATTATTGCTATCAGCCGGAGATCCACCATGGAAATACAATCTGCCTACACCTCAGGTGCACTGGGGTTGCAACGTGCCTCCAACGGGATCACTGAAGCCACAGTCAATATCAATCGCGAAACCACCAATCAACAACGGTTGCAAAATGCACAGGACACAGCCGCCGCCGATCGTACCCGCAGTGCCCAAACGCCGCCAGTAACTGAAAGCCGGGGCGCCTCACCATCGCTGGAACAAAGCCTGGTGCAACTGAATGCTGAACAACGTAATGCTGAAGCCAATGTGCGCTCGATCGAAACGGCCGATCAGGTGTTGGGTTCTGTGATTGATATCAGAGTCTGAGTCCTATTATGTCAGTGATTTCAGTCTATCCAAGCGTCAGTCCTTATATCGGCAATCCTGCTGTTGATCAGGCACGGCGTGAAAATCTGAAACGGGACATTATTGAACCTGTTGCTTCGGCTGAACGTGGCCAAGCAGAAAAAGGGGTGATTTCGGAAGATAAAAGCCGCAATCATAGCGCGCAAGTTGGCCTCACTTATAGTGACGAAAGTAAAAACCGTGGCACTGAATTAAAACAAGCGGTGGAAGGCCGTGAGCAGCAAGGTGAAGGGTCAGGTCAGTCGCAATCTGGTCAGCAGGGAGAGGGCTCGGAACAACGTGGTCGGCAAACCAAAGCTTCTGAAGCTGAATTGGCAGCAGAACAAGCTGCCATTGCTGAGTTGAAACAACGGGATGCCGAAGTCAAAACCCATGAACAAGCGCATGCCAGCACGGGTGGGCAACTGGCTGGTAGTCCTTCTTATACTTTCCAAAGCGGGCCCGATGGCCAGAAATATGCTATCGGCGGCGAGGTTCAAATTGATGTGTCTGTGGTGCCGGATGATCCGCAAGCCACTATCGCCAAGATGCAACAAGTAAAAGCCGCAGCACTGGCGCCCGCGCAACCTTCGGGCGCTGACCGGCAAATTGCAGCTGAAGCGAGCCGTAATATCAGCGAAGCTCAGGCTGAATTGGCCAGAGCTTCGCTGCAGACCGAGTTAGTATCCACATCCGCCGAATCGGCTGTGGACGGTTCTGCAGAGCCTGAATTATCATTTAATGAGATCACTGGCCGGCTGGAATTACCGCTGACCGAATTATTACCTTCTTCTGATCTGGTTAAACCTGAATCTGAGTCGGCGTCGGCGCTGGCAAGTCGGGATGCTGACACCAAGGCGCAGTCTGAACGCCGGACTCTGGCGGTCAACGCTGAAATGCAGCAACGCACCGATGTGATTACAGGTTTTTATGCCCGTGCTACAGAGCCAACACAACGGCCGTTATTACAAATGGCCTGACAGCGACGGCGCGAAACCAGCCATAAGCCAAAACAACAACGCCATCAGATTGATGGCGTTGTTGTTTTGCGCAGTCATGGCCCGTCCGGTTGGGCAGAACGTTATTTTTTCAGCTTAGCCAGCGCTGCGGCAAAAGCATTGCCCATAGCCGCATTGCTGTTATCGACAGCTTTTGCTGCTTTGGCTGCAGGTTTAGCCGCCACATTGCTGGTTTTATTGCTATTGCTCGCGCTACCTTTTGGCTGTGGTTGTTCATCCAGCCGCATGGTCAGTGCAATCCGTTTCCGATCGGCTTCGACTTCCAGCACTTTGACTTTGACGATATCGCCGGCTTTGACCACTTGATGTGGATCGCTGACAAATTTATCGGTCAGCGAAGAGATATGGACCAGACCATCCTGATGCACACCGATATCGACAAAAGCACCAAAGTTGGTGACGTTGGTGATCACACCTTCCAGCAGCATACCCGGGCTGAGATCGGACAACTTTTCCACGCCATCTTTAAAGTTTGCGGTTTTAAACTCAGGTCTTGGATCACGACCTGGTTTATCCAGCTCTTTCAGAATATCGCTGATGGTCGGGATGCCAAAATGTTCATCGGCAAAATCTGCTGGATTGATGCTTTTTAAGAAGCTGCTGTTGCCGATGATATCAGCCACTGACTTTTGCTGTTGGCTGACAATTTTTTCGACCAGTGGATAAGCTTCCGGATGCACGGCAGAAGCATCCAGCGGGTTGGTGCCATTGTTGATACGCAGGAAACCAGCCGCTTGCTCATAGGCCTTAGGCCCGAGCCGTGGCACTTTCAGTAAATCTTTGCGTTGCATAAAGCGGCCATTGGTATCGCGGTACAACACGATATTCTGCGCCAGTGTTTTATTCAGACCAGCCACCCGCGCGAGTAATGGCACTGAAGCGGTATTTAAATCGACCCCAACGGCGTTAACACAGTCTTCGACCACGGCATCCAGTGATTTGGTCAGCAGGCTCTGGTTGACATCATGCTGGTACTGGCCGACACCAATGGCTTTGGGTTCAATTTTCACCAGTTCAGCCAGAGGGTCCTGTAAACGGCGACCAATAGATACAGCGCCACGTAGCGATACATCCAATTGCGGGAATTCCTGCGCCGCCAGTTCTGAAGCTGAATACACTGAAGCGCCGGCTTCTGACACCATGACTTTGGTCAGACGCATCTCAGGTAACATCCGGATCACATCTGCCGCCAGTTTATCGGTCTCACGTGAAGCCGTACCGTTGCCGATCGCGATCAGTTCCACTTTGAATTGTTTGCAGTAGGCCGCCAGTGTTTTCACTGACTTGTCCCACAAATTTTGTGGTGCATGTGGAAAGACAGTGCTGTTGGCGACCAGTTTGCCGGTTTCATCGACAACTATGACTTTGACGCCAGTGCGCAGGCCTGGATCCAGGCCAAGAGTAGCGCGCATACCGGCTGGGGCTGCCATCAGCAAGTCTTTCATATTACGGGCAAATACGGCGATAGCTTCCACTTCAGCTTTTTCCCGCAGCTCGCCCAACAGATCATTTTCCAGTTGCAGATGCAGTTTTACTTTCCAGGTCCACTGCACCACAGTGCGCATAAACGCATCGCCGGCGCGATTTTGCTGGCGCAGATTAAAGTGACTGGCGATCATTTGTTCGCAGTTGGCGTGGGCATTGCTGTCATCTGCATCCGGCTGTAATTGCAGATTCAGTACACCTTCATTGCGACCACGGAACATTGCCAGCGCGCGGTGCGACGGCACATTTTTCCAGGCTTCATGGTGGTCAAAATAATCACGGAATTTAGCACCTTCAGTGTCTTTGCCTGCCACCAGTGTACTTTTCAGTACAGCATGCTGGGCTAAATGGCGGCGTAATTTAGCCAATAAGTCGGCATCTTCAGCAAAACGTTCCATCAGAATATACTTGGCGCCATCTAATACCGCTTTTACCTCGGCAAAGCCGGCAACAGGATTCAGATAAGCCGCTGCCGCAGTGTCCGGTGCCAGATCTGGATCCGCCAGTAATTCCTCAGCCAGCGGTAATAAACCGGCTTCGATAGCAATCTGACCCTTAGTGCGCCGTTTGGCTTTGTAAGGCAAATATAAATCTTCCAACCGGGTTTTGTTGTCGGCGGCCAGAATATCCCGCTCCAGCTCGGTGGTTAATTTGCCCTGTTCCTGGATAGTTTTTAAAATCACCTGACGGCGGTCTTCCAGTTCACGTAAATAAGTTAACCGCTGATCCAGCATCCGTAATTGGGTATCATCCAGCCCGCCAGTGACTTCTTTACGGTAACGGGCGATAAAAGGCACAGTCGCGCCTTCATCCAGTAAGGCAACCGCAGCGGCCACCTGTTCGGCGCGTGCCGAAATTTCCTGAGCGATTTGTTTGATAATCAATGACATACTTTTATATTCCTTGAAGTCTGGCATGGTCATTCTGACCAAGCGACTGGGGTCACTATGCTGATAGCCGGTATTGTCTATCTTCAGCGACAAAAAATCCAATGCTGTTGTTCGCAATTGCGATGACCAGGACGGTTTTGCCGTACCCATGGCCTTACCCTGTGGCGGTGTTATGAAGGGCTTGTTGTTTAAGCTCAGTGACAGCTTGTGGGACGCCGCCAGTCAGCAGTTCCCTCAGCACCAGACCGACGGCAAGACGCTGGCAGCAGAGCTTAGAGCGTGTCTGGCCCTTGATAACTAATGTTGTTCACAAACCACAGGTGCTCACCGGTCGGCGTTTTCACCATTACGTCACTGTCAATTTCCTTTTTCAGCAAAGCCCGCGCCATCGGTGAATCGATGGAAATGTAATCGTTGCGGCCGTAAATTTCGTCCGGGCCGACGATGCGAAATTTCAGCACTTCCCCTTGTTCATTTTCAATCTCGACCCAGGCACCAAAAAATACTTTACCGTCCTGCACCGGCGAGTATTCGACCACTTTTAGCACCTCCAACCGTTTGCGCAGAAAACGAATTCTGGAATCGATTTGGCGTAATAAGCGCTTATTTTCCTTGTAGTCGGCGTTCTCAGATCTGTCGCCTAAGCTAGCCGCCCAGGCCACTTTTTGGGTGATTTCAGGCCGGTACTCCCGCCATAAATGGTTCAGTTCTTTGGTTAATTTGTCAAAACCCTCACGGGTGATTAAATCGGTTCTCAAAGCTATATCCTGCTGCTTGGTGCTATGGTTATCGCCGCATCTCAGGGTTGTGAGGCAGGCCCTGAAGTGGGCTGGTTTGACAGTGGCCAGCCAGATTTCAAATGTAAATCGCGCTGTGGATAAGGGAAGCTAATGCCATGCTGTTTGAAACTGTGCCAAATCGCTCTGTTGATATCGGATTTCACTGCGCCGCGGCCGTTTTCCAGATCGGCAATCCAGACTCTCAGTTGCAAATGAATGCCGTTGTCAGTAAAGGCCAGCAGCCGCACTGACGCTTCAGGTTGTTGCAGTACCCGAGGGGAAGCATTGGCACAGGCCAGCATGAGGGCCATTGCTTGCTCCGGATCATCCTGATAACTGACCTGCACATCCAAATCTAACCGGACATTCGGGTCGGCATAACTCCAGTTCACCACTTCGTTGATAATTAAATGTTCGTTTGGGATCAATGAATCGACCCCTTGCCGGTTGCGCAGCACAACATAACGGGCATTCAGTTGCTCCACCCGGCCAAAATTCTCGCCGACTGTGATCAAATCTCCGGGTTTCACCGAGCGGTCCAATACCAGAATAAAGCCGCTGATGAAGTTGGAAGCAATCCGTTGCAGGCCAAGACCTAAGCCGACCCCTAAGGCGCCACCAAACACCGCCAGTGAACTCATATTGATGCCGGCGGCATTGAGCGCCACTAAAAAAGCCACAGCAACCAGGAAAAACTTACTGAATTTAGCCAGACCCACCTGCATGCTGGGGCTGATGCTGCGGGACTTTTTCACCTGCAGATTAATCAGATCAGCCAGCCACAGTGAAATGGTAAAAGCAGCCGTCACCAGCATCAGTAATTCCAGCACCATCAGTAAAGAAATACGGCTACCGCCGATGGTTAGCGCAATCTGGTCAATCAAGGCGCGGGTTGCCGGTAACCAACCGACCAGATGCAGCACCAACACCAGCCAAATGAAGGTGGAAATCAATGGCTCCATGGTCTTTAACAAAGGACTGTCACTAAAGGCTTTACGCAGCATATACACCAACAGCCGGATCACACCCAGTGCTAGCGCAAAAGGTTGCAGTAAGTGCAGCAAAGACACCTGCAGCTGCAGGTTGGTCATGATTTCAGCGGCCAGCCACCAGCATAATGCCAATGAAAAAGGGAAAAAAATCCGTTGCGAGCCCCGCAGTGCCACATGGCGCAGCTTGTTGCGACCATCGTCGATCAAGAAACGGCTCAGCCGCTGATTCAGCCAGCCACTGAGCAGGCTGGTCAGCAGAATAATGCCAAGCTGCCAGAGTAAATTCGGCTGGGCTAAAAAACGTTCTGCTTGTTGCAGTAAAGGTTGTAACAACTGTGGCATAGCGGCATTTCAAGGCGAAATAAAGATGCCGCTACAGTAGCAAAAATTGGCGAAAAAAGCTGTAGCTGCCGCCAGCGTTGTGCAGGCTTTAACTTAAACAAAACAGTATGATTTTTAAAGTAAATCAGCTGCGGCTTGGCTCGTGACGGCAAATATTGAGCACCGCCAGTGGCAGAAATGATTTGTAACACAGAAAGCACAGTGTGCCGATCGACGACTGCACTTTTTGGTTTATAGTGAAGCCAATTCTGTGGCAGAGACCAAAAAGATGCAAACTCAGGAAACAACAAAAATTTTAGTGGTCGATGATGATATGCGACTGCGGGCTTTACTGGAGCGTTATCTGGTTGAACAAGGTTTTATTGTACGTAGTGTCGCCAATTTTGAGCAAATGACGCGGTTGATGGAGCGGGAAAATTTCCATTTGCTGGTGCTGGATCTGATGTTACCCGGCGAAGATGGTTTATCTATTTGCCGTAAATTACGCCAACAGGAAAACGAAATCCCAATCATTATGCTGACCGCCAAAGGCGATGAAGTCGATCGCATTATTGGTCTGGAAATGGGCGCTGATGATTATCTACCGAAACCCTTTAATCCACGCGAACTGTTAGCACGGATCCGGGCTGTGCTCAGACGTAAAGCCAAAGATGTGCCGGGCGCGCCGACGCAGGAAGAAACGCTGGTGAAGTTTGGGCCATTCAGTTTTAACCTGGCCACCCGCGAAATGAAAAAAGACGATCAACTGATGCCACTGACCAGTGGTGAATTTGCCGTGCTCAAAGTGCTGGTCAGCCATGCCCGTGAGCCGTTATCGCGCGATAAACTGATGAATATGGCGCGCGGTCGTGATTATTCGGCGATGGAGCGTAGTATCGACGTGCAGGTGTCAAGGCTCAGAAGGATGATTGAAGATGATCCGGCCAATCCACGTTATATCCAAACCGTTTGGGGTTTGGGTTATGTGTTTGTGCCTGATGGTGTCGCCGGATAAATGCGTTTTTTACCGGCAAGTGCTTTTGGTAAAACGGTGTTTTTGATTGGTTTTTTATTACTAATCAATCAATTGGTTTCTTATTTTCTGGTGGTGGTTTATGTGATCAGCCCCAGTTTACAGCAAACCACCCATCTGATTGCCAAGCAAATTAAAGTGGTTTTTATCGAAGTCGGTGACGAAAGTGCCGGTTTGTCAGAAGAACTGACCCGCAAATTTCAGCAGGCGACCGGCATCGAAGTTTATAACCAGAGCCAGGCCATGCAACAAGGGCTGGCGCAGGCAATGCATTATCCGTATTTTTCCGATGAAATGTCGCGGGAATTGGGCGGACCGGCTGAAGTCCGCATTGAACAGCAACAAAGTTTTGCCTTTTGGGTGCGACCGCCGCAGGCGCCGCAATACTGGGTAAAAATTCCGTTAAGCGGGTTGAATGAAACCGATTTTAAACCGCTACAAATTTATATTTTGCTGATTGGTTTTCTCAGTGTGGCTGGCGGTTGGTGGTTTGCCCGGCAATTAAACCGGCCACTGCAGGGCTTACAGCAGGCAGCGCTCAGAGTGGGTCGTGGTGATATTCCGGAGCCACTGCCGGAAGTGGGGTCCAGCGAGATTATTGCGGTGACCCGCGCTTTTAATCATATGGCCAAAGGCATCAAACAACTGGAAAAAGACCGGGCCTTATTGATGGCCGGGGTGTCGCATGATTTGCGCACGCCATTAACCCGCATCCGGCTGGCCAGCGAAATGATGAGTGAGCCAGACAGCTGGATCCGCGACGGCATTGCCAATGATATTGATGATATGAACGCTATTATCGATCAGTTTATTGATTACATCCGGCACCACAAAGAAGAAACGCCCAGTGAGGAAGATTTAAATACTTTAGTGCTGGAGCAGGTTGGCGCCGAGCGCTTACAGCAGCGGCAAATCCAGACTGAACTGGCCAGTTATTTGCCTCAGGTGCCGCTGCGCCGTATTGCGATCAAGCGGGTACTGACCAATTTGCTGGAAAATGCTTTTAAGTATTCAGAAGGCGTGATTGAGGTCAGTACCGGTTACGAAAAAGGCAGTCAGCGGGTTTATTTACAAGTGCGGGACTATGGTCCTGGCATTCCTGAAACTGAAATGGCGCAGATGTTTGAACCTTTCACCCAGGGGGATACCGCCCGTGGCAGCGCAGGTTCAGGGCTGGGGTTGGCAATTATCAAGAAAATTGTCGATATGCACCATGGTGAAATCACTTTGCATAACCATGCCTTTGGCGGTTTGGTGGCCACTGTGTATTTGCCGCTGAAACAAAAAGCCGCCGCCAAAAACAGGCAAACGTCGGTTTTATAGCCCACTTACAAACAGGTCTTTTGCGCAGCCGGTTTGTCACTGTCGTCAGCAACAGGTTGTTGACTCAGGGTAAAGCCGGCGACAGCAATAAAAAAATCCGCCGCGGCGGATTTTTTTATTGTGATGTTACTGTAAAGACATCAGCGATCAGGCTTTTGGACCTGCATTGCGGATAGCTTCAGACACATCATATTTCTTGAAGTTATTGGCAAATTCTGCCGCCAGTTTGGCCGCGTATTCATCATATTGCGCTTGGTCTGCCCAGGTATCGCGTGGGTTTAACAGCTTGCTGTCAACGCCAGGTACTGCCACCGGAATATTCAGATTCAGCTGTGGCAGGTGGATAGTATCCACTTTGGCCAGTTCACCAGACACAATAGCGTCGATAATGGCGCGGGTGGCCGGAATCGCAAAACGTTGACCAACGCCATGCGGACCGCCGGTCCAGCCGGTATTCACCAGATAGACTTTGCTACCAAACTCACGGACCCGTTTGATCAGCAGTTCAGCATAAACGCCGGCTGGACGTGGGAAGAATGGTGCACCAAAACAAGTGGAGAAGGTAGACTCGATGGCTGAAGTCGAGCCAATTTCAGTGGAACCAACTTTGGCGGTGTAACCACTTAAGAAGTGATAAGCAGCAGCTTCTTCTGACAATACTGACACTGGTGGTAACACACCACTGACGTCACAGGTCAGGAATACCACGGCACGAGGTTCACCGGCGCGATTCGCCAACACGCGTTTTTCAACGTGCGCTAACGGGTAGGCGGCGCGGCTGTTTTGCGTCAGGCTGGCATCTTTGTAATCTGGCGTGCGGTTGGCATCCAGCACGACGTTTTCCAGAATGGTACCAAAACGGATGGCATCCCAAATCACCGGCTCGTTTTTCTTCGACAGGTCGATACACTTGGCGTAGCAACCGCCTTCAATGTTAAACACGCTGCCAGGGGCCCAGCCGTGCTCATCATCACCGATCAGATTGCGTTTTGGATCCGCTGATAAAGTAGTTTTACCGGTGCCAGACAGACCAAAGAATAAAGTAACATCACCTTCATCGCCAACGTTGGCAGAGCAGTGCATTGGTAACACGCCCTTGGCTGGTAACAGGAAATTCTGCACTGAGAACATGGCTTTTTTCATTTCGCCAGCGTAACGCATGCCTGCCAATAACACTTTGCGATCAGCGAAGTTGATCATCACTGTGCCGTCAGAATGAGTACCATCACGCTCAGGCACACAAGCAAAACCTGGCACGTTGATGATTTGCCATGGCGCTTTATCAGCCACATTCCAGCGCTCTGGAGTGATAAACAGGTTTTTCGCAAACACATGCTGCCAGGCCGTTTCAGTCTGTACGATAACCGGCAGGTAATGTTCAGGATCTGCACCCACTTCCAGGTGAGAGACAAAATGTTCAATATCAGACAGATAAGTAGCGGCTTTATCCCACAGGGCATTAAACACTTCGGCCGAAACCGGCTGGTTCACATTGCCCCACTGGATATCCTGTTCAGTGCTGGCTTCTTTGACGATAAAACGGTCTTTTGGTGAACGACCTGTGCGGTGACCCGTCTTGACCACTAATGCGCCGTTATCGGCCAAAATGCCTTCCTGGCGGCGTACGGCGTGTTCGACTAAATCTGCTACTGTTAAATCGACATGGCGAATAGATTGAGCGGTCATTATCAGCTGACTCCTTGGGGTACAGAGTTGTGTTGTCGTAGGTGTATGTTTTCAGCGCATTCTACCGCAGAACTGTGCAAGCGGCGACAAATTCTTCATGCATTTCTGCTAAAAAAGCTGGCTATGCAGTTATCATGCGCTTTGAAGTGCATTTTTATGCATTTGTGGCCTAAAAAAAGCGGGGTTTGGTGGGGATATATGCAGCATTTAGATTGGGTGATGAATGTGGTGTTGTCTGCTTTCAGTTTTGGTTGCAAAAGTTGGCAGAACAACCGACAGGC
>Ga0209599_10000692_pt1 | contig 20016 bp, 14 predicted proteins | sample Shrwel_input2_FT_FD_187534 | JGI IMG/M metagenome (GOLD analysis project Ga0209599, IMG submission 187534) | Subsurface microbial communities from deep shales in Ohio, USA - Utica-3 well 1 S input2 FT (SPAdes) (version 2) ... | reverse complement strand
AATAGGCAGATTCCTAGGTATTACTCACCCGTTCGCCGCTAAGACCGAAGTCTCCGCTCGACTTGCATGTGTTAAGCCTGCCGCCAGCGTTCAATCTGAGCCATGATCAAACTCTTCAGTTTATTTTACATCTGGTGCTTTTATCGAAAACACCAAAATCTTGGCTCAATGGAATCAAAATACTCTCAAATTACTGAGTGTGATTTCAAACCATTGATAATATTTTAAACAATATAATCAATTAGCAAAAATCCACACACATTGCTTATTCATCTGTTAAAGAACGCATCTAACCATCGTCTGGCTAAACAGCACAACAAACTCGCTTTAGCTTCGTTTGCCGCGTTAGGGCTGCACATTCTACAGCACCAATCTCATCTGTCAAGCAATCATTTTAATTATTTACACAAGCAAACTAACTAAAATTATTACCAACAACTACCAAGTCACTGGCAGGCCGCGCATTCTATATCATTTCTACTCAGTGTCAACAATTTTATACAAAATCTTTAGACACTTTTTAAATCCCTACAACACTCAAAAGACTAAACCCTTGTTTATTATAGACTTTATGATACTCAGCTCCAACCAAGAGCGCGAAGTATAGTCACTTTCTAATCCTTGTCAAATACTTATTCAATATAAATACATAATCGTACGAAATAAAGGCAAGTTATGGGGAATAAGCTAATCGTTATCCAGTTTTATGCGTAAACCCGATGCACGTTGGGTTTTACGTTCTACTGCTTGTTGCATTAAATGCTCTTGTCCCCAAATGCTGACTTTTTCTTTGGCACGAGTAATACCCGTATAAATTAATTCGCGGGTCAAAATGGGCGTGTCTTCTTTGGGTAAGACCACCGCGACATGATTAAACTCAGAACCTTGCGATTTATGAATGGTTAAAGCAAGGGCTGTTTCGGTGTGTGCCAAGCGAGCAGCCGCAACACGCATCGGCCCGCCATCGCGTGCAGGAAAATACACATAAAACGCGCCATCTTCTTGTAGGGTAATGCCAATGTCGCCATTAAACACCCCTAAGGTATAATCATTTTGCGTGACCATGACGGGACGACCATGAAACCATTTTTGTGTAGGGTCAAGCTCAAAACCTAAAGCCTTTTGCAATAATCCGCTTAAGCGTTGGTTGATACTTAATACCCCATACATTCCTTCTCTGACGGCACATAGCACTCGAAAGCGGTCAAAAGCCGCTAAAATGTGGGTAATGCTTTGCTGTTGTTGGAGAGCCATGACAAAACTAGACGTTTCGTTATTCACATCAAGATAACCTTGAAATAATTGCTCCAACATCTGCTCGGGTTGTTCTATGGTTTGATAAGAAATATCTGGCTTTTTGTCTTTGAGTAACTGCATGGTTTGCTCGGCATTCCCTGCACACATTGCGCTGGCTAATTGCCCAATGCCACTATCATCACTAAAACGCATACTTTCGGTGAGCTGCACTCGACAACTGTGTAAACTTTGAGCGGTACTAATTTCGGCTAATACTGCCCCTGCCTCTACGGCGGCAAGTTGATTGGCATCGCCTAATAAAATTAAACGTGCTGATGGGGCAATGGCAGCAAATAGCTGAGCTGCCATGCGTAAATCAATCATTGATGCTTCATCAACAATCACCACATCATAAGCTAAGGGATTATCTGTATTAAAGGTGGCTTGTGTGCCATGCCCCATACCCAATAAACGATGCAGAGTAAATGCGGTATTGGGTAAAGCGGATAACAAGTCGTTGGCTAAGGGGGTTTGTGTTTTGCTCAAACTCATACGCAAGGCTTCTTGCATCCGTGCCGCCGCTTTACCTGTAGGTGCAGCTAAAGCCACATTTAATTGTGAGTTTTGTTGTAGTAATGCCATCAAAATACGCACGAGCGTAAACGTTTTACCTGTACCCGGCCCGCCCGTAATCAGCGTTAAACCTTGCTGTAAGGCAACACGAATCGCCTGCGCTTGTAAAGTTTTGGTATTGGCAACAAAGGCTTCAATTTGCGATTCTGTCAGACTGACGGCTAAGGGGCGTTTAAGTTGTTTAATCGCTTGCGCTAATTGATATTCGTCAAACCAATAACGATACAAATATAATCGGCTTTGCTCTAAGACCAAAGGCGCAACGTGTTTGAGTGCTTGCTCGGCAGTGACAATAATCGGTGAGTGATAATCTTCTATTTTTTCGAGACGGTCATGCCTTAAACACGCATGACCACTATCTAAGGCCGAACATAAATCACGAGTTAAACTGGCAATACGCACGCTATGTTTGGCGCGGCCACCTTGAGTTTCATGTAAACGCACCATTAAACTGGCCAAACTGTCTGCCCACGCACTGCCAAACTCGCTACGTTCAATGGGAAGTTTTAAGCTCATTGCTGTTCTCCAATAAGGGTATTTAGCTCAATCAATAACTCATAACTTGGCCGCCATTTATAAATTCCTTGATTTCCTTGCGGATTCATGCCACGAATAAACAAATAAAACACCCCACCAAAATGCTGTTCAAACTGATACCCTTGCAAACGATGTGTTAGCCAACGATGCAAAGCCAATGAATATAAAGCGGCTTGTAATTGATAACCATTATTGGCCATAGCGAGTTGTAATTTTTCTGCTTGGTAGTCGTTTAAATGATGCCCTAAATGATTACTTTTATAGTCAGCGATAAAGTATTGCCCTTGATGCTCAAAAATCAAATCAATAGAGCCTTTCATAAAGCCTGTGATATTTTGCGCCATTAAGTCAGGAACGGTTAAGCCATATTTACGCAAACAGTCAATCAGTTGTGGCGGATAAAAACGCTGTAACGGCAAATGAAAATCTAACTCGCGTAAAGTTTGTTCGTTGTGTAACTGTTGTAGTTTGAGCGTGGGACTGAGTGGTGCAAGCATGACCTCGCTGAGCCATTGCATGACATCGGCCTGCCATGTGGCAATAATGCCGTAGGCTTTGAGTTGGTTTTGGATGTTTTCGTGCCATTCACTGACAGGTTGGGTAAAGTCGGCATGCTCAAATATCTTATGCAAACAATTACCGACATTTTTGGCGGCAACAGTTTTACCTGCAAAATTAAAACGGGCAAATGCGATGTCTTCTTCGTGATCAAGAAACAAGGGCTTACCTTCATCATCTTTAATTTCTAGGCTGTCTTCTTGACTATGATGCTGTGCGCCATGATTGAGACTGCTAAAACTGGTTAAACGATAACCTCTAGCAATAAATGGCGGAGTTAAAACCGTTAATTGACTTGATGAGTGACTATAAGGCTGAAAAACGGCTGCTGATTGTGCCGTTGGTGTGTGTATGCCAATATCGTTGGGTGCTTGCTCTGCCAGTTGTTTAATGGATAATTCACCTTGCGGCAACCAATGACCTAAAGCCGATTGTTCGACAGTGAGATGAACATCTTGAAATATAGCATTTAAAGGACACCATAATACATAACAGCGTTGACTAGCCCTTGTCAGCGCAACATAACCTAATCGTAAATCTTCGCGCAAAATCTCATCTTTGACTTGTTGTTGAATCTCTGGTGCTAAACTGACACTTAAGTCAAATGTACTGCTTTCGTTTTGATGATAAAACGGCACACCCTTTTTACTACTGCTAGGCGACCATAAACTTGGCACAAAAACAATCGGAAACTCTAAACCTTTGGATTGATGAATCGTCATAATTTTGACTAAATTTTCATCACTTTCAAGACGTAATTCGGCGTTTTCACTCTCTTGTGGTGCTTGCCGTTGCGCGCCTAACCAATCACACAGTTGGTGCATCCCCACACGTTGACGATATTCTTCGTGGAGTAAATCGGCTAAATGTAAAAAGTTAGTGATAATACGCTCACCTTGCGCCAAATGCGCCAAACGCGGAATCACGTTTTCTTGATATAAAAAATCACGCCATGCAACAATAAAACCGCGTTGTTGCCATAGTTGATGATAGTCTTGAAAACGCACTAAACGTTCTGTCCATGCTTTGGTATCGGCTTGCCATTTAATAAAATCACTGACCGTGGCACCACATAAACGCGAAGCTAACACCGCACGGACTTTACCTTCGTTATGGGGGTCAGAAAATGCCGCTAAGACTCGTGCCATCTCGGCGGCTTCATCGGTGCTAAATACTTTATTTCGTGACTGCATTGCTGCTTTAATACCGACACTGGCGAGCGTCTTTCTAAAACTTTCGGCCTCAAAATGAGAGCGCACTAAAATAACGATATCTTTACCTTCGAGTTTGCGCTCACCTAAACACACGTCACCTTGAGCTGCGCCCGTGAGTAATCGAACAATTTCATTGACAACAACATTGATTGCCCATGTATTACAAAGACCTTTACTGACGCTCGGTTTGCCATCTTTGCTGGTGTTTTTGGAGCTGTCTTCTAGGCTAGATACGGGCAAATACCATAGCCTTAATGCTTGATAATTGTGTTGTGCTGTCTCTCGTTTATCAAGCAAAGGTGCATGTGGTCGTGAACCTACACTCACGGCTTGATAACTAATACTCTGTTGTTTAAACGCATCGCTATTCAGTTTAAAAAAGCAATTTAATGCACCAATTAACGGACTCACTGAGCGTTGATTTTGAGCAAGATAATGACGGTTATTAGGACTGACATCTTTATAGGCGTTAAGATAGGTATAAACATCTGCGCCACGAAACCGATAAATCGCTTGTTTGGGGTCACCGACCAAAAATAAGGCACAATACCGCGCTTGGGGCTGAATGTAGACCTGTTTTAAAATTTCATATTGATAATTATCGGTATCTTGAAACTCATCGACTAAGGCACTGGGATAACGCTCACGCAAGTTTTGCGCTAACAACACACCTGTTTCGGGCAGGGTTAATGCGTGAGCTAAGCCTTTAATTTGCATATCAAAACTTTGCGCTTGTTGGGCATACAATCGTTCTAAAAGCGTTTTTTTGGTATGCACCACGAGGGCATATTGAAAAGCTTTAGCATGATAACTTAATTGATTTTTGCACTTTTCAACAGCCGCGATTAATTCTTCAATATGGTCAAAAAAGGGATGTGCAGGAAAATAAACGTCTTTTTTAATACTTGCTGCTGAGCGTTTTTCGTCTAAGGTTTCTCGACTAAACCATTGTAAGTCTTCTATCGTTTTGCTATCCAAAACCGCCAACACATTCGTAGCAAAGGCTTGATTGACTTTTTCAAATCGACTTTCTAAATACGGACTATAACGACTTAAAATCGTTGGATTATCTGCAAATAATGTGCGAATAGTTGTTTCTTGCTGATGCCAAACAGCTTGAGTTTGGTCAAACACACGTTGCGTTTTACGAAATATGGCGGTACTTAAACTCACATCAAAGCTATCGGTTTTAATCAATGCTTGGCTTTGGCTTAGTAGCGTGGTAACAAATTTAGATAACTCATTGATACTAAATTCATCATGGCTCAAAAAATAATGCACCAATAACGACTCAGATTTGCGCCATTGTTGACGACAATAATCATAAATAATGTCATGAATCAGGGGCGATAAATCACTAATCAATTCGGACTCTAAAGGCATACCACTGGCCAATGCCTGCTCAACCAATACGCCCTGACAAAAACCGTTAATGGTGGTAATGGTCGCTTGGTCAAAATTGACAATCGCCGAATGTAATAAGTCTTTGGCTTGTTGGCGTTGTGTCAGGCTATGATAACGCTCGCCCATGTATAGGCAAAATTCATCAGGCTGATAATCGTCTGCTTTGACTATTTGCTCATCTAAATGATAAGACAACTCCACCAAACGCCGCCGAATTCTATCGCGCAATTCGGCTGCGGCGGCTTTAGTAAAAGTAATCGCCAAAATTTGCTCAACACTTTGTTTTTTCTCGACAATCAGACGTGCAAATAACGCCGATAACGTCCAAGTTTTGCCTGTTCCTGCCGATGCTTCTATCAGTTGTATGCCGTGTAATGGGCTTTTGTAAGCGGCTAATGGTGGTTTTTTAGTTTCCATGTGAGTTAAATTCCTGTGCCAAAGCTGACCATGCCACTTTTTTAGTATGTTCGACTAAAGGCAAATACAATAACGGGGCTAACTGTGTGATTTCGATAGGTAACTGTTGACGCTGCGTTTCAGGCGTAATTTGCAACCAATACACATCTTTACTCTCTGTTTTACGACCAAAAGCTAAGTCAGATGAAAACAAACTCGCCCATTCTTGTTGCGCGGCTAGACTGGCCTCGTCTGCTCCTTTTTTAGGATTATGTGTAGTTTCGGCAAATTTAAAAGCCACATTTGCAGGTAATAACAAAGGTTTAGTCAGACCTTGTTGATAATACTGCCACCATTGCTGTAAATAATCCTCGGCTTGTAAACGCGGAATGGGCAAAAACACCTGTGCTTCATCCATAAATAACCAAATGGTTTTTTTATTTGCCCCGTGCGCTTGCCATGCTAAATGATTAAGCCATGCTTGAAGCAAATGCTTAGCACTTCTTTTGGAGGTTTTATAACCTAATTGATAGGGTTCACTGACAGGCGGCAATGAGGCATTTAATTGATGATTAAGCAACAATACGCGCTCTAAAACAACGGAGCGATAATACTGATTGAGTGCTTCTTTTAAGGGCTGAACAGCGTCTTCGGTTTGTTGACAATAGACTTCACCAATCGTCCCCACTGGTAATTGGCCACTGGCACGCAATTGAACTAATGGCACATCACCATCAGCCAAACATTGTTGGCGCAAATGCCATTTTGCAAGGTTATCTAGGTGCAAAGGTTCTTCGTCAGGCGTTTGCTCATCTAACTCACGAATATAAATTTTAAGCTGTTGACTTAAAAAGTATTTAGCAGGATGTTGATAAAAACGATTCAATGTTTCTAAACTGGTTTGTTGTAGATGATTAGCTAAAGGCAAGTCGGTATCAACAAAACGCGTTTCTGTTGACGACAATGTTAAAACCGCCTGCGCGGCTGGCAGCCATTCTTGGGCATAACTGAGTTGCAAGCTGCTTGGTTGAGGCGTGTCTTGTGGTTGAGTAAAATAGACAGGGCTAAACGGTTGCAAACGATGCTTATGCCAACATTTCTCCTCGACTCGTTTTTTACCGCCAATCACTCGCCGTCCTAAATAATCTACTAATTGACTAATCAGCGTTGATGGGGGAAAGGTGGTGGCATGACTATTACTTGCCCCATTATAAAATAATAACAAATGGTCTTTGGCCGACATTAAGGCTTCTAAAAAAATGCCTTTATCGTCATCACGGCGTGAACGGTCGCCTGCTCGCGGATGGCTGTCTTGTGCCAACAAATCAAACTCATTGATAATTTCTCGACGTGGATAAGCAGTATCTTCTAAACCCAAAATACACACCACCCGATACGGCAATAAACGTAATGCCCCTAAACGGCTAAAATGTACTACCCCACCCGGTACTGCTCCCGGTGCAGAGGCAGTAATCCGTTGCTCTAAGTCTTGTAATAATAAAGACAACGATACCGTTTCTTGGATGGGTGCGGCTTGTAAAGTTTCGCGTAAATCAACAAAGGCTTGTTGCAAATTATCCCATGCGCGAGTACCCACTTGCGCCACAAAAAAACGCTGTAAATCTTGCTCTAAACGATTCACGCCCTCTGGCGCGGTTTGGCGTTGTTGCAGCCATGTTCTACGCTCGGCTAAATCACTCACCGCTTGGGTTAAAGTGCCAATCAAAGCAAAAGAATCGGCTTCGATATTGGCTACTGCTTGTACTCCTGCATAAGTTTGCTGATAATCAGGCGGTAATACAGTGCCTAGCAATAAGCGTTCTAAACCAAATAAAAACGTATGTACGTCATCGGTATCGCTGGCATCACCTGTCATTTCGGCACGATGTTGACCATCTAAACAGCGATATACTGCCGCCTTTTCTAACAATAAAGTACATTGCTCAATATCATCTGCCACCAATTGATAATAACTACTGACAGGCGCAAGACTTAGCCAATCAATAAACTCGGCTTGAGTTAATCGTCCTTGCGAGAGCTGATACAAACTGATAAATGCGCGCCATAAACTGTTTTCTTCGGGGCTGGCTACGCCCGTTAATTGCCACGGAATACGCCGATTTTCGGGCACAGTGCCAAATACCGCTTCGATTGCCCCACTCGCCGAGGCAATATCGGGTAACATCACCACCACATCTTGCGGCTTTAAACGCGGTGTGGCCGTTGCAAATAGCGTTAATAATTGGTCGTGCAAGACTTCTAATTGACGGGTTAAACTGTGACAGCTATGGATTTGTATGGAGTTATCTTTATCATCAAGACGCCATTCTTCTCTATCTTGATGCACCATTTCATGGATGCTATGTTGCAATTCAGCCAATAGATGCGGTGTTTCTATAGGAGGGAAATTGTCTTGCCAGTCGTTTTCTTGCTCGCCACCCGACAACTCTGACAACAATTTAAAGGTATCACGCAGTTGTTTGCCCCATGCGGTTAATAAAGGATGGCCTGTTTCATACAAAGCCATCATCCGTTGTGGATAACGTGCTTTCATTTTGCTTAACCAGCGTTCGTCCACAATGTCTGCCCAATATTGGCTTGATGGATTGAGATGATAAAATTGCACCTCAATAAACTGACTTAATACCCTAAAAAACTCTAACTCATTGGGCGGCAAGCGCACGGTAGTAAACACGGCTAAACGTGAAGGCAATAAACGCACTAAATGCGGTTGTTGTTGTAATGCGGTTTGAAACTTGAGTAATAAATGCCCTTGTTGATGATGTTCTTCGGCAAATAATTGCTGCCACAAGGCGGCTTGCCATTCTTGATGACGAAAGGGTTTATCTTTTTGCTCAATCAGTTTGCCCTGATGCCATGCCGCTAACCAATCACGTCTGTAGGTACGATAATCACCAAATACTTGGGCAATACGTCCTGCTAATTGCCAACGTCCGACAATGGGTTGCGGCGCACGCTCTAAATAACGATGTAAAATTTGGTAAATAGGCTCGTTGGGTAAATGGGCTAAGGCCTCAAATAATCGCCAGTGCATGGCTTTTTGACCCAAAATGGCCGATTTAGGCGTTTCTGGCACTATTTTGCCAAAACACTCCCACATAAACTCCGCAGGATATGGCGTGTCAACATGCGCGCAAATACCAAAGATGTTTGCCCATTCATACGTCAACCACCGACCTATGGCTAATGATGGCACTAATACCGTGAGCGGCTGAAAGGGATGATGACTTTTTGTGTGTAAAAACTGGCATAAATGAGCAAACAATTCATCTACATGATGACTTTGATAAATACTGAGCATGAAGGGGTTCCTGTTTGCTCTTGCCTATAATAAATTTGTTTCTTAAATTTAAAGCAATTTCGCAACAACAACAATCATTTAGACCGAATTAAGCGTCAGGTTAAGACGCGTTAGAGCGATTTGTTATTTTAGATTGACTACGATGTTAATCGGTTATGCCTCTCGCTCTTAAAATCATGCTACAAACAAACGGTATTATTTTTGCGGACAAAAATAATACACAGCATAATTTGACTAATAATTCATCAAATAGCCATCACAAACCATCACAGGTTATGCTAAATTTACTGATACGTGCCTATTTTACTGTACACCCCATAAAATATAAAAATAGGACTTACGCACTTCACCGAACACGCGCGTTTTGTGAACATAAAATCGTTGAAAACGATTGAAATGTGAGCAAATAAGCGATAACCGCGTAAATCCTAAAAAAGTAAGAGTATAAGCAATGAATAACTACAAAACGGCTTTACAAACAAGTCTGCTCTGTTTGGCATTGGTTGCAAGCACCAGCTATGCCGCGAAGAATGATGATGATGACACCACAGAATATCTACCCTACAACGAAAAAGTGGTCAAGGAATGGTCTCTGATTAAAGATGATAAACGGCATCAAATCAAAACTTATTCCAAGCAGGAAGACAATCGTCGTTTTCGCTCGTTTAAGGTAGAAGGAGTCTTAAATGGCTCATTGGAGGCTGCCGCACGCTGTCAGTTCGATATTGAAAACATGCCGACTTGGTATATGAATGTGCAAGAGGCGAAGCTATTAAAACGAGTGAGTGATACTGAATACTATTTTTATTTCTACATAAAAATGCCATTTGGTGTACCACATCGTGATGTGGTAGTGCATGCCAAAATACAGCCCTACTCTAGCAAAACAGGCTTTTTGGGTATTTCTTACAGTGCTGAACCTGACTTTATCCCTGCCAAAACGGGTGTCATACGTATGCCCGCTTATGAAACCAGTATAAAACTCAAGCCCACAGGGAATAACGAAACTGAAGAACATATGGAAGGCTATGTCGATCCAGGTGGATCGGGTTTACCTATTTGGCTTGTGAATCATATTCAGCGTCGCACTCCATACGCCAATATGCTGGGCAGAAAGCGCGCAATTGCAAAATGTGCCGCGAGTGACAGCCCCATTCCATTTAAGTATAAAGAGTAATTGATTATTTAAAAGGGACTACAAAACCTATCATTAAACTTTATGGTAGGTTTTGTTTTTGAGATTATTTAGCCGCCTCTACTTTTGGCAAAGCATTCTGCACCAATTGCCAATCAATCGCTAAAGACTGACAAGCATTACAAGGTTGATCTTTTAACAATTGCTTAATGGCATCAACACGGGCTTGCGTTTCGGGGTGAGAAGAAATCCATGCCACCCCCTCTTTGCTATCGCCCGATAAATCAGCTAACTTCTGTAAAAAGCTCGCCATACCATCAGGCTTAATGTTAGCTTTGACTAAGGTTTCATAACCTAATTTATCGGCCTCAGTTTCTAAATCCCGACTAAAATAACTTGTCCCTACCTGATGCGCTAATACGGCGGTAATTGCACTAGCATCGCCCAATATCACCGTTAATACTGCCGCCCAACCGACACTGTTAATCATGTGTTTGAGTGAGTGTCGTTGCTCAATATGCTGTACTTCGTGAGCTAATACCGCCGCCAACTCATCAGCATTTTCGGCCTTTTCAAGCAATGCTGAATGCACCACCACAATACCACTGGATAAAGCAAAAGCATTAACTGTGTTATCTTGTTTAATAAACCATTGATATTGATAACGTGAGCCTTGTGTCAAACGCGCTCCAATGGTTGCAATCTGTTCTACCGCCAAACCCGACTCAATCAAAGTGCTATCGCTTTTGATTTGTTCTAATGCTGCTTGACCTAATTTTTCTTCGGTACTCACGGGGATTTGCTCGGCAACCCAACTCACTGCATTATCGTATTGCCACACTAACACACCAATTAGTATTACCAGCAACAACACAACCGCCGAAAGTCCTAACCATACCGCCTTGATATGGCTATTACGTTGATGCCATTGACCTAGTTGTGCTTGCACGGTATCGGGTGCTGTTTTAATGACTAGCGCAATACTTTCTTTGTCTAAGGCTTTTAATGCCCATTGTTGTCCCGTTTCATCGCGCCAATTTAAAAATAACTCATCATGCTCAAAACCACCCACACTCACCGTTAAACGCTGACTATGAATTTCTAACGACATATTATCGACCAGTAAACGCTGACCAACAAAATAGACACTGACCCGCACACCCACAGGTGGCAAATCTGCACCATAGAGCATGGCTTGAATTTTATCGGTCACGATTGATTGCTCCGCACTGGCTGAGGTTTAGGACTGATACAGTAGTTTCGGCAAAATCTATAAGTCGTGTATTCTTAAGAAAGTTTATCTGGATTTAATACATAACCAATACCAAAACCCACAATGGCTAATGTACCTGACACATCTATACTCACCACAATACCCAACACTGCGCCTAACACCGAGCCTTTAACACTATTGACTATTTTGGCTTTACGGCGTTTGTTAAAGGATAAGGGCGCACGTTTTTTACCATGTTTAGCCCGTGCAGAGCGAGTACTATTGTCTTTTTTAGCACGATTACACGTGATACAGGCAGGGTATAAATTATTTAAACGATGCGTACCGCCTTTGATTTGGGGCGTAGAATGTTCGACCTCCCATGAACCACTTTTACCCACCTCACCATATTTATCAAAATCTAATGAGGCATGACAAATATGACAATAACCTGAACTACGAGCAAAAATCTGATGCAGACGTTTTTCGGAAAACTTCATAATTAGCTGATTATTAAAAAATTATTAACTGACGAATAATAACGGTTTAGCTAAATAATGTTGTCATATAAATGTCGAACAAAGGACAAAATTTGACCTAAAAAATCACTAAAAATTAACTTTACGAAATGTACTAGGACTTTTTCCTGTCCAACGCTGAAAAGCGTGAATAAATGCGGCTGATTCGCTATAACCAAGCTGCTCTGCAATATAATCCACCGAAAACTGAGCGTTCTGCAAATAATGCGCTGCTTTTTGATAACGTGCCTTATCTAATAATTGTCTAAAAGTGGTTTGCTCTACAGCCAATTGACGGCGAAAACTACGCCCCGTCATACCCATGATAGTCGCTACTTCATCAGCCGTTGGATAATAGCGTGTCACTAAATCTAAATAACCTAATACCCTGCCTGTTAAGCCTTCGCCCTGAAAACGCTGCGCTAATAAAGCATCACATTGTTGCTTGTACAATAAATTGGCGGTTTTATTGGCGGTCAAAAATGGGATTTGTAAAATGGTAGAAGGCAAAATAATTCGCGCTTGCTGACAATCAAAACGAACAGGACATTGATAATAGCTTTCATAAGCACGATATTCTTTAGGCTTGGGATACGGTATCCATATTTCTTGCGCTTTTGCCGCGCCTAATACGCCAAATTGGGCTTGTAAATCACGCAACAATTTTACTGTCCCCGCCAAATCACCATCAATTAAAATCCGTCGTGTACTGGCAGGCATAGGGACAGGGTCAATAATCAATGAAGTCATATCTGGCAGAAAATCAAGACTCAATTGACCATGCAAATACGCTAATTGTTGATACTCGACCCCCATCATTAACGCTTGTTGGGCATTGTCGCAAGTCATCAATAACATGGTAAACACGCCATAACCTGCGGTTGAAATCGACTCGCCAATTTGCAAACCTGCCAAGGGATTATCAAACAAACTAGACACGTCATGCAAAATAGCCATTTCTTGCTCGCGGTCAATCTCAGCGGCAGGATTAAGCTGTTCTAAATACAAACCATGTTTAGCCAAAATAGGTGCAGGGTCAACGCCTAACATTTTTGCGCCTTGTAGCATATACACCAAGCCAATCACCGAACGTTTACTCATAACCTACCCACTCACACTGATAACTGATAACTGATAACTGATAACTGATAACTGATAACTGATAACTGATAACTGATTTGGCCAAAAATATCAATTATTGGCAAAGAATATCATATCCCTATTTTTTATAGGTGTTTAAAATAGCACTATCGTACAAAATTAAAGCTCATAAACTGAGGGTATGCATTATGACAAGCAAAGTATCTATTCCCGTACAAACCACTGTCGTTGATGTGGCCATTGTGGGTGTTGGTTTTGGTGGCTTATGTATGGCCATTAAGTTGCGTGAAGCAGGTAATGACAATTTTGTAATTTTAGAAAAAGGTCACGATGTGGGTGGTACTTGGCGTGATAATAGCTATCCTGGTGCAGCCTGTGATGTGCAGTCGCACATGTATTCATTTTCATTTGAAGGCAAGCCTGACTGGTCTAAGCGTTATGCACCGTGGCACGAGATTCAGCAATATATTGTTGATACCACCGAGAAATACGGTATTCGGCCATTTATTCGTTTTAATACCGAAGTCACTGGCGCGCATTTTGACCAAACAACAGGCCATTGGACTATCAATACGGGCAACGGTCATACCATTATTGCCCGTCATTTTGTGTTAGCAAGCGGCCCATTACACGTCCCTGCCATTCCTAAAATTAAAGGCATCGAAAACTTTAAAGGCAAAGTATTTCACTCCGCGCAGTGGCAACATGATTATGATTTAACAGGTAAAAATGTCGTGTCTATTGGCACAGGTGGCAGTGCCATTCAATATATTCCCGAAATCGCCCCACAAGTTAAACAATTGTATGTGTTTCAACGTACCCCTGCATGGGTCATTCCGCGTGATGAGCGTACCTACTGGGATATTGAGAAAAAAATCTTTGCCAAACTTCCTATATTACGCAAATTACACCGTGCGCGTTTATATTGGAGTAATGAATCAAGAGTTTGGCCAATTTTTAATCCTGCGATTGCCGAAGGTTTACAAAAACTTGCTGAATTGTTTATTAAATTTCAAGTAAAAGACAAAGCCTTAGCCCCAAAATTGACTCCCGATTATACGATTGGTTGCAAACGTGTGCTGATTTCTAACAAATACTATCCCACGTTTAACCGTAAAAATGTTGAATTAGTTACCGATGGCATTTTAGAAGTTAAAGAAAACAGCATCGTCACCAAAGATGGTGTTACTCGTCCTGCTGACTGTATTATTTTGGGTACAGGTTTTATTGTTGACCCGCGTATTTATATGAAAGGATTTTCCTGTACAGGTGTTGATGGCCACGATTTAGTGCAAGACTGGAAAGATGGCGCAGAGGCGTATTATGGTGTAAGCGTGACAGGCTTTCCCAATATGTATCAGTTAGTTGGCCCTAACACTGCGCTTGGCCATAATTCGATTATTTTTATGATTGAAGCCCAAGTTAATTATATTATGGACTGTTTAAAAACGCTTAAAGAAAAAGGTGCGGACTATTTGGATGTAAAACCCCAAGTACAAACGGCCTTTAACCAAAAAGTCCAAGCTAATTTAGAAGGTACGGTTTGGAGTTCGGGTTGTGTCAGTTGGTATCAACAAGATGGTGGTAAAAACTTCACCATTTGGCCTTGGTCAACATGGAAGTATTGGTTGGAAACGCGCAAAGTGAATGCCGAAGATTATCAATGGCATCGCTGTCAAAGTATGAATGTTATATCCAAAGACAAAGTTCAAGCCTAATCATCAACTAGCCCCACAAAATAAAGCACTGTGTCACAGTGCTTTAGGGTCTGTTGACGTTTTGATTGTGGTTGCGAAAGAGACTATTTTTTAGAGGATACGCGGCGAGAATCGCGTGGTTTGGTTATTCCAAATAAGCGATGAACAACAAAGTAGCCTCAAAAAATAGCTCTTTCCCTTCGGGTTGCGTTAAAAATTGGCTCATACTGTATTACAAAACTCGCCAATAGAATAACTATTAGCTTCGTTTTGTGCCTTGTCTGAGTCAATTTTTATCAGCAACGCAGCTCACACGCAAAACGTCAACAGACCCTATTCATTTGACCAAAAAAACAGCACAACAAAACAAAAAAGCCAATGAATATGTGACGCAATCGACATATTATAGCCCACAGATTGGCTCTGAAGCTAAAATCGTCATCTCTTAGGATTTATTCGGTTATCGCCTATTGGCAATAAGATGTATGAGTCAGCTACTATATTGATATTTAATCATTCAAGTTAGTTGTTGCTGATTTTGTCACAAAACGTAATAATTGCCCTACAATGAAAAAGTTTTGTTCTGTTACTATCAGTAGAGACAACGCGGCTACTACTTATTTGTGCTAAGAACAACACCTAAGCATGAGCCAATTAAAATATAGATAACAATAAAAGGTGAAATATGACCCCGTATCTGCGTGTACTAAGAAACACCGTCTTTGCATTGTTGCTAATTGGCAATAGCCTACCCGTAGCTTATGCAGCCAACGAAGACTTAGATGCATTACAAGACAAGCTTGGCAATGAATGGGTTTTAGTCAAAAACGACCAACGCCGTAACATCAAAACATGGGCGAAACAAGAAGATGGCAAACGCTATCGCTCTTTTAAAGTAGAAGCTATTTTAAATAGTAATGTTGAAACAGGCGTGCGTGTATTATTAGATGCTGAAAACTACACTAAATGGTATTGGGAAGTGTTTGAAAGTAAAATGCTCAAACAAATCTCCCCCACCGAATACTATATTTACCTCAAACATCGTGCGCCAATTAGCTTACCTGACCGTGATGTGATTTTGCACGCCAAAGTTACGCTACAAAAGAAGCCGAGTGATCCGATTATCTTAACTGTCAAAGCAGCACCTGACTATATTCCAGAAGCTCCTCCGCTCATTCGTATGCCTGCTGAAGACATGATTGCTGAGTTTACGCCCCTACCCAACAACCAAGTCAAACTGATTGCAGAAGGTTATGTTGACCCTGGTGGGCGTGTACCGACATGGGCGAACAATTATATTCAGCGCAATGCACCTTACAGTATTTTAGTAGGGTTATTACGCATGATGACGAATGACACCTATCGTAAATCAAAAACCCCTCTCCCTTTTAAAGTGTATAACGACCCCAACACTACTAACTAACGGCTCTTAATCAACCATCGCCACGGCTGCAACGCACCTGTTACCATGCCTAGCAGCCCAAGCATCAAGCCTAGTGTCAAAGGTTCATCTAACACAGGTACTGCCAGTGTTGCCGCCATCATCGGCGCAAGAGCCAAAAAGCTACCCACCGTAAATGCCCCTAAACGCTGCACTGCCGCAATAAAGGTTAGCATGGCCACAATCACCACCAAAACACCTTGAAACCCTGCTTGCACTGCAATCACTTGCCACGAGGCTTGAGCTAAACCACTCGGTAAAAATAAGGCATAAATAGGTAAAAATAATACCGCCGAAATAATCGCAACGCCCACCGTGGCAGCAACGGGCGGCATTTGCCAACGCTTTAACAACGCAGTATAGGCCGCCCAAGAAGCAGAAGCTCCCGCAAACATCACATCACCCCAACCAAAATGGCTATTGGGGTTTTGCATCTCAATAAAACCCATTGCAGCAATACCAAAGGCAATACAGGTTAAGCCCAGCCATCGGTCACGCGTCATGTGTTCTTGCACAATCAACCACCCCATTAAGGCTGTCCAAAATGGCAAAAATCCATGCAAAAAAATTGCCCCATGCGCCGCAGGTGCTAAGCTAAAACCGACATAAGCAAGCATGGCATAACCCAAACCACCCAGCATCGCCACCACGACAAATCGCCAATTAAAAAACTGACGAATATCCATTTTTAATAACACATAGGGCAATAACACCAATGTGGCTGTACCAAAACGTAAAGCGGTGGTATCCCACGGTGTAAGTACACTTTTACCCGCCAAACGCGACATTAAAATAAAACTCGCCCACACACTCAAAGTAAACAACACTAAACCATAACCAATGAGTTTTTCGCGCTGTGTGTTATCCATATTAGCCTCTGCGCTGTCGAAAGGCTTCATACAATGCCACGCCTGTTGCGACACTGACATTTAAACTTTGTACACTGCCTTGCATGGGAATATAAGCCAGTGCATCACAATGCTCACGGGTTAAACGGCGCATTCCTGAGCCTTCTGCCCCCATCACAATCGCCAATGCGCCTTTTAAATCTAAGTCATAAATCGGCTTTGCTTCGGGTGTAAGGGCTGTACCAACGCACCAAATGCCGTCATCGGCCAATTGCTTGAGGGTACGCGCTAAATTAGTCACTTGAATAAACGGTAAAACTTCGGCTGCACCCGAGGCCGTTTTGCGCGCAACGGGCGTTAAAGCCGCCGACTTATCGCGTGGTGCAATCACCGCATGAACGCCTGCGGATTCGGCACTACGCAAACACGCACCTAAATTATGGGGGTCGGTAATGTTATCTAACACCAACAAAAACGGTGGCACAGTTAAACGCTTGAGTAAATCGGCTAAATCATTTTCGTTGAGTGGATTTTGACTGCGCGCCCGCGCCACCACGCCTTGATGCTGACCATTTGACGTGAGTTGGTCGAGTTTGTCACGATTAACCGTTTGTACGGCAATACCATTTTGTTTGGCTAAATTTAGCACGGCTTGTAAACGCTCATCTTCGCGGCCTGTGAGGGCAAATACGTCTAACACATGGTCGGGATGATGAGTTAATAAGGCTTGAACAGTATGAATGCCGTAGATGTGGTCGGTTTTGGCCATGATGATAACAACTACATAAGGACTTACGCGGTTATTGCTTATTTGTGTACATTTCAAACCACACAACACCTGTTGTAACTTGTTCCAAGTTAAAGCAATGCTTCACAGGTGTTATTTAACGGTTTTATGTTCACAAAACGCACTAATTGCGGTGCAATGCGTAAGTCGTGATTAATAAAGTGTAATTGTGCCATGCTTGAGGTGAGCGACCAAATTAAATATGCAAAAGGTATTTTTATGATGTTGCATCTTGTCGGATTTTTTGTAATAACAACGTATGTGTATTGTGATACATTTTAGGACTTACGCGGTTATCGCTTATTTGCTCGCTAATTGCGGCGCAATGCGTAAGTCCTGATTTAAATCATCATGGAGCATATTATCATGGCAACAAATCACATCAGCGTCCGTACAGATAGCGAACTCAAAGCTAAAGCGCAACTCATTTTGAGTGAATTAGGCTTAGATATGTCCACTGCGATTAATGTTTTTTTACAACAAGTCGTTTATAAAAATGGTATTCCGTTTGAAATCACCAAGCCTGTTGAAAAAACAGCAAAACTCGGTGGATGGGAAGGCAAAATAACGGTAGCCGATGACTTTAATGAGCCAATGGACGAGTTTAAGGAGTATATGGAGTGAAATATCTGCTAGATACTCACGTTGTACTATGGATGGCTCAAAACTCACCGTTATTATCGTTAGCAGCCAAACAAGCCATTTTAGATAAACAAAGTCAAAAATATGTCAGTATTGTGTCCGCTTGGGAAGTTGCCATTAAATTAGGCACAGGCAAATTACGTTTAGAGGGTGGCTTGGATGAGTTTTTTCGTATCATCAACGAGAATGGTTTAATTGTATTAAATATTGAGCCTGCTTATTTGCAAGCAATTCAATTTTTACCGTTTTGGCATAAAGACCCTTTTGACAGGATACTCATTACAACGGCTAGTGTAGAAAATTTAACTTTAGTTTCGGCAGATGAAAACATCCCCAAATATGATGTTATGTGGCGATGGTAGTTTTTGGCGTTATACATTAAGGACAAAAAAATGACGGCATCAGGTTTTGTGGCGGGGACTTTAGTGCATACCAATAAAGGCTTAGTCCGCATTGAGCAGTTAAAAGTGGGGGATATGGTGTTGTCGAAGCATGAAAGTGGACAAGTAGAGAAAGCGTATAAACGGGTGATTAGTACGTTTAAGTCGGCTGAAAAATTACCCATTGTGAGAGTATCTTTTTTGGGGGAATGCATTGATGGAAAGAGCGGCCATATGCATATCTTTTGTACAGATAATCATCCATTTTGGGTGGTTGGCAAAGGTTGGCGATTAGCATCACAACTGATAGATTCTGATTCAGGGGACAGCGATTTATTAATTAATTTAAATGACAAGTCTGCTATTGTCAGAGATTATATGTGTTTTTTAAGGACAACCTCCGTACCCGATATTGCACTCTCTGCCAATAGTCTTGAGTGGAAAGAGCATGACGGCTTTTCGATGATGATTGATTTTAGAAAAAATACACCCATTTTAGTAGGGGGTGGTGGGTCATTATTTAGCGGAATATCAGACTCTAGAAGTTGGCATCCTGATGAGGATATTCATTATTTGCCTAAAAATGATACTGATGCTGAAACGCAATTTTATTATCAAGCAATCAATGAAGATTTTCGGCGTGCAGATGATGCGCTTTTTAATAATCTTTATAGAGCTTATGTATATAATATAGGAGTAGAAGATTACCACACCTACTTCATCAGCAAAGCAGGCATTCTCACTCACGACTCCGCCAACATCGCCCCATAGCCTTCTTTAAAACTAGGGTACTTAAACACATAACCCAAACTTTTAATACGTTGATTAGACAAGCGTTTATTACTTGGTGCGGCTGCAACTTTAGGCACAAATGGCAAGTTTAATTGTTGCGCCAACCAATCCAACACCTCCTCTTGCAACACAGGACAATCGTCCACCGCCAAATACACCTTA
>Ga0209599_10000690_pt1 | contig 20054 bp, 20 predicted proteins | sample Shrwel_input2_FT_FD_187534 | JGI IMG/M metagenome (GOLD analysis project Ga0209599, IMG submission 187534) | Subsurface microbial communities from deep shales in Ohio, USA - Utica-3 well 1 S input2 FT (SPAdes) (version 2) ... | reverse complement strand
AAGTAAAAAGACTCCATTCGTAGATTCAGCTACAGGTGATTACAATTTGAAATATAATATGCAAAACCTTATTGAAGATTATTATATGCCAGTGCGTGGTAATGATAATGGTACTTCAATCGATACTTTGAAAGGATTGGAGTATAATATGGTTGATGACCTTAACTACTTAAAAAATAAGTTAATGGCTGCATTACATATTCCTAAAGCATATTTGGGATATGAAGAAGATATTAATGGTAAAGCAACTTTAGCATCACAAGATGTTCGTTTTGCAAAAACAATAGAAAGAATTCAAAAGGTATTGGTATCAGAGTTGACAAAGATAGCAATCGTTCACTTATATGCACAGGGATTAGATGATGCAGATGATTTAGATTTTTCATTAGAATTAACTATTCCATCTAAAATCTATGAGCAAGAGAAAGTTGAATTATATACTTCAAAAGTAGCATTAATCCAACAAATGCAACAAACTAAAATGTTCTCTAAGAAATGGATGTATGATACGGTAATGGATATGGTACCGGAAGAGCAAGATGAATTGACATTAGAAGTATTGGAAGATACAAAACAACAATTCCGTTTAACATCTATTGAAACGCAAGGTGTTGACCCTGCTAAACAAACAGGAACCGAAGCACCTACCAATGTAGAAGAAGAATTAGATAGATTGAAAAGTGAATTGGAAGAAGATGGAAATGTTGGTAGACCAAAAGACCCGGTTAGATATGGCAAAGATGACCATCCATTGGGTAGAGACCCATTTGGTCAAAAGTCCAATAAACAAAAAGAAGGTTCTGTCAAATACAAACCAAGAGAAAATTATAGAGAAATCTTTAAGGATATGATGGGAAATAAAAAGACTATTTTGACAGAAGATTCCAAATAAATTAATTAAAGTAATATAAAAATATATTTATATCAGAAAATTGTAGCAATTAATGAAAACTATTAAACACTCAAAGTTTAAAAATACAGGATTTATTTTTGAATTATTGGTTAGACAAGTGACCTCAGAAATCATGTCTGGCAAAATGAATTCTATCGCAGAAAAGATATTAAAAGAGCATTTTAATTCTAAAAAAGAATTATCTAAAGAATTGAAATTATATCAATATCTTATTAATGAAAAATATAATTCAGAAAGTAAAGCTGAGAAATTCATTGATACAATATGTGAAGCTCGTAAAAGATTAGACGAGAAAAAACTTACAAAGGAGAAATATACTCTTATTAAAGAAATAAAAGAAACTTATGGTTTAGATGAGTTTATTAAATCTCCTATTTCCAATTATAAAACATTAGCATCTATCTATAAAATATTTGAAGTAACTACATCGGAAGAGCAATATGACCCAACTGATATAGTTTCATCTCGTTTTACTATTGCTGAAAATATTATAAATTCTTCGATTCAAAACAAAGATGTTAAAATCAAAGATGCTATAATGGAGCAGTACAAAAAGCAAGATGATGATTTAAGAGCAATATCTTACAAACTATTAATAGAGAATTTCAATAAAAAATATAAAAACTTATCTTTACAACAAAAAGGATTATTGAAAGAATATATCAATAATATGAATAACACCGGTAAATTGAAAGAATATGTATCGGTAGAAGTTCATACAATTGTTGAAGGATTAAAAGAAGTTGGTTCTAAAATTTCTGATAAAGTTACAAAAATTAAATTAGCAGAAACTATTTCAAACTTGAAAAAAGTTAAATCCGCTAAAATTATTAAAGAATCACATTTATCAGCTATGATGATGTCATACGAACTTTTAAAAGAATTGAAAGATGCCAGCAGTAAGTAAAGCACAACAAAGATTTATGGGAATGGTTCACGCGGCTCAAAAGGGTGACATGGAAAACCCATCTCCAGAAGTTGAAAAAGCTGCAGATTCAATGTCTGACAAAGATGCTAAAGATTTTGCATCTACATCTCATAAAGGATTGCCTGATAAAATAAAAGAATTTATCATTAGAGAAGCTAGAGGGGTTAAAACTATTACAAAAGAATATTCAGAAGTTGTAGACCAGATTCAAAAACATTTGGATTTGTATAGGCAAACAAAAGGAACTCCTGCTGAAAAACAACACATTCAACATTTAAAACAACTTAACAATAAAAAGAAAGCATTAGCAAACGAATTAGACCAAAAAGTTAGTGGTTTGTATAAAGATGCTGAATTAAAAGTTGATGAAATGAATGTTACTGGTAATGTGGATGGATATCAAACTCCATATGCATTTGGTAAAAAAGAAGATGAAAAATCCAAAGGTAAACATCAAGCCGATTTGACTGGATATAGTGTGGTTAGTGAAAATAGATGGTTGGCTTTAAAAAAAGAAGATTCATCTGCAACATCAAAGATAGGTAAAGGTATTTCTAATATCAATAAACAATTAGCGGAAATGGAAAGATTTCTTAATTGGTATGGTAAATTGAAAGCTGAAAATGGGGTAAGTAATGAACATTTTTGGAAAAGAACAAATAGTAATATTTATAAGATAAAGGAGCGACTCATTAAATTAGAACAACACATTCGCAAAATAGCAGAATAAATGAAAATATCTCAATTAAAAGAACTTGTTAGACAAGTAGTTAAAGAAGAAAATGATTATCAACAATTATTCAAACATATGTTGGATAAGAGTGGTAAGGATATTAACTCTATGAGTGATGAGGAAAAGAAAAAATTCTTTAATGCCGTAGATACCGCATATAAAGCAAAATCCGAAGGTAAATTGAGAGGATATAATGAAAACTTACCTGGAAATCAGGAAAAGTTGGATACAGATAAGGATGGTGAGATTGAAGGTTCGGATTTAGCAGCATTAAGAGCTAAAAACGAATCAGTTAAAAAAAAAAAGTAAATGAAAATCTTGCGGTTGATATAATAGCCACTGTTGGTACTATATTAATTGCTAAGATTATTTTTTACTATATGATAGATTTGGCACAAAAAGGAATGAAATATTTCCAAGGTAACCAAAACTACAAAAAAGAGGTGAAACAGGTTTTAGATTCTATATCAAACGATAAGAAAACAATATCAGATATAGCTAAAATGGTTGACCCTAAAAGAGGAATTGATAATACAACTGTTGATAAAATTATAAATTTACCATATGTAAAAACTCAAATAATAAAAATGAGTGATAAAACAAATGGAGAATTAAGTGAAACGGAATTGGAAAATCAATTAAAGACTATTATATTAAAGTCTTGGAATGATTCATCAATAACGGATAACGCTGTTGAAAAAGTAAAAAAAGATTTAAAATAAGATGAATAAAGGATTATTAATAGAAACCCATTTGTTTGAAGCAAAACTTCAAAAAGAAGAAAATGGAACATATTTGGTAAAGGGAATCTTGCAAAGAGCAGGTGCGGCTAACCAAAATGGTAGAAGATATCCTAAAGAAATCTTAGAAAGAGAGTGCCAGAAATACGGACAACTTATTAAGGAGAGAAGAGCATTGGGTGAATTAGACCATCCGGATTCTCCTGTAATTAATTTAAAAAATGTATCACATAACATTAGAGAAATCTATTGGGAAGGTGATGATGTGTGTGGTGTGGTAGAAATTCTTTCAACTCCATCTGGCAATATTCTTAAAGAATTATTGAAAAACAATATTCGTTTAGGTATTTCATCTAGAGGATTGGGTTCAGTAAAAGAACTTAATGATGGAACTGTAATGGTTCAGGAAGATTTTGAATTGGTAGGTTGGGATTTTGTATCTAACCCATCAACACATGGAGCATTTATGGCACCAATGAATGAATCAAAACATTGGAAAAAAGTAGCCGATGAATGTGGTAAATGGTGCAAGTCACAAGATTTAATGAGAGAAATTATAATAGAATTAAACTAATAAAAATGGCAAAGTTAGTAAACTTAATACCAAAGAAAAATATAGTAGTTAAAGAATCCATCGAAGATATGGATGTAACACTTCCATCACAAGTTGAAAGATTCTTAGATAAAGCTGTTAATGCTATAAAAGGATATAACTTACCTAAAAGAAAAGAGCAATTAGTAATTGCAAAGATAATTGATGCATTAGGATTGGATAAACAACAATTGATGCAAGCAATTCAAAAAATTAAGAAAAACGATATTTTAAAAAAATAGTATATGATACGCTTAAGAGACCTATTAAAGGAAGAAGAAGAACTTCAACAGTTATCAACTGAATTGAAAAAACATTTCTTAGAAATTATTTCAACTTATGGTCAACATAGAGAGGGTATGGCTAGAAAATCCGATATCAGACAAGTTGCAGAAACTTTGGGTGGTATTGCAGATGCTGCACAAGAATATACTTTGAGAGAAGGTGGTGATTGGTTCGATAGAGTTACAATTAAGCGTAACATGAACGAATTAAAAAAATTACAATCTGCATTTGAAAAAGAAGCTATTGAAGCAAAAGCACAAGAACAAAGATTAGAATCTTTATATGAAGATATGGGACATGTTTTGGGTAGATACTTTGAAATCGCAGATGTATCCGAACAAGTTATGAAACAAAGATTAGGATTACAAGAATGTAAAACTTGCAAATAATGGAAGAATTAGCATCGTTATTATTACAAAGTAGAACACAAACTCATTCATTCCATTTGGGTGTTAGAGGAGTAGGAGCACATTCTGCACATGTTGCATTGGGTGAATATTATGATTCTATTGGTGGATTAATTGATGGATTGGTAGAAGTATATCAGGGTAAAGAAGGATTGATTCAATTATCTGGTATTGGAGTATTAGATAAAAATAACGATATTAAAAATATCATTAAGTATTTTGAAACGCTTTGTACTATGGTTGCAAAGTTAAGAACTAATCCAAAATTACAAGATAGTTGGATTCAAAATGATATTGATACGGTTGTATCACTTTTATATAGAACTAAATATAAATTGGTAAATCATCAGTAATGCTGATAGTTAATATTAAAAACGGAAATATAGAGGGTGCTTTGAAAGAATATAAAAGAAAAGTTCAGAGTATCAAACAAATAGAAGAGCTGAGAGAACGAAAGGAATTTGTTAAAAAATCAGTTAAAAATCGGTTACAAAGGGAAGAAACTATACGAAAAAACCAAAAAAAGTTAGGTTTTCTTTAGTTTTCTAAAAATTTTACATACTTATTATCAAATATCCTATTCCTATATAGGATTTATTATTTAGACATCGTTGATTAATGAATACCCTTCTCTATAAGGTGTGACCGAACAATCAACATAATTACATTGGAGTTCCTTTCTGAATAACTTCACAAACAAATTTAAGGAGAAAAGCAAGATGGCAAATTCAAAATTATTGAAAGAAGCAATCGCTGATGCTAAAGCCGTTAAAGAAACCGCATTAGCAAACGCAAAAATCGCTTTGGAAGAGGCATTCACTCCAAGACTACAATCTATCTTAACACAAAAATTAAGAGCAGAAGCAGAAATGGGTGATGAAGAACAAGAAGCGCAAAACGAAGAATTAGATTCAACTGGAATTGGTTCTTCTACATCTAATCCTACTTTAGATGCTCATACTGAATTTGAAGGCGGTTCAACTGAAACTACATCTGGCGAGCCAGGTGCACAAGTTGACGACTACAAAAAAGTAGCAGACATCAACGAAGAAGATGAAATGGGAATGGGTGATGAAGAAACTGAAAAGGCTGCTGAAATTGCTGAATTAAAAGCGAGATTAGCAGAATTAGAAGGTGAAGAAGGTTCTGAAGAAGAAAATCCTTTTGCACAAACAGAAGGTGATGATGAAATGGGCATGGATGACATGGGCATGGATTCAGAAATGGGTGATGAAGAAGAGTACATGGCTTCTGAAGAAGAATCAGAAGAAGATATGGACTTAGATGCAATCATCAGAGAGTTAGAAGCACAATTAGGTGACGAAGAAGGTTCAGAAGAAGAAATGCCTGCAAATGAAAATTTAGCAGATGGTTCTGAAGCTGGTACTGACAAAGGCGAAGACCCTAAGGTGGTTGTAACTAACGAAGAAGAAGAAGCTGATAAAGAAGATGACAAAGTTATCGACTTAGAAGAAATTCTTCGTGAAATGGAAGCGGATATGAAAGGTGATGAGAAAGAGAAAGTTGACGAAGCTGAAGAAGATGAAAAAGAAAAAGAAATCGAAGAAGCTTACAAGACTATCAAATCATTACAAAGAACAATTAACGAAGTGAACTTATTGAACGCTAAGTTATTATTCGCTAACAAATTATTCAGAGCTCATAACATGACTAACGAACAAAAAGTTAAAGTTATCGAAACTTTGGATAGAACAAAATCAGTAAGAGAAGTTAAATTGGTTTACTCTACATTAGCAGAGAATTTCAAATACACTTCTTCTACATCAAAAGCTAACAAAAAATCAATCACAGAAGGTATCGCTAGCAAAGCAGTTAAATCTACTAAGCCAGCACAAGCAGCAGCTAAGCAAGTAATTGCTGAATCAGCTGACTTCTCTGCAAGATTTAAGAAATTAGCAGGTATTATTAAGTAATTAACAACAAAAAAATAAATTCATTTAAAATGGACTTAAAAAAATTAATGACAGGTGCTAACCCACAAAGCATTATGCTTGAGCAAACTAGAGGTTTGAAAGCAAAGTGGGAAAAAACAGGTTTGTTAGAGAACGCTGGTACTGAAACATCTAAGCACGGTATGGCTGTGTTGTTAGAGAATCAAGCTAAGCAATTATTGGACGAATCAACTAAGACAGGTGCTTCAGCAGGTTCTGAAGAGTGGGCTGGTGTAGCGTTACCTTTAGTAAGAAGAATCTTCGGTTCTATCGCAGCTAAAGAATTCGTTTCAGTTCAACCAATGAACTTACCTTCAGGTTTGATTTTCTATATGGATTTCAAATACTCAAATGCGCAAGCAGGTAACCCAGATTTCTCTGGTTCTTCATTATTTGGTACAGGTGGTGAGTTTGGTAAAGATTCTTTATCTCCAGCAGGAAATAAATTAGGTTCTACTCAAGCTACAACTGGTGGTTTATACGGAGCAGGTCGTTTCGGATACACAATCAACGATTCTTCTGTAGCTTTAACAGCAACAGTAGCATCAGCTTCTTGGTCAGATGTTAACTTTGATGCAGATTTATCGGCATCAGTTGCAGCTGGTACTTTGAAGAAAGTTTCAGTAGCTCACGCAGGATTAAACGCTGACTTAAATGGTGTAAGAGCATTTGAATTAGTTCAATCTGGTTCAATCACTGCTAACGCATATTTACCTCAGTACACTAAAGTAAGTGGTGCTGATATCGTATTCATCGGTGCTGGTAACGCAGGTGGTGTTGCAGCTGGTGTAGCTACTTTATCTTACCATACACAACCACAAGCAGCTAACAGAGGTGACTTTGAAGATAGAACTGCTTATGGTAATGGATACAACGCAGATTTAGGTATTCCTGAAATCGAATTAGAATTGAAATCAGAACCAATCGTTGCTAAGACTCGTAAGTTGAAAGCAGTTTGGACTCCTGAATTAGCGCAAGACTTGAATGCATACCATTCAATCGATGCAGAAGCTGAGTTAACTCAAATGTTATCTGAGTACATCTCTTTAGAAATCGACTTAGAAATCTTAGAAATGTTACAAGCTAACGCTTTCACAACTGACTATTGGTCATCAAGAGTTGGTTATGATTATAACACAGCAACTGGCGCATTCGCAGTAGATGCAACTGCAGCAGCAGCTTCAGCATACACAAAATCTACTTGGTATCAAACTTTAGGTATCAAATTACAAAAGGTATCTAACAAGATTCACCAATTAACAATGAGAGGTGGTGCAAACTTTATCGTTTGTTCTCCAAATGTAGCAACTATCTTAGAATCAATGAATGGTTTCTCTGCAAATCCTGGTAAAGACGCTTTACAATTTGCTGCAGGTGTAACTAACATCGGTTCAATTTCAAATAGATACGATGTTTACAAAAACCCTTACATGACTGAGAATGTAATCTTATTAGGTTTCAAAGGTTCTAACTTCTTCGAGACTGGAGCAGTTTACGCACCTTATGTACCATTGATTATGACTCCTTTAGTGTACGACCCAGTTAACTTCACTCCAAGAAGAGGAGTTATGACTCGTTACGCTAAGAAGATTGTAAGACCAGAATTCTACGGTAAAATTATCGTTGAAGGTATCAACACTTTATAATCTTAACGGATTAGAGTAATAAAACTAAAAGAGGGGATAGAAATATCTCCTCTTTTTTTATTTCTATATTTATAGTAGTAAAACTATAAATTTTCATTATGTCTGTAAATACATATTGGTCGGGTTCAACGGCATCAGCATTCTTATCAGCATCAGCATCAGCGGAAGCAACTCCATTTGGATTGTACGATTCCGATTCGGATTTTAGAACTGATGCTCCAAAAACAGCAGTTTGGGTAGCAAAACGATTGGGGTATCCAATTGTTAATATTGAATTGGATAATTCGCAAATATGGGCTTGCTTTGAAGAAGCAACTTCTGAATATTCTGCACAAATAAATCAGTTTAATCTTAGAAACAATTTAGATATTCTTAGAGGACAACCTAAAGGAAGAGTTGCAAACTTTTCTCAAACCCTTGTAGATGGTTCATTCTTACCAACTGCGGTTCGTATGTCACAACAATACGGAACATTAGCAGGAGTAGGTGGTGAAACTTCTATTAAAAAGGCTTATGTAAATATTACATCATCTGTTCAAACATATGATTTAATGACACAAGCAGTTGATATGGCCACATCATCTTCTTTTGCAACATTATTTACCGGTTCATCTACCATTGATGTTACAAAAGTATTTCACGAACCAACACCGGCTATTAGTAGATTCTTTGACCCATATTCAGTTGGAGCACAAGGTACATTAAACTTAATGGATGAGTTTGGATTTGGACAATATTCTCCAGCAGCTCAATTCCTATTGATGCCATTATACGAAGATTTGTTAAGAATACAAGCAATTGAATTTAACGACCAGATTCGTAAATCACAATATTCTTTTAATATAGTAGATAATAAATTACAATTATTTCCTATACCATCTACAAAAACACCTGCTAAAATATACTTTGAGTATATGAGTAGAGATGAATTTGAACACGATTCACAAACAATTCAATCGGATTCACTTTCTGATTATTCTGATATTCCATATGATTTTATTCAGTATTCAAATATAAATGATGTTGGTAAACAATGGATTAGAAAATATACATTAGCATTGTCAAAAGAACTCTTAGGAGCGATTAGAGAAAAATATAGTTCAGTACCTATACCAGATGGAGAAGTATCCTTAGATGGGGCAGCATTGAGAGCAGAAGCGCAAGTAGAGAAAGATATGTTGATTACTCAATTAAGAGAAAACTTAGATGAGATGAGTAGAAAAAATGTAATGGAAAATAAAGCACATGAATCAACTCACCATCAGGAAATGTTAAGAAAAGTTCCTTTAAAATTATATGTAGGATAATATGCCAAAATTTGTATTAGGTAGAGATATCGATTTTTTTAGAAGTATAAGTAGAGAGTTGGTTGATACCGTCATCCAAACCGCTATTGTATTATTTAAAGTAAATACTTACGAAAGTAAAGTTAACATTTATGGTGAATCCTTAAATAAGACTTGGTATCCTGGCGTTGAAATGTATTGTATAATTGATAAAGAGCCTGAAAATGTTGTATACGAAGGATTTGGTCCTGATAACTCACAAACAATTACTTTTAAATTAGATAAATTAACTTGTGAAGAAAAAGGAATATATCCCGAAATTGGTGATATGATTTTCTTTGACCAATCGTACTATGAAATCGATAATACAAACGAAGTTCAATTCTTAGGAGGTCAGCCGGCTAATAATTATAGTATAGTTTGTACAGCATTTATGAGTAGAAAATCAGATTTAAACATAGAAGAACGAGTAAAATAATTAAGCTATGGCTAAAAATCCAATAAGAGAAAATCTAAATAGAGCTCATCAAATTAAATCTGAAAAATCCGATGTTAAACATTCGGTATCTCTTTTTGATATAGATTATGCAATGATGACTTATTTAGAAGATGTTGCCTTACCTACACTGACAGAGGGAGATGGTAATGTTATAAAAATACCTGTTATCTATGGTAATTCTGAAAGATGGAACGGAGCTAGAAGAGAAGGTATATTCAGAGATATAAAAGGTAAAATTCAATTACCTTTAATGATGCTTCGTAGAACATCTATTGCAAAAGATGAATCAATGCCAATGTTAAATAGGCATGTAACATACCAAACTGTTACAAAATATTCTAAAAATAATAGATACGATAGATTTACTTTGTTAGCTAATACTACTCCATCATATGAATTGTATAATATAACAATGCCAGATTATGTAGAAATAAACTACGAATGTATGGTATGGACATCGTTTACAGAGCATCTTAATAGTGTAATTGAACAACTTAATTTTACATCATCATATTGGGGAGATAAAACTAAGTTTAAATTTAGAACAAGTATTGCAGATTATAATGTAATAAATGAAGTAGGAGAAGGTACTGAAAGAATTAATAGACTTGAATTTACATTGAATGTAAAGGCATATTTATTACCAGAATCATTCGATGGTCAAAAAACAACAGCCAAATCATATTCAACAAAAAAAGTTGTATTTGCTACTGAAGTAGATATGACTGGAAATGGTAGATTAGAAGGATTATTAACTACACCATCTCCATATTACGATAATAAAGATATTATTGATTGGTTAAGTTTAAATAACTCAAAAATATTAACTCCTGTTTCTCAAAATGTTTTCACAACTAATAGTATTAAATTTATACCAGTACCAAATGTTTTAACATCAGCTGTTGGAAACAACGATAATTTAAAAGTTTTTGTGAATGGTGTTAGATTATACGAAGAAGTTGGTGCATTTACAAAATCAATATCCGGCTCAAATTTAACAATTACATTTAATCCTGTAATAATCGGATATAATGTAGAAACCACCGCATTTGAAGTTGCTATAATTGGTAAATTTATAGACTTATAATGAAAAATTCATTTTTAGATATAATAAACATTTATAATACTGATAATCAAGCTCTTTGTGATTTTAAAGAGGTTAACGATACTTACTATGTATTTGTAGCCACTAATTGGTTTTTTAAACAATACATAAGAGATTTTGTTAGATTAAAAGATGAAAATAGAATATTAGTTTATATTAATACGATTGTTATAAGTCCTATTGACTATGATATTGAAGAATTAGGAAATGGTATAAATGTAAAGTTTAAAAAATCAAACTTCCCATATGTGTTGAATACTAGAGATAAGGTATATCTTTCAGCAGATGTGGAATTCAGAGGATAATGAAAGCATTTAATTCAAATACGAGAAAATTAAATAAGGTAGTTCCTAAAACTGATATAAATAATATAGCAGGCGCATCTTTTATTGAAAAATTAGTAAGCGATGCACAAATACAAGGTGAAACATATTCTGGTAGTTTTGCATCGGTTGAGGATTATAATTACGAATCTTCATTTGATAGTAGAACTAAAAAAACATTTAATACTAAAAATCGTACAAATCCAAACCAATCTAAAGTTAAGAGAAGTGAGAAGGATTTAGTGTTAGGATTTAGAGATGATATATTAGATATCACCGCAAATTGGGTGTTTAAACAACCTGATGTAATAGAAATATTAGATGATGCAAGAATTAGATTGATTTTTAATAATGTTTATTTGCAAGGAGCAACAACTATAACAAGTTCAAATTTTGATGTGTATGTTAATGGTGTAAGAACTCCATCTTATCTTTCGGTAGAACAATCGGAAACCGGTGTGAATTTAATAATAAATGAATTTATCGGAATTGATTCTACTAATAAAAATAGAGTAAGCATTTATGTTAAAGGTAAATTTCAACAATAGATATTTATATATAATTAAGATATAAAGTAAATAAATGGCAGAGTTAATTCAACCCAAACAAATAGATTTTACCAATTTTGATGTTCCAATTACGGGAGCAGTTGATTTAAGAGGTAATTTGACAGTAGACGGTGTTTCCACTTTTAGAGCGAGAACTGATGATGAATATTCGGTAATTGTAAGTGGTGCTATGGCTGTGGTTGATAATTATGTTACTGCAAGTTTGGATAATATTAATAGAACGGCAGTTTCCGCTTCAATTTATATTCAGAGAGTTGGTACTGTTGGTACTACATCTCCCGTTACGGATAGTTCAATACAAAATGTAGGTGTGATAGATTTAGGAGGATTTTTTTAAATTAAATCAATTTATCACTTTTATATGAAAAAAACATATTTATAGATTAGAATAACCATAACAATAAAGTAAAGCAAATGGCTCAAATTATAAAACATCGTAGGGGTAGTATAGGTAGTGTTAAAACCACTACTGCTAGAAACGCCGAATTGATTGTAGCATCCGGTTCAATAAGCGACTTATCAGGTCCTTTCGTATTAATTGGTTCACCAACTTTAACCGATGAAGGTGTAGCTGGAGCTCATGTAGCCGTATCAAAAATTTATACAGGTACAAACGCACCAACAATAGCAACCGCAACTTATGGTTCGGTATTAGATGGTACTCCGTTTTATTCAACTGCTGACCAAACTCTTTATGTATTAGGTAACGCCGGTGCAGGTGGTAACACTAATATGGATTTGACTGGTAACTTAGAAGGAAGAAGTGTTACCAAACTTACAATTGACCAATTAAATGGTTCAGTAAATGTAACAGGTAGTGTAATTGTTTCAAACAATATTTCTGCAAGTGGTGATATATCTGCATCAAATTTAGAATTACAAGGTAATGCAAATATTAAAGGTAATATCACTTTAGGTGGTAATATTAATATCGGTAATCAAAATACCGATTTAGTTGTATTTGCTGGAGAAATTAGTTCATCTATATTGCCAGAATTAAATAATGAATTTGATTTAGGTAGTGGAACTCAAGCTTGGAGAAACTTACATGTTAGTGGTACTGCAAATATTCAAAACATCAATTTAAAAGATGTTCAAATATATAACAATATTACTGTTAGTGGTTCTGCTATATTCGGTACAGATGCATCAGATAGATTAACAGCAACCGCATCAGTTTTCATTTCATCTTCAGTAGAACTTACGGGTTCATTATCTCAATTAGGTAATACAACTCAAACAGGTTCTTTGAATGTAAGTGGTGGAGTAAATGTAAGTGCAGGTAATGTTAGAATTACTGATAACCTTTTTGTTAGTGGTGGTACAATAAATGTTGCTAATACTGCAACTGATATTGAAATCAAAGATAATACCGCTACTGCATTAACAATTTCAGAAGGTTCTAATAATTATGTTGTACTTAATACTACCGATGGTTCTGAAAAAATAACTTTAGGTAATACTACAACACAAATTGATAATGTAATCGTTGATAATAAAGCAAACGCATTTACATTAAAAGAAAGTACAAATTCTTATTTAGATATTACAACAACTGATAATGCTGAGTTAATTACATTAGGTAATAACATCACATCTATCACAAATGAAGTTGAAGATAATGCAGCTAACGCATTTAAAGTAGCTCAATCAACTAACACATACATCAATGTTGCAACAACTGATAGTGCAGAAAAAGTAACTATTGGTAACAACTTAGCATCTATTGATAATGTAGTTGAGGATAATGTTGCAAATGCATTTGTTGTAAAAGAAGGAGCAAATCCTTACATTACGATTGATACAACGAATGGTTCTGAAGCAATTAAATTAGAAACAGCAGGTAATGTATCGGTAACGGGTATTACAACCATTTCTAATTCAACTCAAAATAGTACACATAACGATGGTGCATTAGTTGTAACGGGTGGTGTTGGTATTGGTAAAAACTTATATGTTAGTGGTTCAACTACTATCGCAGGTAACTTAACTGTTTTAGGTTCAGCACAGCAGGTAATCATTTCAGCATCAACTCTTGAAATTGATGATAACATTATTAGATTAAACGCTTACTCTCCATTCCAAAGATACGCTGGTATTGAAGTGATGGATAGTGGTTCTACAAATGTATCTTCATCTTTACTTTGGGATTCTACAAATGATTATTGGTTGTTTACATCAGCAAGTGGTGAAACAGGTAAAGCAATTACTACAACTTTTGGAACACAAGGTTCTGAAGTTTCTTTAGCAATTAACACTGTTCCAAAAGCGACTGGATTAAACGCAATTGGTAACTCATTAATTACTGATAACGGAACATCATTCGCATATAATACTGATGCTTTAATCGTAACTGGTTCATCTGGTCAAACATACATCAAAGGTATGGTAACTTTGGCAAACGCAGGTGGAACTGATTTAAACTCAAATACATCAGCAATGTTATTCCGTAACTCTAATAATGAGTTGGGGTATGTATCTACAACAGCAACTACGAATGTATTGACTGGTATTTTAGGATATAGAGAAGATAATGGAAAATTAGAATTCTCATCTAAAATTGATGGTGGATTCTTTTAATAAAAAGTAAATATAATTAAAATGAAAAGGGATTGTTGGAAACTTCAATCCCTTTATATTTATAAGAGACTTATATAAGTCAATTTCGTATATATCGTTTAAAATAGTACCATAAATATGGCTCAAACAATTAAGTTGCGTAGGAGTGCCGTAGCAGGAAACCGTCCAACTACCGCACAATTAGATTTAGGAGAATTAGCAATAAACACCGTTGATGGTAAGATTTATTTTGAAAAATCTGGCTCAAATGGTGAATCTATTCAAGAAATATTTACTACAAATGCAACTAATAGTGGGTCATTAACAACTATTGGTAATGTAACGATAACGGGTTCTCTTTACACTACCGGCTCAAACACTTTAATTGGAACAACATCATTAACAGGTGCATTAAATGTATCTGGCAGTGAAACTATTAAAGGGTATGTTCAATTTATGCCGGTTACTACGAATATTGATAATTCTCTTTCGGCATCTTACATTTATGTTTCCGGTTCTACAAACGATTTATACTTTTCACAAAACGGAAATGGATATGGTAATACCACTCGTTTAAGATGGTTAGAAGGAAATTTATATACAGGTCTATTACATGGTGGTAAAATAACCGCAGTTACAGGTTCTACTACATTTAATATAAGTAGTGGTAGTGGTATTATTGTTACTCTAAATGCAAGTTTAAACGATGACCCATATCCTACTATAAAATATGTAGATTGGGGTAATAAGACGAATATCTCAATTACAAATCTAACATCATCTATACAATCTTTTATAGCATTAAGTTCTGAAGCAGAGGTTGTACAGCAAATAAACGCATTTAGTGATACCGATTACAATACTTTAATAACTTTAGGTACTGTATTACACCAAAATAAAGAAACTGTAAATGCCACCATAACTTATCCAAATGTTGCATACGGATATAAGCAAAGAACATTTGATTTTATAAAAGCATTTGGTCCTCTTAAATTAAGTGGATTTCCAATTCAAACATCCGGTTCATTAGGATTGACTATTGGAACAGGTACTGCATTTGCCGATGGTAGAAATTATCAAACTGACCCAAATAATCCATCATACATTTCTGACCCTGGTACAACTATTTCTAAAATATTTAGATACTACCAATCCGGCTCTCAATTTGTACAAGATACAAATAACGCATTAGGATATACCGAAGTTGACCCAACTCAATATAATGTAGATGGTGTTTTAACGGCAGTTGATGGTAATAATGTTAACAATTACTATTGGACATTACAAAGGGTATTTTGGTATCCAAACTCAGCAACTAAAGGTATTGTAGTTTATTATGGTAACGCACAATATGCTTCCGAAACTGAAGCAATCGCAAACTTACAATATGAAACATTTAATGAGGTAGAAAATACCAAACAAAATGCAGTTCAATTAGGTACAATAGCTCTTAGAAAAGATGCCAATTGGGCAGATAATAGTACATATACTATTTTACCTGCCGGTATTTTTAGAAATGTAGGAGGTAGTGGTGGTGGAGGTAGTGTTGCTCCAGGAAAATTACAAGAATTAGCAGATACGCTAATAACATCTCCTCAAAACGGACAATTATTAGCATACGATACTACTACGAGTAGATGGAGAAATACATCTACTATAAACACAAATGTAACCATAACAGGTTCATTAAATGTTAGTAGTTCAGTTAGTTTAAGAGATAGTTTGACTGTTGGTGGAACTTTAATAGCAACTGCTATTAGTGGTTCTGGCGCAGGATTAACTGATATTGGTGTAACTGAAAAAGTATTTTATGTTTCGGAAGATGGTTCTGATACCAACGATGGTAAAACTCTTTCAACTTCATTCAGAACTATAAAGGCTGCAATAACAGCCGCATCTGCTTCATTAGCAGATAACCAAGTTATTCCTGTTTATAGACAAAGTATTCAAGTAAAAAGTGGATACTATGTAGAAGAAGCTCCAATTACAGTTCCTTCAAATGTTTCTATATTAGGAGATGATTTGAGAAGTGTTGTAGTTAGACCTACATCTGGAACAAAAACTGAGAATTTATTCTTAATGAATAATGGTACATATGTTTGGGGATTAAGATTGGAAGGTTGCGAAATTGATGATTTAGATGACCCAAGAAAAGGTTTCTTCTTCGCATTCGCACCAAATGCATACATAGTAACTTCTCCATATATTCAAAACTGCTCGGCTATTCACACTCCATCTGATAAGTTTTATACTCCATTGGATTATGAAAATAATAACCCATTGATTGGAAATGGACCGGGTGGAATGATTATAGATGATTCGGTATTAAATGGATACTCACCACTTAAATCAATGATTATAGATGCTTACACACAGGTAGCATTTAATGGTATTGGTATTTGTATTAGAGGTAGAGGGTACGGACAATTGGTATCATTCTTTACAAACTTTAGTAGTACTGGTGTATTTTGTATTGATGGAGGACATGCTTCTCTACTAAACTCAAACACTACATTTGGTGATTATGGTTTGAGAGCACAAGGAAAAAGAATGTTAGTTAGACCTGATATTTCGGCAGTATCCGCTTCAATAGATGTGAGTGGTTCATTGTTAATAAAAGCAGAAAAGACAAATATACAAAACTATATGATAAACAAATTAGTTTTATCAGGTAGTTATAATTCAACATATGTAAGTGGTAGTGGTAGTAACTACGCTTCAACAATTACGGATAGCGGATTGTTAATTGATTCTATTGCAGATGATTTATTACAAGTAAAAGCAACTAGAACTTCTCAATTTACATCTGGTTTATTTAAAGGACAAGATATTACAACGGGAAGTATTTATACATTAGCACCAGCAGGTGGTTCTACATTTGATAAGGGAGCAATAACTGCATTCCCATTAATTTCAAATACAAGCGGTTCATTAGCAGGTGATTTCATTCTATCTTATGGATATATGAAAGAATATGTAATAAATGACCCCGATAGTAGATTTACAACATTGACTGTAAACGCAAAAAATAAAATTGGACAATTATTCGATGTAGTTTCTAACACATTGACAGAAGTTGTTGTAAACAATTCTGGTTCAGCATTATTAGAAGAGTTTGGTTCATTGGTAACTTCAACTTCGCATGACTTTTCATACGCAGGAGCTGGAGTAAACTTTTTAGCATTACCTATAAATCAGGGTGGTGTTGGTGAAACAAATTACGATATTAGAATTTCTGAAGTGAGTGGAGGTAGAGTATTCCATACATCAGGAGATGAAACGGGTGATTTTTATGCAGGAAATGATTTTGTAATTAGACAGGCTACGGGAACTATTGAAGGTAGAACATTTACAAAAGCATTATCAGCACAATTTACACCATTAAACTTAGCATTAGAAAATTAAAATAAAAATTATGGCAACTAGTCAATTACCTTTAAATAAATTCCGAGTTATTACTGCTACATTAGCTAGTGGTAGTACAACGATATATCAGGAAAACCAAGATTTGGCAACTATCCTTTTATCTGCGGCAATTACAAATGTAACAGGTAGTACACAAACTGTAACTGTTCAAGTACAAAAGAGTGGTTCAGTAACTCCCTATGCATTGATATACAACGCACATATTCCAGTAGGAGAAGCATTAAATCCATTTCCAGGTAAAGTAATTTTAGAAAGAAATGACGCATTGATAATGAGAACGGCACAATCTGGTTCGTTAGAAGTAGTATTATCAGTTCTTGAAAACGCAAATAACTAAGAGTAAAAGATGTCAAAGTTAATAGGTAGAAAACCGGTAGAGGTAAATATAAGTTCTCCAAAACAGAACCATATCCCATTTTTTAATGAGAGTACTCGTTTATGGGAAACTAGAAATGTTAATGGTTTTATTACCGGTTCTAATACTTTTATTGGTGACCAAGTTATTTCTGGCTCTTTATATGTAAGTGGTAATGTTCTTGCAAAAAACTTAGAAGGAATTGTAAGTTCATCAAATCAAGTTACATCTTCATTAGATTTCCGTTATGTTTTAGTTGGTAGTATTACTCAAACAACTTGGGATAATATTGCAAATAAGCCAATTGGTATTGTAAGTTCATCCGCTCAATTAACTTCATCATACGATGAAAGATATGTTTTAAGTGGAAGTATTACTCAAACAACTTGGACTAATATCGCAGAAAGACCTGCAGGTATTGTTTCTTCATCTTCCCAATTAGATGGTACAACTATAAATTCATTAACAGGCTCTTTCAATGGTACATTTGTTGGGGATGGTAGTGGATTAAGTGGTATTATAGCAGAAGGTAGTGGTGTACAAATACAAAGTGGAAGTACAACTTTGGGTACAGCAGGAGCAATACGATTTACAGGTTCTAACTTTACGGTAAATTTAACATCAGCAACCGCATCGATATCAATTGAAATTCCAAATGTAGGAAGTGGTGTAGCATTAGATACAGTAAACTTTGCACAACTTTCTCAATCGGTAGCAGCAACCACTTGGTCATTCACTCATAATTTAGAAAATTCACATCCGATAGTAACGGTTTATGATGAAAATAATCAAGTAATACAACCATTAAGAATTGAAGCCTTAACAACTTCATCAATGGATATTGTGTTCTCAACTGCGAGAACGGGTTATGTAGTTGCTTCAATTGGTGGTGTATCTACAATGGGTACATCAAAAAGATTAAGCCAAACATCCAATTCTGCAACCTGGTCATTCCAACACAATATAGGTGATAGATATCCTGCTTTCGAAGTATTTGATTCAGCAGGAAATGTAGTTATTCCATCGAGAATTGAAACAATTGATAGTGGTTTAGCAAATATTTATTTTCCATATCCAACAACAGGTACAGCTATTGCATCGGTTGGTGGTGGGTTACCTTCTATAAGTTCTTCATATGAGGGATATACATTACAAGTAGTAGATGGATTTCCAAGTTGGCAATCAATTATAAGTGCAAGTGTAGCAAACGCAGTATCAGCATCAAATGTTTTATATTCGAATGTTGGTAACAAACCAACTTTAGTTAGTGGTTCAACTCAAATTACATTAAGTTCAACTACGGGATATTCTACATTTAGTTCTTCATTAGATACAAGATTGGATAACTTAGAAGGATTTAGTTCTTCTTTAAATAGTACATTCGCAACTGATGAAGAATTAAGTTCAGTAAGTGGAGCATTTGCTACATCAGTTTCGGCAAGTAACGCAAATATATCAGCATTAAGTGCTAGTGTATCAACTGTGACTGGAGATTTTAGTTCTTCGGTAGCAACATCATTTAGCCAAAGTAATTACAATACAACATTATTATCTTCATCAATTGATAGTAGATTAGATGGTATTGAAGCAAATTACGCAACAACGGGTTCAAACACATTTAAGGGAACTCAAGTATTTAGTGGTTCATTATTTGTAACCGAAAACTTAGTAGTATATGGTTCTTCATCATTAGTAAATGTAACGGGTAGTTCGGTAAGTATTGGAACAAACACGGT
>Ga0209599_10000689_pt1 | contig 20070 bp, 13 predicted proteins | sample Shrwel_input2_FT_FD_187534 | JGI IMG/M metagenome (GOLD analysis project Ga0209599, IMG submission 187534) | Subsurface microbial communities from deep shales in Ohio, USA - Utica-3 well 1 S input2 FT (SPAdes) (version 2) ... | reverse complement strand
TCTTCCAGAAACTTCCACAGCCAGTAAAGACATTCCTAAATGTACTAGGAGGAATAACTGCAGTATCTGGACCAATTATTATGTTGGCTGGTGTTATGGGCAACTTTATTGGATACGTAATTAAAGGAATATTCCATCTAAGACAACTAGCCAAGGGCGGACAAGGATTTAAATTACTTACTCCAGAAATTATGGCAGCAGATGCTGCAGCTAAAGGTCTTGCTACATCATTCTATTCAGATACAGAAGCAGCAGTAGTTTTAACAAATGCAGTAAATACACTTGCGGCATCATTTGATACTCTGCAAATAAAAGCAGATGCAGCTAAAGTTTCTGTTCAGCCAGCAATTTCAACAGTTGCAGGAGGCGTAATAGCAGCGGGAACTCCAGGCGGACAAAGATTTGTAGATAAGAATAACCCACTAGTTGGCGAAGCATACACAAGAGATATGTCTCATATGATTCCAGCTCAGACACAACAGCCAGGAACTATATTTGGAACAGTGCCAGGAGCGTCTCCAGTAAATGTTAGAATTGGTAAAAACCCTCAAGCATATATGAACCAAGATCTTCCAAAGATTCCAGGTGTTACATCTGTAGGCGGAATATCAACAGGTGTTGTTGCACAAGAAGCAGCAAAGTGGCATGCAATGACAGCGGCAATTGCAATGCAATCAGAAGCAGAAATTAAAGTATTAAAGGCTGAGGTTATGGCAACAGGCACAATTACCTCTGGCCTAGCAGATTCATATCAGGCATTGCTACCACAATTTTCTGAAATTACTCAACTTGCTGCATTAGAAACCGAAGCAATTGTTAAGCAGCTTCAGGCAAGCAAGATAACAGTAGATCAAGCAAGAGCAAAAGTAATACAGCTAAATGCAACAGTTGAGGCAATGCTTGCAGAAACAACTGCTGCAACTGCAACGGCAATGGGAAGAACGGCAAATCTAACTACAGTTCCATTTACATCTCAACCAGTGGTTGATCCAGTAAGCGGTAAATCAAATATGAAAGAGATGTTTCATAAGGGATCGACAAAGACCCTAGTTGATAGAATTGCAAGAGCACTTGGTGGAGTAAGAACTTCAGGCGCAGGATATAACATTCAAACAACAAAGCCTAAGTTTGCAAAGGGTGGCATTGTCCCTGGAACAGGAAATACAGATACTTATCATACAACAGCTGAAGAAGGATCATTTGTAATTAACAAAGCAGGCACAGAAGCAAATATGCCAATTATTCAAAACCTACTTGGTGGAAGACCAGTATATAGGAATAGGGGCGGACAGGTTCCTGTTGTATTGACACCAGGAGAGGCTGTCATTCCAGCAGATATTGCTCAACGTGATCCAGGTTTAATGCTTCAATTAAATGGCGGACCAGGTAACACCTCTGGAATGGGAAGAGTAACTGGCGGTGGAGATCTAAAAGAAACACTAGAGGCCAAGAAGATAGCACTACTTAATATTGCAGATATGCTTAACTCAAAAAACTATTATGAAGAAAATAGAACTAGGTATATTTTAAATGCTGCATGGGGTATCAAGCAAGGTGGAGCCAAATCTAAAAATCCAATAACAAATGAACAAGCAGTTCAATATGCAGAAGAGATGTTTGAAAAGCATGTCAAGATGTCTGGCGGAAGACAAGCTAGATTTGATGATTTAGCTCAGGGTCCTATACAGAAAGCAATGCAAGATGATCTTAGAAAAGATCATCCAGGGTTTAAGTTATTATTAGATAAAAGACTTTCAGATGCTGTTATCAATGCAAAAGATGCTGCAGCAAAAACAAAAGCAATAGATAAGATTAGAGACAAGAGTCCTATATTAAATCCAAAAGAAAGATCAGAAATCTGGGATTTAATGAAAGGCAGAAGCGGCATAGATCAAAAAGCATTACTAGAAATTGATCCATTTTCTCCAAAGGCTGTGGACAGAGCTCACGGAATTCCGATTGGTTCACAAAGTAGACATGCAATTGGTTACGCTGGACAAGCAGTAACACTGCCATCACGTATTAATAAAGACATGTTTCAGTTTGAGCAGTATGGATTAACAAAAAATTGGTTGCCAACATTTAGTCCAGAAGCAAAAAGAGAAGCACAGCTATTTTTAAGAAGAATGGGTTTAAATGTAGATACCCTAGAAGAAGTTAAAAAGGCTGCAAAGCTTAGTAAAACTCCTGCTCAATTCCAAGCCGTACTAAGTGCTGCAGCAATGCCAAAGGGTGGAGTCCAATGGCTAAGAGCATTTAATCGTGGAAGAGTTTCTTTTGCGGGATTACCAAAGGGTCTAAATGCTGGCGGAACTGTTCCAGGAAAATTTGCACAAAGATTATTTGGTGGCGGTAAAGCAATGTTCTTAGGAATGCCTAGATCTATTAAGCAGGTAGAAGCACAAAGAGCAGCAAAGGCTGCTATGGAAAAAGCAAGTCAAGCAGTCAAGGACTCTAGATTTAGCAAGACACCAGTAACTGATTACGATGGACTCCTAGAGCCTACATCTGGAAGAAGTTTTCCAGTTGCTGGAATTGGTGGAATTTACAATAAGGGCGGAGATAAAGTTTTTGTTAAGCCAGTACTAGATGAAAAAGCGGCACTTGCTGAATTAAGAGCAACAGAGATTGCTCGTGATGTACATGGACTACAAACCCCTAATCAGAGAGTTGTTGTAATGAGAGACCCAACAGATCCGAAGGGCAAGAGAACACTGCTTGCTTTAGAGTCTAAGTACAATCCATCTATAGCAAATCAAGATGGCAAGTTTACAACGGATCAATATTTTAGACAACTAGTAGCGTCAGCATTGCGTGGAGATAAAGATCTAGGTAGAGGAAATCTATCAGGAAATATCCTTGCAGATGTAGGACCAGCAGGGGTGTTTGGGGCAGCTTCTGGACCAAGAGATTACTCTGGAATGATGCCATCATTTAAGCATCAAGCAATGGTTAATTTGCTAGGAGTAAAGGGAAGCAACACAAAGAAGTTCTTTGCTGAAGCAACTGCAGATATTCCAAAGGGAATGACGGCAGATCAATATAATGATCGTATGCTTAAGGAGATTAATGATGCTCTGCCTAAGCTAAAACAAACAATAAGTAGATTTGATTTAAATGCAGAAGAGAAGGTTGTTTATAATGCAATGATTCAGAGACTCTCTGATGCAAGAAGACAGACATATGGAGACTTGCATGGAGTTCATTCATCAATAAAGATATCTCCAGAAAAAACAATGACTCCAGCAGCTATTGCTAAAATGATTGCAGCAGATGAATTAAAGCGCAGACAAAAGGGTCACTCTGTTAGCCTATCGGATAACGCATTTAAAACTGCAGAAAATGGATTTAACATTGGCGGAATGATTGGTAATGTTCTTAAGGGTAGAGCAATGCATCGTATCGGAGCAGGATTTGGACCTACTGGCGCACCTAAGCCAAGCATGTATGAGTCAGCTCCTTGGGGAGTAAATTCATTATCTATTGAAATGGCAGATAAACTATTTGCTTCTAGTGGGTTGAGAAAAAACACTCAAAAACTTTTGTATGATAAGTTTGCAGCGGCGTTAGCAAAAGAAAAACCTTACGGATATGTTAAGGATGCACAAGGGTCTTTAAAGAATGCTCTTGAGCCAGATGTGTTAGATTCAGTTATAAGATCAGCAGCATCAGATCTAATCGGGGATAGAAATGTATTAAAGCAATTATCTCCAATTGATAAAGATATCCTTAGAAAGAAGTTTTTAAACTGGGAATCTAAAAAAGACACACCTATGACAGAATCTCTAAAGAAGTTAATCTTTAGCGTTGAGCCAAGAGAAATGGGAGGCCCAGTTAAATCTGGACAACCTTACCTTGTTGGTGAAAAGGGACCAGAACTATTTGTACCTAGAAACGCTGGCGGAATTATTCCAAATAGATCAACAATGGCACAAGGATATAATTTGGGCGGCATGGTCAAGATGATGATTATGAGCATTCTTGGAATGCAAGGCGGTATGGCATTAGGAAAAATGACTGGCCTTCCAGGCGGAGAAATGATCGGTGCAACTCTAGGATCAATGCTAGGCATGGGCGGAATGGGCGGAGGACGTAAAACTCCTATAGACCAAAAAGGTAAGTTCACTGCCCCAATAGGTGCAACTAAAGCAGTTGATGGCGTTTCTGTTAATGGAAAAGATCTAAGAGTTTTAACACAGTATGGCGAAAAACTTAATGGTCTTTCTGCAAGTAAAAACGTATTTGCAAAGTCCGCTGGGTTTGCACTAAAAGCAGTAACAAGATTAAATCTTGGAATTGGAGCAGCCACCCTAGCAGTAGGTTTTGCAATTAAGAAATATAGAGAGCATCAAGAAAGCATGCGCCTAAATGCGCTTGGCTATGGAATGACTGCAGAGGGTGCGGAAAAAGCAGGACTTAAATTTACAAACTTTAACGATAAGATTAAAGAAGCAATTGATAACGCAAAGGCTTTAAGAGAAAGAAATACTCTTCTATACGAAAGCATGAAGGGCTCAGGGACTCCTCTTAATGTTACTATTGAAGAGTACAAGAAGTTAAAGAAGGAAGTTAAGGATAACTATTCCGACCAAGTTCTTTTAATTAATAAGACTAGCGCAGGAGACCAAGAGGCTCTAGCAGTTAGATTAAAAGAGCAACTAATTGCAATGGGTCTTTCTGCTGAAGAAGCAACAAAGAAAATTTATACAATGTATGCCAGCTCAGATTTTGCAGGATCTGCTGCAAAGTTTACTGTTCAGTCTGAAGCATTTAATAAGATTAAGGATTCCGCATCAGCAGCAGTGTCTGCCATAGAAAGCTTAAATAAGGCCATGGCTACTGATCGTGACCCAACTGAGCAAGCAAATCAATTTAATACAGCAATGATGGCAATTTCTACTGATCTAGAAAAAAGACAATCAGATGCTATAAAGAAAGCAACTGCAAATGCAACAAAAGAAGGCACCTACCTTTCCACTGGAGATCAGAAGCAGATTAAACTTGATCAAGAAAAAATAGCAATGGATGAAATTAATAGTAAGGTTACAAACCAGGTTGTTCTAACTAAAGACCTAGTAAACGAATTAGCAAAAGTAGATCCATCTATTAGAGAAATTATTAACTCACAAGATACAGCAGTATCACTATGGCAAAAAACTAGAATTCAGGTCAAGGGATACACTGGAGACCTTAGAGCATTAACTGCTGCTCAAACAAATGATTTATATAACCTTCAAACAGCTCTAGGAAAATCTATCGAGTCCGCAAATAGATCTAAGGGCGGTGCTCTTGAAAAGCAATACGCTAATCTAGAAAGAAATAAAAAGCTTCAGGCTCAATATGAAAGAGCAGCAAAGGGACAAAAAGTTGCAGATCAAATATCTGATAGAGAAAAAATGTCTTCTCTTCAAAAACAAATTGATCTTAATAATAAGCTTGCTGACTCTAGAATAAAAGCTTTAACTGCCGCAAAAGAAGAGGGCGACATTGCAAGAGAGATTGCTAAGGCTCAAGCAGCATACACTGCGGCTGAGGCAACAGGCAACACAGCTGGTATGCAGCAGGCCAGCCTTGATATGGAAGGCCTTGTAGCACAACAACAATTTAATTCTCAGGTTAAGAATGAAGAAAATGCAAGAGACCTAAAGAACGCACCTCTATTAAAGCAACTTGAAGCAATGCAAAAGAAGCAGCAAAAGATGTCAGATAATGCTGCCCTTGCTGGAGAAAAGCTTGGAGATCTTTCTAAGAGCATTGCAACACAAGAAACTGCTATAGAAGAAGTAAATACTGCAATGTTAAATTGGGAAATTGAACTTCTAAAGCAGCCTGAAGCAGAAAGAGCTAAATGGAAAGCAAGCAAAGAATCAGAAAAGATGCTTGCAGCAGTTGCATCGGCGGCAGACAAAGCTGGTGTTAAGCTTAATGGACTTAAAGATCTTGACCTAGCAAAGGCACTTACAGATGGACTTCAAAATAAACTAGGCGCAATGAGTACTATAGATGTTAAGGGAAATGTCAGTATCTATGTTGATGGTAAAAAGTTTGATATCGGAGGAAGAGGGGCTGGAACAAAAGACGCTCCCTTTGATTTAGGAAAAGCTGGTGTTGGAACAGACACAATAAGTAAAACAAGTCTGACAGATTGGTCTGGCCTTGGTGGGTTTGGTAAGCTAGGAACTAGACAAAAGGTTAAGGGCGTTGCAGAAGAAAGAGGAATTTTGCCTGGACAATTTTTCTCATTAACTGATAAAGATGGAAAAGTATTCGTATACAAGATGGACGACAGGGGCCAGATAATTGAAGTAACTGATCCGTATAAAAAAGCAATGGGCGGATATGTACCTGGATATTCAGAAGGTTCAGGCGGTAAAGTAAGAGGAGCAGGAACTTCTACATCTGATTCAATTCCAGCAATGCTTTCAAATGGAGAGTATGTAGTAAGAGCTTCTGCGGTAAGCCAGTATGGTGTGCCATTCTTTGATAAGGTAAATGCACAAAAGTTTGCATTTGGCGGCATGGTAAATATGCCTAGATATGAAACAGGTGGAGAAGTTATTACTGCAGGTGCCTTTAATACAAACGCCAATAATGCTACAATGGGTGGAGCAACAATTAATATTACAAATAATATTAACGGCTTCGATGGGGATATAAATCAATTGTCAAGACTGGTAACTCAACAAACAGTAACAGCTATTAAGAGCATGGATAGCCGAGCAGCATCTACTCTAGGTCCTAAAATGAATGTAGGGATTAACTAATGGGATATCCACTAACTCTGCCAGTAGGCTCAATACTATATTTTGATACAGGAACAGATGCCGTAACCCCTACTTGGACAAAGGTATCTGAGCACAATAGGTCATCAATTAATATCGATGTAGACCGATTTGAAAAAACTCAAAGAATGTCAAATGGATCTTTAAGAAAGATATGGATTGCGGACAAGAAAAACATATCTTCATCTTGGAGTAATCTTCCTACATATAGCACCCTAACAGTAGACGGCGGAATGGGCGCAGAAGATATAAGAGCATTCTATTTAAATAAAGGTAAAGGCACATTTAAAATTAAAATATCCTATAACGCTGTCTCAGCAAGAGATGAAATAATGACAGCCTCTTTTACATCATGTACTTTTAGTATATCTAAAAGAAATGTTAGATCTTCTGCAACCTCAGTCCCGCAAGAATTTTGGGATGTATCTCTTTCTTTAGAAGAGGTATAAAGTGATATCAGTATCTACTGCCACCGCCAACGCATTAAATAAGTCAGTAAATGTCTCTATGGTCAACGGATGTCACATTGAGTACAATATGAACGACTTGATCCTAAACACGGCTGTAACGGCCCCTGAAGGCGTTATAACGGCAACCCTGACTGCCCCTGCAAGCCAGGGAGGATATACATATAGACCATTTGAAAAGTTATTTCCGATAACAAGCATAATTGATCCACGCCGTCCAAAGGTGGCAGGAGTTCAGTATATGATTTTGGGGGATCCAAGCGTCCCAGTAACCCTAGCACAGACTGGAGTAGGAAGCGCAAATACTTATGCATCTAGCAAAGAGTTTGGCAAAAGACTTTATTTTTCTAGCACAAAGACGGCGTATAAGTATTGGGTAACGCCGAAAGCATCAGGAATGCTTTTGTCTAATTGTATTTTATCTGTATCTTATCCAGCAGAAAAAACTGCTGCTACAAATAAAATTGTTGTTAAGTTTGAAACATCACATTCTAAGCCGAGCTCTTGGACGGTTAAACTGGTAAATCTGGCTGGAGCAGAGTCATTAATATATACTGGAACAACTTGTCCAGATTCTGGGGTAGTTAATTTATATTACAATGGAACTTCTTGGTCGACTACAGAGCCTGCTACGGTATCTGAAGGAGTAAATTTAAGCGGATTAAAGCTACAGATTAACTCCATTGATACTTCAGGCGGGTACCTAGGAATAATTGAAATATCAGCAAGACTAGTAAAGGATGTTACAAGCGTACTAGAATCATTTGATATATCTCAAAACTCATCAGACTCCATAAATGGACTAGTTCCAGTAGGGGATGTCACAGCAAACTCATTAAGAATGAATTTAAATGCATATGATAGATCCTATCAATATTATGATAAAGCTAATGCTTTTAATAAAGCAAAGCTAAATCTATATAAGAATGTTATGGTTAGACCTTTTGTTAATATTGAATCAGAAAAGGTAAACCTTGGAGTTTTCTACATTGATTCTTATGAAATAGACGAGTTTGGGGATGTCTCAATAAATGCATTAGATGGTGCACGAGAACTGCAGTATATCAAACCGCCTGATATCGTAACAAAAGACATGTCCTCAGTTGCAATCATCAGAAGACTTTTAGACTCTGTTGGATTTACAAACTATAAGTTTAATTTAGTAGCAAGCGATAACTCAGTTGTAACCCCATTTTATTGGTACACTGATCCCAAAAAGACAGTATGGCAACATATTCAAGACTTATGTAAAGATACACAGATGATTGCAGTTTTTGATAATAATGATATTCTGCAGTTCTATCCTAGAGGATATGTATTTGATAAAACAAAAAGCCCCGCATTTTCTTTTAGATATAATAATACTTCAGACGGCAAGCTTGCTAACATAGCATCAATTGGAATTGAAAATATACCTACAGTGAAAGCTATTAAGGTTATGTATAGTCCTCAAACAACATCTAATTACGATGGCGATGGAGATAAAATTTATACATCTCCTGTCGTTTTGCTTGGAGCAGCAGCATTGCTTGAAGATTTGCCAGCAGTTGCTACCGCACAAACAGACGCACCTCTTGGAGTAATCAAACTTTCTCCAGTTCAGATTAGTGGTTCTGCAACCAAGCTTTATTCATACACAGGGTATTTAGTCTTAGAAAAAGAAATCATAGAATACGATGCCATCAAGTATATTTATGAACCTTCTATTGCAATACCTGGACAGCCTACTGTTGAAAAGTGGATAACATCTGATTCAGATATACAGGCAAGTCAGGCACTTGCAAAGCCAAATACATTTAAGGCAACAGGACAATATAGAATTAAAAAAAGAAATGTTTTTGATGTTGTCAAGGACAATGCCGACCTAGTTCACAAATCAGATACAACATCTCTACAGGGTGAGTGGACTGGAAGTAAATGGAATTCTGTAACTGGAAACTTTACCACGCCAGAACCGAGTGTGTTTACCTTACAAGAAGTGCCTACTAAGTCTGCAGACGGCAAAGATGTTGCAAATCCAAATAATCTTTTCTTTCCTATACCTAGATCTATGATGACGGTTTTTGCACCAGTTGTTAAAAGTGAAAGCTACGTAGAAGCGGGAGAAACATTAACTAAGTATACAAAAAATACAGAATACAGTATGGCAACAATGAATGCAAAGTATTCTCAAGCAAGCGGAAATGTGATTGATAATTTTATTATTGGAACCAATATGTATTTCCCTTTGCTAATAAACCCTAAAGATAACAGATCCACTGGAGAGCAAAGAACTATATCTGGAATAGCTTTTTCTTTGAGCGCAGACAATAAGAGCGGATACTTTTTATCTATCGCAAGCTCTCAAAACTCTAACGCAGATAAAAGCTTTAGAGAAATTAACTTTTATAAAATTGTAAACGGAATACCAGTTAAACTAGCCGACGAGCAAAAAGAAGGCGACAGTTCTATTATTACTGGAATCAGCGGCGGTAAGATGTATAGAGTAGATATACGTGCAAACTATTCAGTACCATCTGGAGGAACAAACAAGGTTTTGACTTTAAGAGTGTCTATCAATAATAAATCGTTCTTAGTTGTTGATCAGTCCCCTCTTTCTAGCCTAACTCAAAAAGTAGGATTAATTTCACTTCAAGGAGTTTCGGCATTTGATTATATATATACCGCACCAATAACTATTGAAGAGTTTACTTCAAATAACTCTTTCGATCCTTATAAGGGATTCCTTGGAGCGGAGTCATCAATAACCAAAACTTTCGGCGATTTTATATTTAATCAAAAGTCACAGCAAACTAACTCTACGTGGCTTAAAGAGTTTGGGCCAGTAGCCAGAGAGCTTAGAAGAATTCAGTCTAGGTATACAACTCCAGGATTCCCTTTATACCCTAGCTTGGTAAACAATACAGATGTTACAATAGCTGGAGCATCCCTAGATTCATTTACTATGGACGTATATGTATTAAACAATACAGGATCATTTACCGCTTTGGCAAATGACCAAGAAAAACAATTTGCTATTATTGGAAACTCAATTGTTCCTGCAGACTCTTTTGAATATATTGATCCAACTCTTACTGATGCTGACAAGCAGGAACAGATAGGCTTCGACTCGACCTGGATTCAAAGAGAAACTGAAGCAAAGGCTTTATCTGAATGGATGAGAGATCAATGGTCTAAACAGCAAAAGGTTATATCTTTGGAAACTTTCTTAAACCCTTTAATTCAGATTGGTGATGTTATTGAAGTATCTTATCCAGCCAACGATTTATATTCTTCGGAAGATTCTTCTATCCCAGCGGGGTCTGCCGCCAATAAGTTTGTTGTGCTATCTATAAATAGCGCATTTGATAAGGATTCACCGCCTACAACATCGCTAGCCTGTAGATCGGTTCATATATAAGAAATGGTAGAATGTAAATATGAGTAATATCCAGAAGCCAGCCTCGGCAACAGCAAAAGAAAAGAAGCTAATGCTTTTCCCTGGTGACCCTTTAATCAAGACATTGAAGCCAGACTACTATGTTGTTGTAGATCCAGGTAGTCTTGAGGTTATATTTGATTCATCGGCGGACGCAAGTGAAGGTGATCCAGATGAAGATGATGATAGTTCGGAGGAAGAAAGGGATCTAGGCTTTTTAGTATCCCCCTCTCTATCTGATATATCTTTAGTAAGCAAAACAATGGTTACTGATAAAAATAAAAATCAGTTTGTTGAATTTGTATTTAATGTTAAAAATAGCGGCGGAGCTACAGTGATAGGGGTAGAGGGATATGGGCAGTAGCATGAAGTTATTTGGAGAGTACGTATTCTACGAGGACGACAAAGAAATATATCGTAGCAAGAATTTAATAACTAAATTTGGTAAAAGATATCTGACACAGTATTTAGCTGGACAATCTAATACTAGCCTAAAAGATATTGCTTTGGGTGTAGGATCAACTGCAGCAACTGTTAATGATACACAGCTCGGATTTGAGTTCTATAAGTCTCCAGTTTCTATGAACAGTATCGATATACAAACAAATTCATCAACAGGAATTAGTACATACGGAGTTGTTTATAAAACAACAATCCCTGTAGACGTCGCTGGAATAATTAATGAAGTTGGTCTTTTTCCAACCGTGTCCTTAAGCAGTACAGATTATGCAAGTAATTCTATTTCTACATTTGAAAATAACCAGAGCTGGACGGATTCAACTGGAGCATATGCTTTAACTACAACAACACCATTTCCTAAAATTGGAACCTCATACCTTTCAATAGGGGCAGCGGCATCACAGTCAAAAGAATACTTCTATAACTTTAACCTAGATGTATCGGGATACAGCGCATTAGATAGTCTTACACTTGCATACTATCAAAGTGATACAAACCTAGACTATGTGTTTGTGAGAATGTATGACTCAAACAATAACTATTATGAAATAAGATACACTGGAGACGCATCTGTAGGGTATAAAATTAAGTCTTTGACCTTAAACAATTTATATAGCAGCGGGTTTGGAATAGGAACGCCAGACCAAACAGCTATTGTTAAAATATCTTGCGGAGTAAAAGCCAAGTCTTCTGGGGCAACAGCAACTTTATTTGACGGTATGAGAATAAATGATGAAGATTCATTTAGAACAGACTATGGAATGATTAGCAGATCGGTTCTCACAAATCCAATAACAAAATCACTAGGAAAGCAGATGGTTATTGAGTACAGGCTAGGAATAAATTTTTAAATGCCTAGAGACTATAGAGACGAAGTAGGTGGGAGCCTCCCAGCTGATTTAGAAAAAACAAATGATGCGTCAGCAGCTAAGGCTGCATCTACGTCTAAAGACTCTTATACAGTAAAAATTAATTTACCCCTTATTAAAAATAAAAAGTATAAGTTTTGGTTTAAGTATAAGCATGAAAATCCTGACACAAAAGAAGTAAAATTAAGCGATTCTTCTCCAATTTGGACAGAAACTTTTGCTATTCCTAATTTAACTAAAGCAGTACAGAATTTAACATTAACTGCAGGCTCTCAATCTTATGGAGTTAAGTTTGATCTTGACCCATTAAGCGTACAAGAAGATGTTGTTATATTTGAAAGTCTTACAAGTAACTTTGCATCTCAATCTATTGTTTATGTAGGAACATCAACTAACGTTTCAATTCTAACAACAGGGACTAATGCATTTGCCCCACGCTGGGTAAAAGTTAGGTCTAGAGATAAGTGGGATGATTTAAATATATCAGAGGTAACTGCTGGACCAGTCACACCATTTAGCGCAGATGTTGACACGACATATACTGTTGCAAATCCAACAAATCCAAGTGCAAGCGCATCAATTGATCCGAAAGACTTAAGCGGATTCAGTCTTGTCTCAACAATTAATTGGACTCAGTCTGCAGATACAAAGACCGCTGGTTACGCACTAAGATGGTCAACAAATGATCCATCAGTAGTTGGAGCAACCCCACTTTGGGAGTATGCATCTGTAAGCGGAAGATCAACAACTTCCTTTACTGCAACAGGATTAATTCCAAATACAACATATTATTATCAAGTTGCATCAACAACACCTTACGATGTTGTAAACTGGACTGGTGCTGCAAGTGGAACATTTATTGCTTCCGATGCAGATGGAACAGCAGCAGGCGCATTAGCAAGACTTAAATCTTTTATAGCCATAGGCGGAGCATCACAAGACTTATTTAAAATAGGAACAGGCATATCCCAAAGTATTAACTTAAACACAGACCCGCTAGTAACGCCAACATTAACTGCTGGCACCTACCATGGAATTATATTAAATAAGTCAACTACTAACGTAGGTAACAACTTCTGGCTTACTACTGGTCAGTTTAGAGTTGGAAACCCAACAGAGTTTATGTACTGGAATGGTACAAACTTATATCTAACTGGAAACATAAATGCAACAGGCGGCAAATTTACAGGAAACGTTCAGCTTGCTATTCCAACAGGCGGAACAACAAGCGGAACACTCTATGCTGGAGCAAACCCTACATCTGGAGCAAGAGTAAGATTAAGTAGCGAAGGTATATTTGCGTATAATTCTACAAGCATAGACAATACAACAGGATTGACATTTTCTTTGCAGCAGTCAACTGGTCAAATAGATGCAAGGTCTGGAACTGTTGGCGGCTGGACATTGGCAACAACAGGATTTTCATCCTCTAACACTAAAATTGAAAACGCTGGAATTATAACTTTGGGAGATACAACAGGAACACTTAACTCTATTGTAAAACTTGACGCATCTCATCCAACATACAGAATGTGGGTTGGATCTCAAGATGCCCAAACAGCTGCTAATAATCATTTTGCAGTAACAAAAGAAGGAAAGCTTTACGCATCAGGAGCACAGATATCTGGTCAACTTGTAATAAGTAGTGGATCTACATACGACTCAATTGTTCTTGCTTCTAGCACCGCTACAGCAGCTTCTAATACAGCAACAGCAGCATCTAGTACTGCAACAGCAGCAAGTAGTGCTGCTTCTACTGCACAAAGTAGAGCTGATACAGCTTATGACAAAGCAGTAGCAGCAGAAACTGGTGTAACGCTAGCCCAACAAAGAGCACAAGAAGCAAAAGATTTAGCAGCTTTAAAAATGGCGGCAGGAGATATTAATACAGTACTTGCATACAATACTACTGTAATAAATGGTGACCGTGTCACAACTGGAACTATTGACGTTGCAAGATTAAATATCACTGGTGGTAATACAACAAATGGATTTGCTATTGACGGCAATGGAATTCGTGGGTATAGTGGGGGATCTCAAAATTTAAGCATTAGCAGTACGGGCACTATATCAATGAAGGGTGCAATTACTGCTACAAGCGGTAAGATTGCTGGATTTGATATTAGCTCAGTTTCAGATCTATATGCAGATACATCAGTAGGACCAAGAATTTTGTTTCAAAGCTCCTCTGCTACAATAATGCACTTCGGCTGGGAAAGTGGAAGCTATTCTACTGGAACGTATGCTTTTATAGCTGGACAGGATACAACTGTTGCTGGATCATCTTTTTATGTTAATACTAAAACAAAAACATTTAGATTTGCAGCGGATTCCTCGCAAAGAAGTTACGCTGCTGAAATTAGAAATGATATTAGAGCAAGAGATTATAGGTATATAGCAGGAGGAGGCCTTGTAAACGATACATCTTCAAGAAGATTTAAAGAAAATATTACATACGCTCCAAAATCATATTACGATAGAGTTCTTGATATAAATCCAGCATTCTATACCTACAAGCACAATCACCCAGAAACAGATTCAAGCGTATGGGGGCAGCATGGATTTGGACCAATCGTAGAAGACTTAGAAGATGCGGGACTAGGAATATTTGTGCAAAGAAATTTAAACGGAGAGCCAACATCTCTTAAAAATGAACAAAAAATACCAATGCTTTTAATACCAATAGTTAGAGAATTAAAAGAAAAGGTTGAAGCCATGGAGCAAAAAATATTAGAATTGGAGACAAGATAATGTTTAAGTTTTTTTGTGCGGTCTGTATAGATGATAAAGAACTTTACGCATCATCTATAGACTCAAGCTTTGCTTATGCAAATTGTCCAGATTGTGGCTCATTGCTAACAGAAGTTTTTGCGAGGCACGATGGAATCACAGATGAAGATATGACAACCGAGTCATATAATTCTTTACACGGACTAGACAACAATACACCATAATGGTATACTGTAAGTCTATCAAGGAGATATAATGGAAAAAGTAGAACTAGTAGTACAAGCTTTGCAACAGCGTATCGGTGAGATTGTCTCACAATATGAGACGCACATAGCAATCCTTAGAGCAGAGATAACACAGTTATCTGGAGAAAGTCAATCACAGGAAGTTCCAGCGGAACAACCAAAGGAGTAAATAATGGCTACGCTAAAATCAACTAACATTAATGCTGGGGATCCAGTAACAGCAGATACTATAAATAATCTAGTATTAGATCTAAATGAATTAAATAAGGCTACTGCTCCAACTTTTAAGTTAACTTTAGATAGCACGGGAGTAAAGCAAGATGCTGCAGCCGTATCTCAAAAGATATACAGCACCATTGTTCCTGTAACTTTAACTAAGGGTAAAGTTGGAAACGGAAAATGGGATTTTACAAAATCTAATATTAAGTTTACTAGTGCTCCTAGATGCTGGATTCAAGTACAGAATACAGATAAGTCTGCTGCTTTTACAGCATTTGATTTTACTACAGTCATTACTTCAGTCAGCGCAACATCTATGACCTTTCAAGTAAGAGGGCCATTTACATCAGATACGCATGACTTCATCTGCTTTGCAGCAGACGCATAAACCCTATTGACAAGCTGAACCAATATGTTACAATTACTGTAACACCAAAGTCACGTACCCGTGACTTTTTTACATATTAAGGTAGACAATGAGTAACGATTTAAAGTGGATGATTTCATCCGACCAGCAATTCCCATATCAAGATGACAAGATGATTGCCCTTTGGTTTAAGGTAATGAAGTGGTTTAAGCCAGACGTCGTTGACTACCTTGGTGATACAGATGATCAGGCATGCTATAGCAAGTATACAGAAGGACGCTCAGCAGAGTTTTTAAACCTTCACAAGACTGATAGCAGAGATCTTATTGTTCCAATGATGCGTCATGAGGCAAAGGGCGCAAGAGATTTTTATACAAAGACACGAGAGATGTTACCAGAAGCGCAACTGTTTTCAGCACTAGGAAACCACGATGTTAGAATTTTTAATTATGTAGATGCAAAGCTTCCTGACTATATTAATGAGGTAACTCCAGAAGCACTTTGGGGATTAGACTCTTTGGGTTATGAATATATTCACTATAACGAATTGCCTAAGCGCCGCTTCGGAGATATCCACGTACACCATGGACTCTCAATTGCAGCGACTGGTTCTGTTCGCAAGGACATGGAAGACCTACAGGTATCTTTAATTAGAGGTCACTCTCACAGAATTGCATCCCACTTAGTTACTTATGAATTACGAAACGGCGGAGAAGGAGAAACACTTCGAGGATACGAGCTTGGGCATATGTGTGACGAAAAGGGTCCAGGAATGAAGTACATGCAACACCACGACTGGCAAAAGGGATTTGCTATCGCTCATATTGTCAATGATTATCCACATATACAGATGATCCACGTTGCGCCTGATTATTCATGCGTTGTTGACGGGAAGTTGTTTACACTATAATGTGGTGCGGAAAATGTGGTGGTAGAGTTTTTGTAGACAGAGTATTCTCACAAAAGCTACACGTAGAGTTGTTCTGCATTCTATGCGGGAAAAGAAATATGATTAATAAAGAGACGAGTGCTTTCGGGAAATGGCTAGAAAAAAGAGAAACAGCAAACTCAAAAAACTACGGTATTTCTTCTTAAACGATAAAGTACATAAGGTTTTGAGGTCATCTAGATCTAAAGATGAGCTAGTTGCTTGGTGCTACCCTGATCATAAAAGAGTTATGTACTCTTATTCTCAAGTTGAAAAGCATATGGAAAATGCTTACAGCATGAAGGATGTCTCTGGACTTTTAAATAAACACACAGTAACTCTTCACGATTATATTTTAGAGGGAAAAATTAAAGCTCCCTCAAAGATATATCCAATAGGGGATCCAGAAAACAAAAACTGGTCTAAGTATATGTTTAGCCAGAAAGATGTTTTGCAGGTGCACGAGTTTATATTAGACTCAGGGCATTCTAAAAATGTGCCCTCTAAAGCAGAACTACTAGGTCTTTTCAAACACAACATTATATTGTATACTAAGACTGACTCGGGATTCGTACCAGTATGGAAGGCGGAGTAATGAACAGAAGCGTTACTTGCCCTACTTGTGGAAAAGAATGGGAATTGCGATGGGGCATATTCGCCCATGATAGTTTATCTAGGCATATGAAGGAGCACAAGTGACAACTAGAGTTAAGGTGGACCTATCGTTCACACGCAATTTAGGCAATTACGAAAGCATCAAAATCGGTGTTGGCGTTGAAGATGATCTCCGCTCTGGAGAAAGTGTTGATGCGGCAACAGAAAGAGTTTATAAGTTTGTTGAAGACAAGCTTATCCAAAAAACTCGTGAGGTAGAAGAAGAGCTCAAGAGTGGCAAATGAAAAACAGCCATATATTCTTATAAGCCTGTACCTTTCTCTATATAAAGAAAGATATAACAAGGTTGTAACAATAAACAAGTTTCGTGAGAAGTGGGCTATGCAAGATGTCATTGATAGTGTAGGATATGACCGTGCAGTTGAGTTGTTAAAGTATTATTTTAAAACATCTAAGTCTGGTCATCCGCTAAACTTTTTTTATAACAACTTTGACAGAATAGATAGCCTAGAAAAAGAGATTAAGAAGGATAGGGCAGTACGCAGTATCCTTTTAGAGGAAACAAAAAAGATGGTAGAGGGCGAAGAGTGAATACAGAAGCAACCTTAATCTCTGCGGTGTGTAAGAATAAAGACATTAGTACACTACTTGCAGATAACGTTGATGAGCTATTTACATCACATAGAGACATATGGGAAAGCCTAAAGTCATACTACTACAAGTTTAAGGCAGTGCCAGAAGCAGGCGTTCTTATGGAACGTCATAAGGACTTTGAGCCAGTGGAGGCTAAAGCGGAAACTGGATACTATCTAGACATATTAAAGAATGAGTTTATCTCAAACAAGCTAAAGACCATTATCTTGCGTGGAGGATCTGCACTCAAAGAAGATGCAGCATCTAGAGTTCTTGCACAAATGCAAAGCGACCTAGCAAACCTAAGCAGATTTACAAACAATGTTCGTGACTTAGATATTATTGATGTAGAAAATGCAGCACGACACTATGAAGCAGTTAAGGAAAGATCTTCCGTTATGGGAGGCGCTCCAGGAATTCTTACAGGGTTTGAAGCAATTGATAAAGCATATCCAACGGGAATGGCTCCAGGACACCTTATCGTTGCTATTGGTTGGCCAGGAAAAGGTAAGACTTGGTTTACTTCATACCTTGCTTGCAAGGCGTGGGAGCAGGGCTTTAAGCCAATGATCGTATCTCTTGAAATGTCACCAGAGAATATGCGTGACCGTATTTTTACAATGCTTGGCTCAGGTATTTTCCGTGCAAGTGATTTGTCAAAGGGTGATATAAACATTGATGATTTCCGTAACTGGGGAAACAAGAAGTTTGAGGGAAAGAATAGTTTTGTTCTAATCTCAAATGAAGGAGCATCAGAAGTGACACCTGCAACCATTCAAGGTAAGATAGATCAGCATAAGCCAGACCTAGTTATCCTAGATTACCACCAGCTATTTAATGACAATAAGCGAAGCAATTCTGAAGTAGAAAGAAATAGAAACGTTTCTCGTGAGTTCAAAATGCTTGCCGTATCAAACAACATTCCTATTATTGACATTACTGCAGCCACGGCAGATGATGTGTCTGATCAAGATAATCCGCCAATGATGAGCCAAGTTGCTTGGTCAAAGGCAATTGAGTATGATGCTGATATGGCTCTGGCCGTTCACAGATATCCACAAACTAATATGATTGAGATTGTCTCTCGCAAGAATAGACACGGTCATGATTTTAATTTCTATCTAGACTGGGATATCAACCGTGGTATCGTCAAGGAGATTTACGAGAATCCATTCCAAAAAGATGAACCACAAACAGATAAAAAGATTTCAAGTAAGGGTTGAGTTTGCTGACGATTCTGGTATACCTAGATTAAGATACCAGTACGAAAGCATGCTAACTCACGATATGAGAAGCAAAGGTTATGTCAGAGTACTTGACATAGACACTAGTTTTTCGATAGACTTTGACGGACAAACTTGGGTGTTCTTAATGACACTCTATGGAGTATACGTAGGAAAGAAGAAGGCATGGCTATCAGAGGGTATAACGCAAGGAAAATTGATTCCACGCAATATGCGCCCAACCATATCAAGTCAGTAATAAAAGCTTTAGGCTTAGATATAGTTGCGGAACCAGGCAATGAGGTTATGTTCTACTGCCCGTTTCATTCTAATAGACATACTGCAAGTTGCTGCATAAACAAATCTTCAGGGGCATGGCTATGCTTTAATCCATCATGCGGAGAGTCTGGAACATTAAATGAGTTAGTTAGACGTGTTTTACACAAGAATGACTTTGAAGCAATTAGGTTTATTGCAACACAAGAACAAGCGGCCCTAAATAATTTTGATGAGGTTATGGCAAATATGTTTGAAGAGAAGCCAGACTTTGAAGAGTTCTCTCAGGAGACCTTGGATAGATTACATTTAAATCTTGCGGTTAATGAAAATGCAAAAGACTATCTTAAATCAAGAGGTATTAATGAAGAGTCTATGAAACATTTCGGATTGGGATATTCTACTTCAATGAATATGGTTATTACTCCAGTACATAGTCCAGACGGAACCCCCATCGGTTTGGTAGGAAGATCAATTGAAGGTAAGTCATTTAAAAATAGTACTAACCTGCCTAAGAGCAAAACTTTATTTAATGTACACCGTTCTAAGAGAATTGGTGAGCATGTTATTGTAGTTGAGTCTAACTTTGATGCAATTAGAATACATCAGGCTGGATTTCCAAACGTAGTAGCAGTGCTTGGTGGGGTATTGTCGACAGAGCAGCACAAGCTTTTAAATAGATATTTTAATAAGATAACAGTAATGACAGACTCAGATTTGGCAGGCAGAGAGCTAGGCTTGAGCATAGCCAATAGATTAAAGAATAAAGACCTCTTGTGGGCTTCTTACGAATATGGTAAGATATATCCACATGATGCAAAAGATGCTGGTGATATGAC
>Ga0209599_10000688_pt1 | contig 20076 bp, 2 predicted proteins | sample Shrwel_input2_FT_FD_187534 | JGI IMG/M metagenome (GOLD analysis project Ga0209599, IMG submission 187534) | Subsurface microbial communities from deep shales in Ohio, USA - Utica-3 well 1 S input2 FT (SPAdes) (version 2) ... | reverse complement strand
GATAATGTCAAGGATTATATTGATGTATATTTATTTGGGATAAAGCAACCACAAGACAAATATGGTGTTGAATCAAATGGAAATAATATAATAGTAACATTTACATCAGATGTAACTAGATTACCAAATGAAGTTAATACAACTGATTTTGAAATAAAAGGAAAAATAGCAGAAATATTATAATAAATGGCAAGATTAATACCTCGTAAACAGATTGAAGAACAACAAAATATAAGTGGTTCTTTTAGGGTTGGTGAAGATATCAATATAGGGAATAATGCTATTATAAGCGGTTCTATTTTTGTTTCTCAAAGTTTTTTCTTAGGAAATGATACGGGTTCAATAAGTGAAATAACTGGTTCGGTATTTTTAACTGGTTCACTTACTATTGATGGTATATTAAAAACAGCAGCACCAAATACAATTCTTTCGGTAACATCATCAAATACATTAGATGCATTAGATACACAAAGATATGCCGGAATTCTTGCAAAGGATTTTGGTGCTAACTTACCTACACTTTATGTATCTTCTACTGATGGTGATGATAGTAATGATGGTAGAAGTATTCAATATCCACTTCGTACAATTAAAAGAGCAGCTGCATTATCAACTCCGGGCTACGATGGTAGATATGGTTTTGATACTGGTTCTGTTTATAATGGATATGTAATTAAGGTTCAAGCGGGAACGTATTTAGAGGATAATCCTGTAATACTTCCTAAGAATACAACCGTATGGGGTGCTGGTTTGCGTATTACTAAAATCAACGCTAAGAATCCTACTGAAGACCTTTTTTGGGTTAATAGTGGATGTTATATAGCTGAGGTAACTATGGGAGGATTGAGATTATATCCAGACCAAATAAATCCTGAAAAGGGTTTTGGTGTAGCTTTCCAACCTGGTGCATTTATTACAACTTCACCATATGTTCAGAACTGCTCGCAGATTTCTAACCAAGAGAATTCATTCACCGAACTTTACGAAGATATTCCGCCAGGTGGTGGTGGTCTTTATGTTAATGGTGATGTGATAGACCCAGACTCTCCGCTGGCTTCAATGGTATTGGATGCTTATACTCAAATTTCTCCAAATGGTGTGGGATGTTTGGTAAATGGTAGAGGATTTATTCAGTTGGTATCTTTCTTTAATAACTTCTCATATTACGCAATTAGAGTAAACAATGGTGGGCATGCTACACTAAACAACTCAAACATTTCGTTTGGTTTATATGGTATGTACGCATCTGGTTCTCGTTTTATTTCTGGTAGTGGTGGCAATACTGCTGCTAGAGATTCGGTAAGAGCAAGTTGGAGTGTAATCGTTGATGTATTAAATAAAGGATTGGAGGACGGATTACCTACAATAACAAAATTAAATACCGATGAGGGTATTCGTTTAACATCACCAGCATTATATACACAAAGTAGAGTATCGGCTGGAACTGCATTATCAACAACAGCAGCATCTGAAATATCATCTGATTTTAAATTAATATCTGCGATTGTAGAAAATGGTACATCAAACTTCCCAACTTTATTAGCACAAAGTTCTAATAAAGGATACGGATTTGAATCTCCATATAATATTTTAGGAGCTGAACAAATAACATCTTCCATATCAGCAACAAATACTGATTTAACAAACATAAGTGCATCATATGCAGCATTGTTAAGTATATTAGCAAATGGTACTGGTTCATTTACATTTAAATCAAATAATGAAGATGCTGTTAAAGTAACATCTTCACCTAATTATCCATTAGGAACGGTATCATCATTAACTGGAAGTATAAGTTCATCTTTCAGTACTATTATTAATATTTTAAAGAACGGATTATCAGTAACACCAACTTTAGTTTCAAATAGTAGCGCAAGCTTATTAATAGGAACTGGTTCTCAGTATTTTACTGGAGTATCATCATCAATATCAGTTAGAAATGCAGTAAGCGCTTCATTTGGTATTGTATATGGTGTTTTACAAAATGGAACTGGCAGCAACATTTTACCAATACCTCAGAATCATCAAAAAACATTTACAATTGTAAATAACAATAGTTCATCTTTTGATTTTGATGGAATTGGAAGTAATCCAACACTAACTTTATTTAGAGGAGAAACATATAAGTTTAATGTAGATGCTACTGAAGATTTTGGTGGAGTATTCTATCCATTTTGGATTAGAACTGCACAAATTGCTGATATTAGTACTACATATGATTATCAAAAAGGTGTAATAAATAATGGAGATAGTACTGGAACTATTACATTCACTGTTCCATACGATGCGCCAAATACTTTATATTATGTAGCTGATAATAATAGTGTGATGGGTGGTAAATTGAATATTGTAAATTCATCAGCAACTCCTAGATATTTAATAGCTAATACACTAACATATCCTGAAACAATACTTAGTTCATCATTAGCAAGTACTGATGTTGATAAAATAAATGCTTATGATTTATTAATACAAAACAAAGAACTTGTAAAAGATGAGGTAGTTAGATTTGTAAATTCTTCTTGGTCTGATTTAGATTATAACGAAGAAACTTGTAAAAGAGATGTTGGATACATTATTGATGGTGTAGCTAAAGACCTTTTATATGGTGGTAACGAAGAAAGTTTAAGAAGCGCTCTTTATTATTACATATATCCATCTGAAGCAACTACTATACAAAAAGAACCAACAACATCAGCAGTTAAATATGCGGCTGGTTTGGTTGATAAATTATTAAGTAATAAAACATTACAAGCTCCTGATAATAATAAATTAGTAGTTGCAGAGTCTATTTTAGATAATAGATTATTTGTACAAAATGAAACAATTGCTTTTATAAGTTCTTCTTGGAGTGGTGATGATGGATTTTATTACAATGAAGAAAAGTGTAAAAGAGATGTGGGATATATCTTAGATGCGGTAGCAACTGATAATCTATATGGTGGAAACGAAAGAGCTATCACAGCTGCAAGATTTTACTACTTATATCCATCAGCAGCAACTGTAGCTGGTGTACCATCTTCAACTGCACAATTAGAGCAAACTTTAACTGGTATTAAATACGCAGCTGGGGTAGTTGATGGTTTACTTAAAAATAAAACATACCAAACTGCATCGGCTACAACACAAGCAGCATATGATTTATTAAAAGATAATAAAGAACTAATTCAAAACGAAACAATTGAATTCATCAATGTAACGTATCCTCAATTAAAATATAATCAAACTAAGTGTAGACGTGATGTTGGTTATATAATCGATAGTGTTGCAACTGACTTATTATATGGTGGAATTGAAAGAGGAGTTGTAGCTGGTAGAAATTATTATAACTACCCATCAATAGCAACTACAATACAAAGGAGAGAAACAATTGGTGGTGTTAGATATGCAAAAATAATTGGAGATTTTATTGTTCAAAATATTATACTTGAAACTCCTAGAATTGTTTATAATGATGAAAAGAATTTTAGAGTAACTAATTTAGAAAATGTAACATCTTCATTTAGTGGTACATCTACTGAAAAATCTTTAATTAGTAGTTCATTCTCAATTGTTGAGGGAATTATTAAAGGAGGATTATCAGCAATACCATCTGTATTAGCACAAAATACAAATCAAAATTGGTCAAAATCAAATCCATTAAATGTAACAACAAATATACAAACCACAAGTTCGTATGTAACTCCAAACGAAATAAATACAATAGATAGAAACTTTGGAATAGTTACAAATATTATAGATAACGGAATATCAATAGAGCCTGTATTAACTTCATCATTAGATGCGTTAATCAAAGTAAGTGATATTGCACAAATAAGTGGTAGTTCTGCAACAACTGCTGAAACTGCAAGTATTAGTTCATCATTTGCATATGTAATGAATATTATAAGTGGTGGGTTATCACAATTAAATCCGCTAACATCATCACTTTCTGGTAACATAAAGGTAACAGCAACGGCATTAGTTGCAACAACTTCTGCTAGTGGTTCTGTATCATCAAGTATCAGTTCTTCTATGGGAACTATCATAGATGTAATAACAAATGGTTTAAATAAATTACCGGCACTAACATCATCGTTGGTAGGGAATATTAAAGTAACAAATACAGCACAAACAACAACAAGCGGTAGTTTAGAAAATATAAACTTTATTTCACAATCCATTTCAAAAGTAACTCAAATAATTGAAACTGGAAATGTTGATTTATTTCCAAAAACAATTTATTCATCGGCTGTTAATTCTTTAACTGTGTATAACACAATAAAGAATAATATTCCATTTATACAAAACGAAACAATTGCATATCTAAGTTCTTCTTGGAGTGGATTTGAATATGATGAAGTTAAATGTAAAAGAGATATTGGATTAATTGTTAGTGGCGCAGCTGAAGATTTCTTATTTAATGCAAATTCAGCATCTATTATAAACGGACAATTTTATTATGAGTTCCCATCACAAGCTACTGATTCTCAATTAGCACAAACATTGGATGGAATTAACTACGCAAGTAGATTAACTCAAAAGATAATACAAAATGTAACATTCAACGAAGTACCGCTTAATACTGTAAATGCGGACACTTTACTTAAGAATAACAAAGTATTCATACAAAACGAAACAATCGCTTATATGAGTTCTTCTTGGGGTTCATTTGAGTATAATGAAGCAACTTGTAAGAGAGATATTGGATATATCATTGATGCGGTTAGAACTGACTTAGTTTATGGAGGAAATGAAAGAACCAGAGTAGCAGCGGAATACTATTTCTTATATCCATCAGATGCAACTGGTTCTCAATTATTACAAACAACAGATGCAATTTCTTACGCAAGTAGATTAGCACAAAAGATTGTATGGGGACAAACATTTACATCCGCTGATAGTAATAAAGTAAATGCAAGTAATTTATTATCTCTAAATAAATCATTAATCGCTGAAGAAGTAGTTGCATATGTAAGTTCTTCTTGGAGTGGTGTTCAATATAATGAAACTAAGTGTAAGAGAGATGTAGGATATATTTTAGATGCAGTGAGAACTGACTTAGTTTATGGTGGTAACGAAAGAACTACAATAGCTGGTGAATTCTATTATAGATATCCATCCGCAGCAACTGTTGGTGGTGTACCTTCTGTAACTGCTCAATTAGACCCAACAATAACTGGTGTAAATTACGCACGTAGATTAGCGCAAAATATTGTGTTAAACAAAACATTAATTTCTCCAACTCAAGCTGTTTTAGATGCTAGAGAATTGGTGAAAGAAAATACAACCTTTATACAACAAAATGTAATTGAATATATAAGTGATACATATCCTACATTGAATTACAAAGTAGATAAGTGTTTCAGAGATGTAAGATTTATTGTTGATGGTGTATTAACTGATTTGGTTTATGGCGGTAACGAGAGAAGTTTACAATCAGGTGAATTCTATTACAAATTCCCATCGCAAGCAACGGATTCTCAGGCAGATGAAACAATAGATGCAATTAACTTTGCAAAAGAATTAACTAAATTAATTGCAATTGGTGGAAAGGCTATCGAAGATGGGTTTGATATTGTTACAAATATTATTAGTAGTGGTAGTGTTGCATATCCAACTTTAGTTTCAAATACTTTAGCAGGAATTAAAGCAACAAACGAAACACAATTTGTAACACAAAGTTCAGTATTAACATCTGATAAATCAATAGTATCTGCATCTTTTGGAAATGTAATTAATATTATAGATAAAGGTGTAAGTGTTATCCCAACAATTGTATCTTCTACAAATAGAGGTATTAATAAATTAGGTGGTACACAAATTACATCATCTACAACTCCAATTATAACTGATATAAACAAAGTTGGAAGTGGATTTGATATTGTGTTGGATATTATAGAAAATGGAACTGGTTCAATACCATCTATATTCACTAACGCTTCATCTTCAATTAAGAGAACTGATAGTGTACAATATATTACAACCGCATCAATATCATCAACATATTTAACAAACGCAAATTTAGCATTTGATGTTGTATTGGATGTTGTTGAAAACGGAACTGGTTCATTACCTTTATTACTTAAAAATGTAAATGGTTTAGTTAAATTAACAAATAGTACTCAATACTCATCTTCAATGAATGTTAGTAGTTCTTTAGTTAATGGTATTACATCATCATTTAATAAAGTAATAAACATATTAGAAAATGGAACCGGTTCATTACCAAATATTATTTCCAATACATTCTATAATACAAAGGTAACAAATACACCACAATATATTTCTGGTTCATCTGCAACTTCTACTGAAGCAACATTTATATCACAATCGATTTCAATCGTAACAAATGTAATTGCAAATGGTACTACAACAACTTTAAACGCTTTATCGTTACCAACATCATCTTATGGAAGTGCGGTAAGTAATGACAATAGATGGATAGCTTATGGTATATTAAAGAATAACATTTCATTCATTCAGGATGAAACAATTGCTTACCTAAGTTCTTCTTGGAGTACGGCATCTTATGATGAAGCTAAATGTAGACGTGATATTGGTTTAATTGTTAGTGGGGCAGCAGAGGATTTGATATATAATTCAAATTCAGCATCGGTAGTAAATGGTAGATTCTATTATGATTATCCATCACAAGCACAGGGTGCACAATTAAATCAAACTTTAGATGGTGTATTCTACGCAAGTAAGTTAGCACAAAAGGTAATATTAAATACATTATTTACTTTACCAACATCACAAACAAATACGGCATATGATTTATTAATTAATAATAAAGCATTTATTCAAAACGAAGCTATCGCATACATTAGTTCTTCTTGGAGTACAAAAGAATATAACGAAACAACTTGTAAGAGAGATATAGGTTATATTTTAGATGCAATTGCAACTGATACTAAGTGGGGTGGTAATGAGAGAACAATAACTGCTGGGGTATTCTATTACAAATATCCATCGGCAGCAACTGGTTCTCAATTAAAAGAAACTGTGACTGGTGTAACTTACGCTAAAAACTTAGCAGATAAGTTATTAAGAAATCAGCAATTCCAAATTGTAAGTAATAATAAGCTACAAGCTAAAGACCTTATTGTAAGTAATAAGAACTTTATACAAAATGAAGTAATTGCATATGTATCGGCTAGTTGGAGTGAGTTTTCATACAACGAAACAACTTGTAAGAGAGATGTAGGATATATCTTAGATGCGGTAGCAACTGATATCGTTTATGGTGGTAATGAGAGAAGTTACGAAGCTGGTAGATATTATTATTACGAACCATCTACGGCAACTACAACTCAATTAGGTCCAACATTAAGTGGTATTAAGCACGCTAAGGGATTAACTCAGCAAATACTTAAGAATTCATTATTTGTAACGGCATCTAATTCAGCACAAACTGCATACGAATTATTATTTGATAATAAAGCATTTATCCAAAACGAAACAATCGCATTTGTGAGTTCTTCTTGGAGTATGTTTAATTACAATGATGTTAAATGTAGACGTGATGTTGGATATATTGTAGATGCAGTAGCAACTGATATTCTATATGGTGGAAATGAAAGAGTTTCTGAAGCAGGTGAGTACTATTACTTATATCCTTCATTAGCAACTGTTGAGGGAGATGGTAATGAGTCTGGACAATTAGACCAAACATTAGATGGTGTTAAATACGCTAAAGGAATTGCACAAAAGATTGTAGCAAATGTTTTATTACAAACACCAACTCAATCTGAAAAAGCTGCATTTGATTTAATAAGAAACAATAAGCAATTAATTCAAAAAGAAACTATTGCTTATCTATCTTCTTCTTGGAGTGGTGTTGGTGGATTTACATATAACGAAGCAAGTTGTAGTAGAGATGTGGCTTACATTTTAGATAATGTGGCAACTGATTTAATTTATGGTGGTAACGAAAGAAGTTCTAAAGCTGGCGAGTATTATTATTTATATCCATCGGCAGCAACTGTAACAAGTTCAATATCACCTGATACTAATTCTCAAAAAGGACCAACAATAGATGGTGTAACTTTTGCAGCTGGTTTAACTCAAACTTTAATAAGTAATATAGAATTAGTAGAACCAACTGATTACATTAAATCGGCAGTTAGTTTATTAAAAAATAATAGAGCATTTATACAAAATGAAACAATTCAGTACATAGATGCATTCTTCCCTTATTTAACATATCTTAGAGAAAAATGTAGACGTGATGTTGGATATATTGTAGATGGTGTAGCTACGGATTTATTCTATGGTGGAAATCAAAGAAGTATAACTTCTGGAGATTACTATTTCAGATATCCAAATAAAGCAACAACATCCGCTCAACTTTTAGAAACTGTATCTGGTATTGAATACGCTAAAGCTATATCTAAGAAAGTTGCACAAAATATTGTATTAATAAAGCCAGAAGTTAAAGACAATACATCAGCTAATATCAAAGCAACCGATACAAATCAATATACTTCATCTATAAGTGTTAGTACAACTGAAATAAGTAAGATTAGTTCTTCATTCTCAATTGTAACTGATATAATAGCTGGTGGTGTGAGTGTATCTCCAACAAAAGTATTAAATACAACGGCTGCAATTAAAGTAACTAATGAAAATGTAATTACATCATCAATAAATGGTGGAAGTACTTACGCTGATTTGGTAACATCATCATTCAACTTAGTAAGAGATATTATTAACTATGGTGAGGCTGGTATACCTGATGCATTAGCAAGAAACTATGATTATGGTTTCCAATTAGTAACCCCAACATTATTACACATCAGTTCAACGGAGCAAAGTGTAATAGCTGGTACTAATAACGCTAGTGATTTGGTTGATGTTAGTGCTTCTTACGCAACTGTAATTGATATTGTTAATAATGGTACTGGTTCAATACCAACTATAATAGAAAACACATCATCTTCAATAAATGTAATTGGTGGAACTCCATATCAAGCTCCTTTAGCTGGTACAAATAGTGATATTAATAAAATTGGTAGTGGATTTGGAATTGTAACTGGTATCATTGAAGGAACATATCCAACATTAGTATCAAATACAACAACTGGAGTTAAGGTAACATCTACACCTCAAATAATATTGAGTGGTAGTACGGCTGAGAGATTGCAATCTAAGTTAGTATCATCATCATTTGCGGTAGTATCTAATATTATCTTAAATGGTACGGGTTCTCAAACTTATGTAGCACCATCTGCAACAGCAAATACTAATCCTAGAATAACATCAGCATATAACTTATTAGTAAGTAATAGTTTAATGATTATAGATGAAACCATAGCATATATGAGTTCATCTTGGAGTACATTTGATTATAACGAAGCTAAATGTAGACGTGATTTAGGATATATCATTGATGGAGCAGCTCGTGATATTTTATATGGTGGAAATTCCGCTTCATTCTTAAATGGACAATTTTACGCAATAGTTCCATCTGAAGCAACCGGGTCTCAATTAGACCAAACTCTAACTGCTATTAGATACGCTAGTGGTATTTCGGAGAAAGTAATTCAGAATCAATTATTAACACATATTTCAGCATCACAAAATACATCAGCATCTTATGTATCATTACTAGAGAACAAAGAGTTCATACAAAATGAAGCAATTGCTTATGTAAGTTCTTCTTGGTCGGAATTTGATTACAATGAAGTAACTTGTAGACGTGATGTAGGATATATTGTAGATGCAGTAGCAACCGACTTATTATATGGTGGTAACGAAAGAAGTTTTGTAGCTGGGGATTACTATTTTAGATATCCATCACAAGCTACAACTTCACAATTACAACCAACATTAGATGGTGTAAATTACGCTAAGGGTGTAGCAATGAATGTAGCTAAAAACACTACATTTGTAACTGCGGATGCAAATACACAATTCTCATATGATATTCTATTAGCAAATAAAGAGTTCATACAAAATGAGGCTGTTGCATTTGTAAACGCTAAGTATCCTAACTTATATTATGACCAAATCAAATGTAAGAGAGATGTTGGATACATTGTAGATGCAGTGGCAACTGATTTATTATATGGTGGTAATGAAAGAGCAGCAATAGCTGGTGAATTCTACTACTTATATCCTTCATTAGCAACTGAAACGGAGCAAGTGGTTGAAACAACTGCGGCAATTGATTATGCTAGAAGATTAAGTTTAGCTGTAATTCAAAAAACAACTATTCCAACTCCTCAAATAGTATTAAATACATTTAATAATATTAAGGTAACGGCATTTAACCAAACAACATCATCAATATCAGCATCGGTATATGAAGTTAATAGAATAAGTTCATCATTTGCTTTAGTTGAAAATATTGTAGAATTTGGAACTGGTTCATTACCAACATTTGTATCTAATACATCTGAAAGTATTAAGTTCACACCAACTTCACAATATATAACTGGTTCTGAAGTTGGTACGGCTTATGAAGCATCATTAATTTCTTCTTCAATATCAATAGTAACAAATATTGTAGCAAACGGAGTTGGTGTAGCAGGAAGTCCTGTTAATTACACAACACCATCAACTGCATCAAATGTTTGGTACGCTTACAACTTATTAAAAGAGAATATCGGATTCATCCAAAACGAAACTATTGCATACATTAGTTCTTCTTGGAGTACGGCATCTTATGATGAGGCTAAATGTAAGAGAGATGTTGGTTTAATTATTAGTGGGGCAGCGGAAGATATGTTATTTGGTGTTGATTCGGCATCTATCGTAAATGGTAAATTCTACTTTGAATCAGCATCACAAGCAACAACTTCTCAATTAAACTTTACATTAGATGGTTTATTCTTCGCAAGTAAAGTAGCACAAAGAGTATTACAAAATGTTCAATATGTAACTGCATCAATTGAAAGAAGAACTGCATGGGATTTATTAAATTCTAACAAAACATTTATCCAAAACGAAACTATTGCATACATTAGTTCTTCTTGGGTAACTGGTTCTAATTCAGATGAGGCATTTGTTTATGATGAGAGTAAGTGTAAGAGAGATGTAGGGTATATCTTAGATGCGGTAGCAACTGATGTTTACTATGGTGGAAACGAAAGAAGTATAACTGCTGGAGAGTTCTATTATAGATACCCATCATCAGCTACTGGTTCACAATTAGATGAAACATTAGATGGTATTCGTTACGCATCTCAATTAGCACAAAAAGTTGTTGTAAATACTATATTTGCACAACCAAATGCAACGGCATCAGCAGTTCATACGGCATTAAAAGCTAACAAACCATTTATACAAGCAGAAACAATAGCATTTGTATCTTCTTCTTGGGCTGGTTTAGCATATACTGAAAGTAAGTGTAGACGTGATGTAGGTTTAATAATAGATGCAGTAGCAACTGATATTCTTTACGGAGGAAATCAAAGAAGTGCAACTGCTGGACAATACTATTTCAAATATCCATCACAAGCTACTGGTTCTCAATTAGATTCAACATTGAACGCAATTGATTTCGCAGGTGGTACGGCTAAGAATGTAATTACAAATACAACATTTGTAACCGCATCTAATTCAGTATCAGCATCGGTTGAATTATTAAGAAACAATAGATTATTTATACAAAATGAAACAATGGCTTACTTAACTGCTAGCTGGAGTTCATTTGAATACAATAAAGATAAGTGTAAGAGAGATGTTGGTTATATCTTAGATGGTGTAGCAACTGATATTTTGTATGGTGGTAATGAAAGAAGTGTAATGAGTGGTGACTTCTATTACAAATATCCTTCAAAGGCAACTTTATTAGGAGATGGTGATGGAGTTGGACAATTAGGACAAACTTTAGATGGTATTATTTACGCAAGTAGAATAGCTCAAAAAGTTGCACAAAATACACAATTCGTAACAGCATCATCAGCAGTTTCCGCATCATTTGATTTATTAAGAAAGAATAAAAACTTTATCGCAGCTGAAACTATCGCTTATGTTAGTTCTTCTTGGAGTGGAGTTTATTATAACGAAGCAAGTTGTTCTCGTGATGTAAAATATATCATAGATGCAGCAGCAACTGATGTATTCTATGGTGGAACTGAAAGAAGTGTAACCGCTGGTTCATACTATTTCTTATTCCCATCAAAAGCTACGGTGAAAGGTGTACCATCTGAAGCAGCACAATTAGACCCAACAATTACAGGTGTAAGGTACGCTGGTAAATTAGCAAGTAAGGTTGTTACTAATCCAATATTTGTATCACCTTCGGCATCTTTATTAACAACTGTTAATTTATTAACAAATAACAAAACTTTAATACAAAAAGAAACTATAACATTCTTAAGTTCTTCTTGGAGTACATTGAAGTATAACGAAGTAAGTTGCAGTAGAGATTTAGGATTTATCATAGATGCAATCAGAACTGACTTAGTTTATGGTGGTAACGAAAGAAGTATTGAAGCTGGTTCTTACTATTATAAGATTCCTTCTGTAGCTATTTATGATAGTTATACTGATAATGGAACATTTGGACAAAAACTTCAAACTGTTGATGGTATTGATTTCGCAAGAGGATTATCTGAAAAAGTTGTAGCAAATACGTTATTAACTTACCTAGCACCTGCTACTAAGAGAAGACAAGCAGCTGATAGATTGAGAGGTTCTAAGGATGAGTTGAAACAAAGAGCAATCGGATACACAAACGGAGCATTCCCTTACTTAGTTTATAATGAAGCAAGTTGTTCTCGTGATACTGGATTGATTGTGGATGCTTGTTGTACGGATTTATTGTATGGTGGTAACGAAAGAGGAATTGCAGCAGCATCATCTTATTACAATGGACAATACGGAAGTGCAATTGCAGTGACTAGAGACCAATTATTGGAAACTTTAGAAACTAATAGATATTTAAGAACAAGAGCAGAGTTTATAGCAGCTGGCGCACCTTTAGAAGCATTTGGTTCATTGATTGTGGCAACTGGTATTGACTATTCATATAATGGTAGTGGTGTGACATTTAAAGCACTTCCTCCAAATCAGGGTGGTAGTGGTGTTGCAAACCCATTATACGAAATTACGGAATTAGGTGGTGGTAGAATCTACTTTACATCTGGTAACGAAACTGGTGACTTTAGAATTGGTACTGGATTGAGTATTAATCAGGCAACTGGTACTCTTGTGGGTAGAACATTTAGTAAATCTCTATTCTCATTAGTAACTCCGTTCTCATTGGCACTACAAATATAAAAAAGAAAATAAAAAATAAAAAGAAATGGCAGAAGTTTTTGTACCCTTAAATCGGTTTCAGTCAGTTGTAACAGGACTGACTGGTGAGCAAGATGAAATATATACAACTCCCGCAGGTGTATCATCAATTGTGTTATCTTGTCAAATTACAAATAATAGTTTGATAACACAACCTGTAACAATATTTGTAACATCAAATAAAGAAATACCTGTACCTAATTTTGGTAATTTATATAGTGGTAGTAATTTTATTAGTTCATCTGCAGGCCCTTTTGCTATTAATGGAATTGAATCTTTGGGTAGATTTAGTGGGAGTTTTGCTAGCGCATCTTTATTATTAAATTCAAATAGACAATTTTTAAGAAAAGAAATAGCAGCATATACGAATAATCAAAATAGTTTATCAGAAACTCCGTTTGTTTTCATATCTGATTATTTTGAACAAAACACATTGGATGATGTTGATGCAATAAAATACGATATAGTTAATAATACAACAATAAGAACAAATAAAGCAGCAAAAGCTTACTTTGATAAAAATGGCAAATCTCTTATAGATTCAACAGAATATTCTGCATCGTTATTTGCTTTAGATTATTTAAAAGTATTATCAAATCAAATTATAAAAAACCAATCTGTAACTGGTTCAACCGATTCTCCATTATTATTTCAAAGTGGTGTTACTCAATCTGTATTAAGTGGATTCACAAATGGTACTGAAGCTGGAATATCTGCATCTATATATGTGGTTAATTCTTTAGTAGATGTTATTAAAGAAACAATCGAATCTCCTGTATTTGTTGAGCAAGAAGCTGTAAGATTGGTAACAAACGTAACAATTCCGCCAGCAGATTCACTTTCACCGGTAGTTTCTGGTAAATTAGTATTAGAAGAAACATACGGATTTATTGTTTCGGGCTCAACTGAATTAACTGTGGTTCTTTCCTTGTTAGAAAGTGCGAATGAATAACAATAATATCATTGATTGATATTTATAAGGGATTCTCTATATTTATAACAAAGCTGGAAAGTAACGCATGGCAATAAGTAATCTATTAACGGGCAGGGTAAGGGTAGTAAGCCCGAAAAATGTAACATCTGACAGGTATCAATTCTTGGATTTGTCCCAAGCGGAGCCGAATTTGGGAGTTCCTAATTTTTCTGCTTCACTATTAACCAATCCAGCTATCGTAGTTTCGGATGACCAGGGTAATAGAGGATTTGTAAGAAGTTTAGATTTAGATAGAGTAACTGGACAATTTACAGGTTCATTTACTGGTTCATTTATTGGTGATGGTGGAGGATTATTTAATTTACCAGCTGCTACTAAAATAGCTAGTGGTTCGGCAACTGCATCTTTTATAGAAGGAAATTTAGTTGTAAATACAAACACTAGAATTCAAGGTGACCTTTATGTTGATGATACAATATATGCTGAAAGTATAATTGTAAATTATATTTCATCTTCTATAATTTATTCTTCGGGTTCAAATGTTTTTGGTGATAACTATGATGATAGACAACAATTTACTGGTTCTGTATTAGTTAGTTCATCTATTATTGTAAATGATATAACCGCATCACAATCGATTAGTAGCTCATTTACAGGTTCTTTCTTTGGGGATGGTAGAGATATATTTAATTTACCACAAGCAACAAGATTAGTAACAGGTTCGGTAACCGCATCGGTATCGCCTAATGAAGGCTTTTTGGTAACATCAACAGTAAGTGGTTCTACATTTACTGGTTCTCTTTTTGTAAGTGGAAATATCACAATACCATCTGGTAGTGGATTTTTTAGTGGTAGTGGTGAGGGATTATTTAATATTCCATTCTCAGCACTAAATATTGATTCATTAGTATCAACTAGAATTGCTAGTGGTTCAGCAACTGCATCAATTTCTCCAAATTTAGGATTAGTAGTTAATACAAACGTTACCGCATCTATGTACTCTGGTTCTGGTAGAGGTTTATTTGATATTCCTCAATCAGCGTTATCGGAAGATGCAACATTAATAGCAAGTGGTAGCGTAACTGCTTCAGTTGCACCAAATATTGGACTTGTAGTAAAATCTGCAGAATTTGGTTCTCAATTTACTGGTAGTTTATTTGTAAGTGGTAATGTTGAATTAGCAGTTGGTGCATATTATAGTGGTAGTGGTGAAAAATTATTTAATATACCTCGTTCTGCCTTAACTCCTGATGCGTTAGTAGCAACATTAATAGCAAGTGGTAGTGTAACTGCATCAACTTCTCCTGATTTTGGATTTAGAGTAATATCTGCAGAAACTGGTTCTCAATTCACAGGTTCACTTTTTGTAAGTGGAGCTAGAGGTATTGAAATAACTTCTGGTTCATCTTTTTCTGGTAGTGGTGAACGATTATTTGATATTCCTGTAAAGGCGTTAAAAGATTTAGATTTATCAAAAATTAGTAGTGGTTCTGCAACAGCATCAATTTCTCCTAATAATGGACTTATAGTAAATACGTTCTCTACCTTTAGTGGTAGTATGATAATATCAGCATCTGCAAAATATTACGCAACCGAATCTTTAAAAAGAGTATTTAGTGTAGTAAATGATTCAAATGCGGCATATCAATTTGATGGCAACACTACAAGACAAAATCCTACAATATCTTTAGTAAGAGGTATAGAATATACATTTAACGTAACTGCGCCAGGCCAACCATTTTGGATTAAAACTGAAATTAGTACGGGGACTGGCGGAGCTTATAGTGATGGGGTAACTAATAATGGAATCGCAAATGGTACAATAACATTTGCAGTACCTGCAAACGCACCAAATGTATTATATTATAATTCGGAAAATGGCCCGGCTATGTTTGGTACTATTAATATTGTAGACCAATTAGCTGAAAGAGAGGGCGGTGTTCTTATATATGGTGATGAAGTTATTACTGGAAGTTTATTTGTAAGGGATGTTGTAAAAGCAAGAGAATTTACTGGGTCATTCTCAGCATCATTTATACAAGGTGATGGTTCTGGGTTGTTTAATATACCTCGTTCTGCTTTTACGGGAGATTCATTCAGAATAGCAAGTGGAAGTATAACGGCATCAGTAAATCCTGATGATGGTTTTAGAGTTGAATCTTTAGAAAGTGGTTCACAATTTACAGGTTCAATTGATGTTAGTGGTTCAGTTTATGTTACCGGTTCGGTATTAGCTGCATTTTTTGAAGGTGATGGTAGTAAATTAACTAATATATCAGTACCTCCACAATTATCATCAAAAATAGTTTCTGGTTCTGTCACTGCGTCTGTTGATAATATTACTGGATTTATTGTAACATCGGTTGAAAGAGGTTCTGCTTTTAGTGGTAGTGTAGGTATAAGTGGTAGTGTACTTGTAAATGGAAACGTTTCAATTACATCTGGTTCATCTTATTCTGGTAGTGGTGCAAATTTATTTAATATACCAAGAGCAGCTTTAACGCCAGATGCTTTATTGACTGTTGAAATTAAAAGTGGTAGTGTAACAGCATCTGTTTCTCCTCAATTTGGATTTAAAGTTGAATCAATAGAAAGTGGTTCTCAGTTTACAGGTTCTATTTTTGTAAGTGGTAGTGGTATAGAATTATACTCCGGTTCATATTCTGGTAGTGGTGCAAGATTATATGATATACCATTATCAGCATTGGCAGATTTAGACCTTTCAAAAATATTTAGTGGTAGTGTAACTGCATCAGTTTCTCCTGATAGAGGATTTGAGGTATTCGCATCAGTATCTAACTTCTCTGGTTCGGTATCAGCATCTGTATTTAGTGGTAGTGGTGCTGGCTTAACGGATATTCCATTTTCAGCATTATCTGAAGAATTAAAAAGAATTGCTAGTGGTAGTGTAACTGCATCAGTATCTCCTAATTTTGGATTTATAGTTGAATCATTTGAAAGTGGTTCATCATTTAGTGGTAGTGTTTTAATTGATTCATCTTCATTTATATTTTCAGAAGGTACATATCTTAGAAACATTCCTCGTTCAGCATTAACGCAAGATGCTTTATTAAGTGTTGAAATTAAAAGTGGTAGTGTAACCGCTTCGGTAAGTCCGGATGAAGGATTCAAAGTAACATCAGTTGAAAGTGGTTCACAATTTAGTGGTTCATTATTCGTAAGTGGTGGATATATTAGAGTTGAAAGTGGCTCGTTCTTTAGTGGTAGTGGTGGTGGATTGAGTGATATTCCCGAATCGGCATTATCATTTAAAATTAATAGAATTGCAAGTGGTTCGGCAACAGCATCAATTTCTCCAGATTATGGTCTTAGAGTAAATACATTCTCTACAATTAGTGGAAGTTTTATCGTATCATCATCAGCAAGAGAAATACCACACTATGATATAGATACTGTATTTACGGTAACTAATGATGGTAGTGGTTTATATAATATTAGTAATAAATTAGTAAGTGGTTCAAACCCAACTTTAACTTTAGTTAGAAATGTAGAATATACGTTTAACGTTAATGCAAGTGGGCATCCGTTTTGGATTAATGAAACATCTGGTACTGGTACTGAAAACTCATATGATTATTGGGTAACTAATAATGGTGATGATGTTGGTACAATAACATTCTTAGTTTCTGGAAGTGCACCTAATAGACTTTACTATAATTGTCAATTACACTCATCAATGAAAGGTGATATTGATGTAGTAGATGCATTATACATTCCGGCTGAAATAAAATTAATTGGTGATACAAAAGTAATTGGTGTAGTAACCGCATCTGTATTTAGTGGTAGTGGTAAAGGATTATTTGATATTCCACAATCTGCATTATCTGGTGATACTGTTAGAATTGCTAGTGGTAGTGTGACTGCATCAGTAGCACCTAATTTTGGATTTAGAGTAGCATCGTTTATAAGTGGTTCTGATTTTAGTGGAAGTATTAGAATCGATTCATCATCATTCATATACGCACAGGGTACTTATTTAAGAAATATTCCTAGAGCAGCATTAACGGAAGATGCATTAGTTTCAGCAGAAATTAAATCTGGTTCTGTAACTGCATCTGTTTCACCTGATTATGGATTCGTAGTTAAAACACCATTTACATCTTCTTTAGGATTTGATAATGTATTTACGGTAACCAATGATGGTAGTGGAGTTTATAATATTAGCAATAGATTAATAAGTGGTTCAAATCCTACAATTACATTACATAGAAATTATGAATATGTTTTTAATGTAAATGCAAGTGGGCATCCGTTTTGGATTAATGAAACATCTGGTATTGGTAATACTAATTTTTATAATAGTTGGGTTACTAATAATGGTGAAGATGATGGTCAAATAAGATTTTTAGTTTCTGGAAGTGCACCAAATACATTATATTATAATTGCGAATACCATAGTTCAATGGGTGGTGTTATAAATATAGTAGATGGTAATCCCGATTTTATATATACTACTCAAATTGCTTCTAAATTTACTGGTTCGGCTGACATAAGTGGTAGTTTGTTTATAAACGAAATTAGTGGCGGATTGTTCTTAGCATCATCTTCAAAATATTATGGTGAAGGTACATATTTAAGAAATATTCCTCGTTCAGCATTAACTGAAGATGCATTAGTTTCAACTGAAATCAAATCGGGTTCAGTAACTGCTTCGGTAAGTCCTGATTATGGGTTTAGAGTTCAATCGCAAGATAGTGGTTCTCAATTTAGTGGAAGTATTTCAATAAGTGGAAGTGTAATATTATCGAATGATGGGTTCTTTGTTGGTGATGGTAGGTTTATAACAAACGTACAAGCGGCAGCATCTCCATTGATAGCAAGTGGTTCAGCAACAGCTTCTGTAACAAGTGGTGATACGTTTATAGTAACAACTGGAGCAACTGGTTCTGGTTTGGATTTCCAAATTGGTACTCGTATAACGGGTAGTGTTGATATTAGTGGTAGTTTACAATCTCAATTCTTTGTTGGTGATGGTAGATATATTACAAACGTACAAGCGGCAGCTGCACCATTTATTGGTAGTGGTTCTGCAACGGCATCCGTTCAAAGTGGAGATACATTCATAATAACAACCGGAGCAACTGGTTCGGCTATCGGTTCTAGATTTACTGGTTCGGTAGATATAAGTGGTTCATTAAGAGCAGATGATTTAACAGCAAGAGGATTCCTTTTTGGTGATGGTAGATTTATAACTAACGTACAAGCATCAGCTGCACCATTGATAGCAAGTGGTTCGGCAACTGCATCGGTGGCAAGTGGCCAACTATTCCAAGTAATTACAGCGCCAGCATCTGGTTCATATAAATCACAATTTACATCATCGGTAGCAATTAGTGGTTCAATTACGGCATCTATTTATTATGGTGATGGTGCAGGATTATTTAATATTCCACCCGAATCAATTGAAGGACTTGAATTATTTAAAATTAATTCTGGTTCTGGTGTTGCTATTATTGACCCAGAAAAATTAGATGTAAACGTACCAATAACTGCAGCACTTTATATAGGTGATGGTGGCGGATTATTTAACATTCCTGCAAACGCATTACAAGACCTTAAGTTAGATAGAATTATATCAGGTTCAGTTCAGGCGGTAATTTCTCCTGACAAAGGATTACAAATCGGTACTAGAACATTCGTATCTGGTAACTTAAGTGTTAGTGGTGGGTTATTTGTTACTGGTGGAAATGTTATAGTTTCTTCTGGTTCTGCTTTTATTGGAGATGGTAGTGGATTAACTAACATCAATATTGCTAACTTATCGTTTGAAACATTTATATTAAAGAGTGGTTCATATACCGCATCAATTTCTCCTGATAAAGGATTTGTTGTAAATACATCCGCATCAATTTGGGGTAATGTTTATGTTGGTAATGATTTAACTGCACATG
>Ga0209599_10000686_pt1 | contig 20118 bp, 17 predicted proteins | sample Shrwel_input2_FT_FD_187534 | JGI IMG/M metagenome (GOLD analysis project Ga0209599, IMG submission 187534) | Subsurface microbial communities from deep shales in Ohio, USA - Utica-3 well 1 S input2 FT (SPAdes) (version 2) ... | reverse complement strand
GTCTAATGATTGTCTTTCATAATCATTCAAAGCGTTTTGAGCGTCTTTTTTTGCTTGCATACCTTGGTATGCCTGAAAACCAGAAACACCAATTGCCAGTGCGGTCGTCGTGATAGCTGCAGCCAAAATCTTAAATTTTTAAGTTAAACATCTTTAATACTTGATTTAGACAAAGATATAAATAATTGTAATCTGATATACTTTTTACATCAATTAATTACATCATAATGAAATAACCATTTCAGTTGTCTTGTGTGGGCTTTTTGTAAACCCTGCAGCTTCGTATCTATTTATTAAATTCTCGTTTTTTAATGAGGTAAAAACAGCTTTATATCCTTTGTTTTTTGCTAAGTCACACAATACCGTAATTAAATATTCAATAGCCTCTTTTCTATCGTTTTCACGATACTCAGGATTGGAAATTACGAATTCAAGCCAGGCAATTTTAGAATTGTTTAAAAATAAGAATCCAGCACAAATGTTTATGCCGTCTTTTGAAACCATTATTCCACCACATCCGTTTTCCGGAAGGTAGTCTTTTGGAGGAGCTGGGAAGCGCCAAAATTTCCACCACCCAACTAAAGCGTTATAATCAGTATCGTAAAGTATTCTTACGTTAAACATAACTTTTCACAATATTACTTTCAATAGCAAATAGTTCTACCACTTCCGTATCGGCATTTTCTAATTCAATTTCTGCATAGTACCCACGTATTTCAGACCCTTCAATTCTAGCGTTTTTAGTAGCGTAGCAGAATAATCCGTTTATTGGGGTAGTAACTACAGTCGTAACTGTAATAACACCGTCATTAATCAAAGAAATGACCCCAATTTCTTCATTAACTAAACCATTTACCTGAAACAACTTATCACCAATACTAATAGTGTTGTCAAGCATGGCGAAAGTAATTGTAAATCCAGTAGTCGATAACACCACACCTATTCCTTGCGCTGTAGAACCATGAAGGTCATTTTGATCCTCATTCTTTCTTATATAGGAGAAAAATCGACTTTCTCTCTTGTTGAATTCAGCAGGCTCAATTGTGCTTTCAGTGTAGTTGGTTTTTATTGTAGCCTTCCAAGGGTGAGTGCTTTCTAAAGCTAATGTTTTGAAAATTTTGTCCTCGGAATTAGCTTCATTAATTACTGGAGTAATTTTTGAATTATATTGAACCCCATAGAAATTATTTCGAATTGGATTTGTCTCGTCATTATGCAGCCACAATTGACCATCTTTTATTGAAAAAAAACGGTTGTTAAGTTTTACCATCCAATCTGGAATAAACGAATGGAACGAAGTCCATCCGTTTACTTTGTCGTTATATGATATTGTCTCACTCATTTTAGTCTTGCTTTGTTTTAATTAGCAATTAGCATTGTTATGAACTCTATAAAAATTCATAGTTTCTATTAGTTCATTATCAATATCTTTAATGTCCACTGTAATATAACTTGTGTATGGGTCAATTCCAAAGCTGGCAGCGTCAATTCCAAAAGCATATTTTTTAGTATTACCAGAAGATATTGGGTCGTATAACATAACCGTTTCTACGATTGTAGTACTTGGGTAAATAGTGGTTATATCTTTCCACATTCCTACTGATTCAAATGTTTGGTAAATATCAACTGTAACATTTTGGTCAGGAGTAATTTCTATTTGCCATTCAGAACTACACCCATCAACAACTTCCGCTAATTGAGTAATAAACGAGGCAATAGGCTCTTCCAATATTGTAATATCTAGTGTTGCGGTATCTGTTCCATATCCATTATCTAATTCATAAACTAATGAATCAGTAGTTGTTGCTGAATCATCATGCTCGTATTGAATAGTGTTTGACAAAGTAACTGAAGCGGTTCCATTTACAGGAGGAGTTGTTATCGTAATTATTGCCGTGTCGCTATTTACAGTATCATTTAATAAAACATTCTTGATCGCAGTTGCTCCTTTTGCAAGTGTCATAGTGTCGTCAACAGCTACCGGAGGTATTTTATTTGTATAATCCCAAATTAAATACAATTTCTCTCCAGGTAATGTTCTGGTGAAAAGGAAATTTCCGTGATTTTTAATATTTGTCAACCCTTCAATCTCTTCAGTTGTAGAAATAAAAGTAGCTAAACTTAAAATCGTTTCTATATCCAATTCTGTATAAACATCTTCTGTAACTAAATAACCTAGTCTATTTTCCTCTGCAGGTGTAAAATTAGCAGTGCTTTCACTGTCTTTGTAAGATTGTATGTTTACAATATTTCCGCTTCTAGGGAACTTACCAATACCTTCTGTCCCAATTTCAGAACTAAAAAAACTTAATTCTTCATCGTCAAAAACACTATCTTCTGTATAATAATAAGGACTGGAACCCCATTTATATCTATTTTTTATGGTTAACCCTAAATCCGTTTCGTCATTTACAACAATACTTATTATTTCTAACGGCAATCCAATAGGACAAACGTTTGAAATTTCATAACTAACAATTGAAGAAACCGGAGTAATGGTAACATTTACATTGTTATCCGCTAAATTAGTTCTAGGAATAGTTATATTCCCAATTCCTGTAACATTTGAAGCAACAGAAATATCGCCATCATGTATGGCTGTTATTGTGATATTTCCTAAAGTTGCATTATAGTTAAGAACAATGTCTCCCTCTAAATCATTTAATTGTAAGTTATACGAGAAAGAAGTTGTTTGGTCTGTTCTTGAAATAGTGTTGCCACATTTCAATAAATATTGACGCACTGGCTCTTCTCCTACTGAAATAAAGAACTGTTTGTGGTATGGGTCGAAAGCTCCAATTTTTTTAGATCTTGGTTTTAAAATAAACAAGTCTCTAAAATAATCAGTAAGTCCATTTACAATATCAGTAACTCCATCAATAGAAAGTCTTTGAACTATTCCCCTCAAAGCGTTTGTATAGAAAATTTGGTAATCATTTATACCTACGCTTTCAGGATTTTTCCCAATTCCATTTTCTCCTAAATAAAAAACTTGCTGCCCCAATACTTCTGGTATAGAAGTCACATTTGCGGTTCCGTCTCCATTATAAAGAGCATCTTTACCGAACATTACTTTAGATGTTTTCTCTTCCTGAAAAACAACAATGTCTCCGTCTCTACTTACTAATTTTTGAATACTTCCGTATTGCTTATCAAGCTCTTTGTAATTAGCCGTTGATAGGTTAAATTCATTTAACCCATTAACATTAGTGCTTTCAATAAAACCTTCTCCGTAAGTTAAATCGGCATACCTTCTTATTTCCTTATATCTTTCAATAGATGTAGATGAAGGTCTTGAATCAATATGAAGTTTATTTTTATTAAAAGCGTCTTTTATGATGTAGCTTTCCACTCCGTTTCCAAAAGAAAAACAGTTGAATGAGTTTAATAATATTTCTCCGTTTGTTACAGCATCTTGATTAGTAATATTACCTTGGTGATAGCCGTCAACAATATCAAATGTTTGCTCTGTTTGAAAGTAAAGTTCATTTTCATAATCTACCTCTTCAGTTTCAAAAGCAAAAAATCCAGCATTAGTTCTGATTGTAATTTTAGCATTTAATCTGGAAGATTTGCCATTTCCGAAACCACTATCGTCTCTACCTTGATAAAACCCATCAATTTTTAATAAATATTGGCCATTAGGATCTTCAGTATATGTTTTAAAATGAAACGGAGCGCCGGAATCAGTTATAACATATCTTCCAATACTAATCTTGTCTTCCCAATTTTGAGAATCGTTACCAGTATTACTGAATAAAGGACGATTTAAAACTATTTCATTGAAAAAATCTTCAAGATTATTATAATTACGCTGTGCATAGTATCTGTTTGAAACGCCTGTTTGCTTCCATCCACTATCGTATTCTCTACTATTCGAAAAAGATAAATCTATTTCGCTACCTAAAGGAATTGCTAAGTCCAAGAAAGCAGGAGGAGGTGTGTCGTTTTCAGTTGAAAACAAATCCAAGTAAACAGTAGGTGTCCCAGATGTAGTGCCTTTATAAGCATCGCTTGTATAGACTCTGTAATCATCTAAGTCCATAGAGAAGCCTTCTGGTCGTATTTTCATATACAATCCAGCCTCTTCTATAAGCGGATTACCATTGGCATCGTTATTGCCTTCTAAAAAGTCTTTTAGTTTTTCTTTTATTTCTAAAACCTTTACTTTTTTAATAAAAGGTTCTGTTCCTATGGCTGATTTCTTTAAAATCAACACATCGCCTTCTTTTACTTTTTGTTTATTATCTCCTTCAAGTTTCGCCCACACAAAATCATCTTCATTGTAGAATTTGTTTATGTAAACCACATGATAAGACAGTTGCTTGCTTTTTATGGAAATTTTATATGTTTCAGCCCACTCCGGAGGGTAATGGTTAATTTTAATCCCTATTTTATTCAGATAAGTTGAATATTTTTGTGGGATGTAAATGGTGTTGTCAATAGCATTTAAAACCGTAGTTTCTCTTCCAAAACGATCTTTGTAAATAAACCCTACCGTATAATCTCTATTTGATTTATAAGAGGTGTTATTGGTTATTTCTGTTAATCCTAATGTAGTAGTTTCAAACACAAAATCAACCACATGAAGTGAATCATCTGTGGTATCTTTGTATGTTACTGGAGATACAATAAATCTTAAATTAGGACCAGACAAATCAAGTGATAACACTGGAGGAATTTCAACAACCCAGTTTGGGTCATAGTCGTAAGTATAGTTATTTGCAAATATTAATTTGATAATATCAAAGAAATTTTGAAATTCATCTGTAGCAAACGCATCGTCTAACGTAGCGTAATCATCCGGCAATATGTAATAAAACGTGTCGTTGAAAACTAAAGTGTTGTTTTCAAGTAAAATATTTATAAATAACGTAAGCTTATTTCCTTTTTTAAGCAGAATATTATCTGGATTAGAAAAAGTAACCTCATTTTCGTTTATTTCAGCAAAAAATATTTGGGGATTATCAAATGGTATTGATTTTAAATACACATTGTAATCAAAATTGATTTGAGTTCCGTTTCTGTCAATTAAATCGTACCCATCTACATAATTTCCAAACACAAATCGATTACCTATTAAGCACATTGCTTTAGCTAATCTAGGCACGTTATCAAAAGTCCTGTATAATTCTTTCTCAGCAAGTATTTTGTGAATTTTATCGTTTGAAAAATTCACATACTTCATTTGGTTGTCACCGTAAGCTAAATTGGCTTTATTGAAAGTTTCAATTACATAAAGATTATTAGAAAGACTTTGCTTTACTATAACCTGAATCTCTACAACTCTTTTATCCCCAGTGTTGAACCCAATTCTTGCTGAGTTGTAAATATTAACCATGCCACTGTTTTCAGAAGCAGCATAATTCATTTTAAATTCTTTAGGATAAAAAAAGTAATTACTAAATGATGATAACGCAGAATACTCCCCATCTAAATAACGCCATCTGTAGGCGAATAATGGGAACTTCTCTTCTATGTTATTTGAACCTGAATTACTTAAAACAGGCTCCACAGTAGGAGGATAAACCGGCGGTTTTTTAATAAGGTAAATATCTTCTTTTTCGAAACCATTAATACCGTATGTTTTAGCGCGTTCAATGTTTATGCAGCATGGCTCTATATTGTCATCACACCATCCCAGCATGTCATTTTCACCGTCTTCACTGATTATTTTTTCAATACCAGTAATTAGGTTTGATTCTTTTAAATCAAGAACTCTAGCGGAACCAACTCTGGTATCTCCTAATACAATTGAAAGAATCTCGTTTATATGATCCCATTCTACTAAATAACAACCGTTGTCGGAAATTACGAACCAATAAATTTTATCGTTCTTTTCATCAGCAAAACCTAATCCGCACTTTGCATTTTCTCCAAAATCGTAATTGGTTAGTTTTTTGTTTGAATATGAATTTTGTACAGAACCCACATCGGAACCTTCAGAATTTATAATCAAGACATTTTCGGCATGACGATACCCTTTTACGATACGTTCATCCGTATCACGATCCATTTTACCTGTTAAAAAATCATTTCTAACTACTCCCATTACAGTATCATTGATTTAGAGCGAACCATTCTCGCTATTTGTAAAATATTTAAGTCAGATAAGTCTAACTTAGCTTGGTGTAATGTTGTTTTATGACGATCTAATGCGCGTTTCTTTTCGTTTCCAGGAACATTTCGTCTTGGAGCGACACAAGCATAGTAAACCCAGTCCTTAATCGTTTGTTCAAGATATTTGTGAACTTTTATTTGGCTTTCTGTAATTCCTGCTTGTAAACCGTCTGAAACGTAGAAAATGACAACTTCTTTATCCGATAATTCAGAACTAAATAAAATTTTACCTCTGTTTTTATCAATGATAAATTCACCGTATTCACTTAATTTTGAAGTATCAAGTCTTGACTGTCCTCCAGCTTCAGTGAATTGGTATTTTTTATAAGGAACTCCGTAGGCATTGTCTCCATCAGAAGTTATAATATAGCCATCATCATCAAATAAAATATCACCGTTGCTATCTTGTAGATAACCAATTGAAATATTAATGTTTTCATTAATATCTAAAGGTTGAAGTCTTTTACTTCCAGTAACATTATCAACCTCAACAACACATACCATCGAGTATTCAACGTAATCTTGCATGAGAGGTAGTACTAAGCTTCCAGGTACAGTCATTTCAATTGAAGCGACCTGATTTGCTGCGCTTTTCGTTACATCTTTGATAGCCATTTTAGCATGGTATAAAAAGCGGAACCGGTCCGTGTTTTTTAAATAACTATCATCGTCCAATGCTTCCATTTCTAGCGCATCGATAATGTCTTTCAGTGTGACCCATTGGTAATTGCCATGGTTATCTTCGTCTGAATAATATGCTTCTGGAGTTACAATAGCCATAATTAACTAGCGTTATCTTGGTTAAAATCTTGTGTTTTCATGTTCTGAGTAATAGCCACAATTTCTTGTTCTTTAAGATTAATACCGAATTTGTGTAGCGTTCTTAAAATAACATTAACCTCCTCGCTTGGGTGTAAGTCAATGTCTTGAAAATCTAAAGCAGAAGGATTGAATAATTCTGCTCCAGACACAACCGTGTAAGTCCATTTTGCGATAAGTGGATTTCTTAAATAAAAAACAGTCACATTATCTTGAATAGTTGTAGGTAATACTTTAATAGTGGTTCCTTGCTTTAAGTATATAGGATATTCCTCAGTAGGTTTTGTGTGAACAAAATTTCCAACTAACTTAAATTCTCTAGCGTTTTTTGTCGGTTTGATTTCAGTTGTGTCGTTAAAATAAACACTATCAAAATATCTTAAATCCGAAGGCAATTGGAATAATGTAGTAACAAATGTTGCTGGTGCGTCTTGAAGGAAATATTGAATTTTTTCGCGAATCTTATCCGGCATGTTCTCTAAACCACCATTCATCAAACCTCTATTCTCACGATTAGTCATTTGATTTACTACGAACAAATACTCTTCGTAAATTTCATTTACCACGTTGTTTATAATCAATCTTAAATCCGCAGGAGTTACGTTACCGCGAATGTCCGAATTGGCTAATACTAAGCAGGTTTTATAAACTAAATCAATACTTACCATGACTATAATTATTTGATAGTAACAAAGATATAAATAAAACACAATCGATGTAATTTTTGAGTATTTTTTTACATCAAATAGATATAACTATTATACTATAAACAAAAAACCCTCAATTAAGAGGGTTTTTCTTCGAGCTTCGGGAAAAGTTCGCACCAAAACGAAAATGGTATTTTTAGTTTTTAGTCTTTTCTTTTAGCCATTCCAAATTGTTTTTCATATTTGGAGGCACTTCTTTTTTGAACTTTTCAACGTATGCGGCATGTAGTTCTTCAATGGTAGGCTCCACGGCTGGGCCACCTACCGTATCTGTTTTTTCTTCAGTGACTAATTTTGCAGTGTCTTCAACTGGAGCAGGATTAGCTTGTGCTGCTATTTGTGCTTTTAATGCTTCGATTTCTGCGTCTTTCGCTGCAAGAGCTGAATTATCTGTTTTTACTTCAGGTTTTGCTTTTGTAGCTACGCTTGAATCAACTCTTTTTCCAATTTCTTGTAAAACAAGTCTTGATTCGTTATCGTTAACAGAAAGCATTTCTCCTAACTTGATGATTCCGTTTTCTCCTTTTGCTAAATGCAAAATAACTCCTTCAATAGCATCATTCCATGTAACTTTTGTTTTATGAAAATCTTCTTTAACGATTCCGCTGTAGAAAGCTAAAGCTGCTACATAACGACTTTCGTAACCTGGAGCGTTGATTTTAGAAAGAATAGCGTCAGGATCAGTTAATGCTTTTTCTTTTAACCAAGCTTTACATTTTAAAGCTTCCCAGCCAAAAGATTCCATTCCATTAATTGCCATAGCTGTTGCTTGGATTTTAAGGTCGTCAGTTTCTTTAATAGCCATTAAAGCTTCTTCTTTTTTCTCGAAATCAGCCAAAATTCTTTCAGCAGAAATTTCTTCACTGAATAATTCGAAATGCACATTGAAGTGGGGGTGGGCTTGAAGGTACTTGTTTAACAATACATTTTCTACAGGAACAACAAGTTCTGTAGCGTTATCGTCATTAAATTCAAATACAACATCTTCGGTTTTTCTTTTTTCGTTGTCGTCAACAAAAATAGAGTTTGAACCAGGAAAGTAATTAATGAATTTAAAGCCTTGGCCTTCTACATTAATACCAACTTCATTTTGTTTTAAACTCCATGAATTAGGAGTTTTTCCGTTTTTGAGGCGATAGATATTCCCTTTTGCCATTTTGTTATTTTTTTTAAGTGAATAAAAAAAAGGGAGAGATTTTTCGCTCTCCCTTTTGTTAATTATTATGCAGTGTAATATGCAGCGCCTCTACGTCCTACGAAGTAGCAGTTAGCTCCAATTAACTGATTGGTCATTTCAGATAAGAAATTCGCAGTCATTTTATCCGCTTTTTGTGGAGTACCACCTAAACCGAAAATTTTAACTTGACGTTTTCTATCTACATTACCGTCACGTCTGTAACGTAATGATAAGTATGGTTTAGACGCAGCGTTTCCGTTTTCATAAACATCTGTCATACCTGTTGGTAAGATGATGAAAGCTGGCGCAGTCAATAAGAATTTAGTCGAACCTAACATTGTAGGATCATCTAATAATCTCCAAGGCGTGAAGTGGAAAGTAACACCATCAACCAAGATAGAAGAGAAATCTAATTTCAATGCCATATCTTTTGAGTTGCTAAAAATTCCGTAGTGTGCGCCGTTCACAAAAGAAGCATTAACCCCAGCACATAATACGCGGAAGTAAGCCATTTGTTTGTGGTCAGCCCATACAGTAAATTCACGACAGTTTCCTTGTTGTTTTGCGCGGAACGCAATTGCAGAAAGGTTGTCTACAGTAGTAATGTAATCATTGATTACGTTTCCATCTTCTTCGATTTGCTGTACAACTCCTTTCATACCAAGTGCTTTTCCTGCAACTGCAGAAGCAGACCCAGCAGCAACTCTATTGTGTAGAATTGTAGTTAATTCAGCTTTATTATCGAATAAAGTTCCTGTACGCTCCATTTCAGCGTTAAACCAACGCGGGCCAAAAGGAGTCATTACCCAATTTTTGTGTGCCATATTACTCTCAGAAATATCATAAGTTTCCTTGATGATGTGAGTGTAATTGTACTTAGGTGTTGGGTTCCAGTTTTTACCAGTAGCGAAAGGATCAGATCCTTTTTGGAATCTACTAGAGAAATCGGCCATAACATCTACGTTTCCTGCGAAACCAAAAGCTCCAGCACCTAAATCGTTAGTTACAACGAAAACAGTTGCAGAAGTAATAGATGCTACTTCAGCTTGCGCTTCGATAACTCCATCAGAAATTTTAATAACATCCCCTGCTCTCAAATTGTGAGCTGTTGGAGAAGTAAATGTCGCGCCTACTACAGCTACATTTTTCAAAATGTTGTGTAATCTGCGTAATTCCATGTGTTCTACTTGGTCAGAAGCATACGAGTCTTCTTTTGAAGCGAATTTTAAGAATTCAGTAATTCTCCCCAATCCGTTTGCGTAATGCAATTGAGGTACTAATTCTGGTTGATATTGTGTAGCGTAATCGTAAGTAGAGATAAAATTCTCTTGTGTCGCCGCTACACCTCCGGGTTGGTCAATAATCGCAATACCGGAGAGGTTGTTGGTTCTTAAATCAAAAGCCATTTGTTCTAGGTTTTAAAGTTTTTACTTAAATTGTTCTCCAAACCCAAATCCGTTGTTAGTTTGACCAATAGAAACTATTCTTTGTCCTTCTCCTGCCTTTTGACCGGGCAAAGAATTTCTTTCAAAGTTCGTGTTGTTCTGTATTTGCATTACCTCAGCTATAGCCTCAGCTCTCGCCTTAGCTAACATTGAAGGTATTGCCTTTCCCCTGTTTGCTGGATCGCTCCAAAATAAATCCTCTGCGAATTGTTTGTGGTTAAATCCCTGCTCAGAACGGTATCGGCTTTCCATGGTTGCGTCAACATCACTTACGATTGACAACATTTTCTGCTTGTCTTCTGGTGAATATTCGTAACCATACGATACTTCCTTCTCCGTTCCATTATCATCAATCATCATCTTGAAACTAGCTTCGGTAACGCTGTTCACCGAGGCCTTAGAAGCTTCAATATGTTTTTGATGATTAATTACTAATTGGTCATACTCAGCTTTTTTCATAAGAGAGCCATCGGTAAGGGTTACCATTTCTTCTTGTGGCTGTGACTGAGGCTTTTCAATTGGTTTTTTGTATTGCTCTTTTAATGAGCTGTATTCGTCTTTTACCGGTTTGATAAATTTGTTTAATTCGATTTGTGCCTTAGTACTTAATTCCTCAGTTTGTAAATCAATATCAAATTTATCTTCTAGGTATTCAATTGCTTTTTCGGTAGATAGTGTTAATCCAGTTTCCTTTAAAATTTGAGCTTTCGCTAAATCAATAGGATTCATTTTATCAACATCTTGGTTTAAGAATTCAAATTCTTTACGGCCACGGCCTGTTTCTTTTTTGAAATCTAAATACTGTTTATCTTCATCATCCAGTACTCCTTCATACGGATTCACTTCTTTTACAACTTCTTTTTCTTTGAATAAATCTTCAACAGCTTCAACGGTTCTACCGTTTGCAGCGAAGTATTCTAAGATTTGAGCTGGACTTAATCCAGCAGGAACTTCGGCTGCGTTAGCAGTTTCAGTAGTTTGAGTTTGTTGTGTTGTATCGGTTGAAGCCTGAGCTTCTGTAGTTGTCGTTTCAGTTGCAGCAGTCTCAGTCGAGGTGGTCGCTTCAGTTGATTGTTCGGTACTAGCTGATTGTGTCTCAGTAGTAGTTTGTGTAGTATCAGTGGTTTGTGGTACTGTTTGGTCTGCTAAAAATTCTTCCCCGAAAGCCATAATAATAGAATTTATCGATTATAGATACAAATGTAATTGAAAAATTCTATCATAAACAAATTTTTGATGTAATTTTTATATCTTTTTGATGTATTTCTAACTTTATGTTATAAAAAAAGCCTGAAATTAATCAGGCTTTCTAGTTTATTGCTCGTTAAGTATGTCGTCAAAATCGTAATCTTCCTCGAAATCAATTGGATCGCCGTTTTCTTGACGTTGCTTGATTTTCTTTGATTCGTTTGTGTCTTTTAGATTTTGTCTATCGTCTTTTCTGCCTTCTTTGTAATCTTCCAGAGCAAACTTTCCATTTGTTTTTATTTCTTCTAAATGAGCTTTCTTTTTGAAATCAGCATCTTCGAATGGAGCGTTTATTTCTTTTAGCTTCTTAGCTTTCATAATATCAATTTCAGCTAAACCTCTGGCGTACTCTAAATCAGCTTGTTTTTTAGCAGCATATCCATCAACTTCTGCTTTGACTTTAGCTTGTGCAGCCATTGAATCATTTTGGCTTTTATCTTTTGATAGCATCATTTGCTCTTCCTGGCGTTGTTTAATCATTTTTCGTCTATGGTACATTAAGTATTCCATAGCTAGTTTTACATTGACCTTAGCAATTCTTTTTGCTTCAATAACAACTTCTGGATTAATAGTACCTTCTTGCATTGCTAAATTCAATGTTTCATTGAATTCCTGAAGCTCCTGATTTGTAGGGAGCATTTCGAAAGTAAATCCAAATTCGTGAAGGTGTCTGTCTTTTAAAACTTCTAAAGCATCAATAAAATGCTTACCAACTACGCTTGTATAAATTTCTTTGATATGTTTAGCTTTTGGATCATTGAATACGGCATGTATTCTAGTAGAAATAACTTCACATATTTTTCTATTCAATTCTACTGCAGATTCAACAATATGTTTTGTAGCAGTATTGAACGCTAATTGATTCATTTGGTTTACTCCTAACAAAGCATCCGCAGGAAGCGAACCGTCGGCAGCCGGATTAACTCCGGTAATATCTCTAATTAAATTGTAATAGAAGGCCCAAGCGTTTAATAATTGAGCTATATGGCCTCCACTTCCAGAAGGGCTTACGGTTACAGCTCGGCTCTCTTTTATTCCAAGCTCTCCCATATCAACTCTTTTTCGGAAGACAATGTTTTTTACATTCAATAAAGACATGGCCGTTTGCCAAACTTGTTTTTTTGAACCTCCTTTACCATTATCTAATTCAGCAAGCATATCAACATCAATTTCTACAATATCACCACGAAGTTCCGCAATGAAGTTCTGAAGTTTTAATGCTGCGTTTTGCATTTGATTTGCAATTGGCTCTATTTTTGTAAGGAATGATTGAGGTCTGTTTTCGTAGATATTTGTAGCTCTGAATATGAATGGAGACATTGCTTTATTCATTACGTCACGAGTTAAGTTTTCACATTCTCTATATCCGTAAATAGCATTGGTTCCAATAACGTGATTGCCTTCGAACCAAGTGTCAAGTGTTTTTTCAAGACGGCCTACATCGCTTCTATTTGGCGCTTGGAATAATTCATTTTTTCTAGTGGCTTTTACAACTTTTCCGTTTCTGAGTTTTGTTTTGTAAACTAAAGTTTTAGTGGTTTTCCAAGCGAATCTAAGAACGTCTACTTTGTGGTCTATAATAGAGTCAATCGCACATTTCTCATAATCAATTGTTGGTGAATTATTTGAAAGTGAATATGTTTTAGCAATTTCACGAAGTTGTTCAATAGTGAAGTCAGATTCCCTTCTTAAATCAGAAATTGTAATTGAGTCTACAAATCCTTCGTAATATTTGTCGGCAAAATCATTTCTATTTACATAGCTGTGAACATAATGCTCAGGATCGATGTATCTAAGTTTTATTCCGTCGTTTTTATCAGTATAAACTTGAACTCCTGCTAATCCTAAATCTACAAGATTGATGTTGTTTTGACCTTCAATGAATTTCCATTCATTCGTGTTTTTGATGTAGTTGATTAACACCTCTTCGCAAATTTCTACTTTAGGACGGTCTTTAATCTCTAAAAACAAACGCATTTCTTCTTCATCTTCCGGCATAAAACCTTTCGGCATTAAATCTATACCTAATGCCTGTTTAGCATTTTTAAGCATCGGCATTGATGCAATATCTTTACGATACTGGTCCTTTTTATCTTCTTTTAGTTTTACAGTAAGTTTATCTGTAGCTCTAATATCCAATCTGTAATTTTCATCGGAAATATTATTTGAAACAATTCTACAAAATTTTTCAACAAGATTGATATTAGTCCAATCGACATTAAAAAAATCAAGATCATTACTCCCTCTACTTTGATGTGTTTTATATTGAGTGGTATCTTGCTCGCCACGAACAAATAATCGTTTGTTTCTGACGTATTCTCTTCTGTTTAAAAATTCACAACCACTGGAGATTAAACCACCATTAAACCATTCGGAACCTATAAGTTGGCCGATTTTTAATCCGTAAGCATCTGACTTTTTTTCGTCAAAAGTGGCAAATGTATCGGGATTTCCCTGTACTGATTTTATCATCGTCATAAGGCAGTATTTTTAAACTGAAAATTTAACAACAAATATATAATAAAATTACATCATTGATATAATTATTTACATCATAAGGCTTTAGAATAATTACCACTATTATCATAGCTTCCGAAAACGGCTGATAATTCTATTGGTTTTGATTCTTCTACCGGTTTTAATTTTTTCTGATTCCCTAATAATGAAAGACTTGAACTAATGTAAGCATCGAATTTCGTTCTGTTTGTCGGGTCAACTTCTTTCCATTGAGCCAGTGTTCTATTGAATGGCATATACCCCATTTCTCCTTCAGGTCGTTTCGAACCATCACGAGCGATACCAACATGGTCTTGGATATAACTTTCTGTTGCAAAAAATTGTTGCTCACCAATTTTAGCATCTTGCGGTGGCACACCTCCTAGTTTTCTTTCGGTGTCCGATAAATCCTTGTATGCTTTAAACGGATTATTTAATGAGAAATGACGATAACCTCTATCTTTAATCATTGACAAAAACTTCTCATTTGATAACTCAGCAAGCATTGGAATACTAAAATAAACCATAGCCATAAGTACGTCTTCAAAGAATAATTCTACTGTAGCTGGTCTGTCTATGTATTCCAAAATGAAAGCGTTGTTTGGAAATCCAGCAGCGTTGTATTTTGTACTTAAATGGATTGAACCTTTTGATCCTCTACTATCTACCGTCTTACTTCTGTTATATGGATCGACTCCAAAACATCCGATATGTTCGTTTGCTGGGGCAAAAGCCAGGACTCCGTTAATCATTTTCATTTCACGGATATTCCTCATATCTACTGGAGGGTGATAGTTTTTACACAGCCAAAATCTGCCATTTTCAGGATCAGGATTCCATTTAACCGTAGTATCTTGAATACCATCAACCCATGAGAAATTACCTCTTTCTACTTCATCGTTTCCATATTTATCATCGTGTAAATCAAATTCATTATGGTCTTGTTGCTCTAAAATCTTCATTTGATTAAAGGCACACTCTCCAGATTCGTCGCGGAAAGCATCACGAATAGTATCTGGAAACTGACGTTTATGTTCGTTTAGTTTTTCTGGGTCATTTTTAAGTGACTCTGCTTTATTTTTTAAGTATGTTTTTGAGCCGAAAGATTTTGTTTTCCCATCATCACATTTCACAAGAACAATTGGATCTTCAACAACGGTAAATCCGAATTCATCAAACATACCTTCCAAACAAAGTTCTGCTGGTATAAATATTCGATACAATCCTGATTTTGTTTCACCATTTCCATCGCGTACAGTCACATCACTATCATTCCAAACAGTTTCATATCCGGCTCCACCTTTGCTTTTCGCGTTTACAGTGGAAACCACCATTGATTTACCGGTAATCTTTACTCCTTTAAGGTGTGAGGTCTTTACAATGTACCAATATTCGTCAAACGGAACTTCTTTCGGGTATTTTCCAGATTCATCCAAAAGAGAACGGAATATAGCGTCTCCATCCATCGCATTAATCTCAGTATTATGCCATGAGATTTCTGAACCAAGTCCTTCATCACTGATTACTTCATTTTTAGCTCTTCTTTTGGTCGGAACGTCAAGTATTAATTCTTTTTTAGGAGTTGTAGTACCATCCCATAATGGCTGAAAGAAACATGGCAGTCTTTTGAATCCTTTGATTAACCTATTGAATATTTTCTTGGAATCGGCTCCTTTTTTAGAAACTATTCCTAATAATTTGTCTTCATTAATGGTTCCGGCTTCCAATAATTCTACTATTGCTAAGAATGATGCTCCAATACGTCTGTTTTTCACATATTGCATCCCGAAACATCTTTCGTCAGCCTTACATGCTTCCCAGAAAATCATTAACTCATTTTGAATCTGTCTGAAATCTGGATAATCGGTTGCTTCTCTAACCCATTGTATTCCGTAATAGTATGTGCCGGTCATATACACTAACTTGCCGTTAATGTAAATCCAATGCCCTTTATCTCTTCTTTCGAATTCACGTTCTATATAGTCCGCAAATCGAGATTCATTCATTGTGTCTATATTCAGACCTTTAGGCAACTCTTCTCTAACCCATTTTTGGTTTCGAGCCGTTTTACCATGATTGGCGATTTCTTTGTCGGCTGGTTTCTCCGGAAATCCTATTTTAATACCGCTTAGAGTATAAATTTCGCCAAGAGTACCATCTTTAGAGATAATAACTGTGTCGATAGATTCATTGTAGCCATACTTCCACGACTTAGCTTTGTTTTTAGCTAATCGCACATTTTTGTCAACAACGCTTTCTTCTTTATCTCCTAAGTAGTATATCATTTTTGTTCTTTTCTAGCAAACCTTTTTGTTGGATTTGATGAGGTTGTCGTTTGGATTTCATCGCCATCTTGGTTGTTGTTAAATAAAGTGCCTTCCAATTTTTCTATCTTGTCAAGCATAACATCTACTTCATCAAGCGACATTCTTCTCTTTTTTATGGATTCAAGATATTTTTCTTCAGTTTCTTTGCCACCTTCATTGCCAGAATCCGCACTATCAATCTTGTTTTGCAACAAGTCTTTATCTAAAATTTCAAAAGTTTTATCGATTAAGTCTTTGTATTTTTCAACAAGCTCTAATGTTTTTTCTTTTCTGTATTTTTTAACTTCATTTCCGTCTTGCATGATCTTAATTTTTAGTTATTACTGCCAACACATCCCGATTTCGAATCCAATACAATGTTTTTGCTAGGTAGAAAGGAATACCTACTTCATGTTTAATCGCTATCATATCCCCTTCTTTTATTTTCTCGTCTTCAATCAGGGTTTTGTTAGCGTGTTTTACTCTGGCAATTCCCTTAGTGAATTCTTTTGGTTTTGATTCTGTGATAATTAATGTAGATTTCATTTTGGGCGTTTTTATTTCCTCTTTTACAAATTCTACCAACAAATTCTCAGCATGTCCCTTCCATGAATCGTTTTCGGTTTCTCTGTAACAAACAATCATTTCAGAAGGAATTTTATACCACCCTTTTTCAGCATCTTTCAAATAACCATTATCATTCATGGAGTGTTTTTCATACTTCTGCTGAAAAAAAATAGTTGGATCAATCAATACCTCATATCCAGGTTGTAACTCACTTTCTTTTAAAAGCGGACAACTAACCACTTTGGCTATTCTATTTGCTAACTTCTCAGCCGAAAATCGCTGGTCCAAATACAATTCTGCTCCACCTTCAGTTTTAAAGGTTTCGTTGAACTTGTTTTTTACTTCTATGATGTAATCGTGTAGTCCTTTCATGATGTTTGATGTAATAATTATATCCTTTTCCCTAAAAAAATATTACTTGGTTATTAAATAACCCGCAATTGCTCCTAATCCAAACTTAAATAATGTGGATTGATACCATTTTACTTCTTCCTTAGTCTCTATTGATTGTAGGTTTTCTGGAAGCTTATAATACGGACTCGTGTTAGTAATGTCTGTAGTTATTGTTTGCGGTCCCCAGAACCATTTTCTTTTCATTCCGGTGATTACAGTAGTTTCGTTGAAAGTTTTAAAATCAGACACTTTAAATCCATCTTGATTTGCTTTCCAATTAAATTCATACCACTTATTTTGAGTTATCCCAGATCTCTCAAAATCACACGGAGCTTTTACTTCGAATGGGACCAGAATAGAATCGATTTCGGTTTTAGTTTTCCACTTTACAATTGATTTTACTTTGGCAAATTCAGACGCTAGTTTTTTTAAAGAATCATCCTTTTGTAGTAAATTTTCTTTTAATTGCTTTTTCGTGTACTGTAACGCTTCATTTGAAGCAGAAACACTACCAAGTTTATTTTTGTAGTATGTTGTCGCCGTTGTTTGATATTTCAAATTTTTTTCCAAAACTTTATTATCATCACATTCCGTAAAAAGCATTGACGCTAAGACAAGAACTATCACCCATGGCAATATTTTCATTGCCCTCTCTCCAATTTTTATTAAATCTATTTGCATGATTTCTTTCTTTTTTTAGTTAAAATATCTCTTATAATCGAACATTCTTCATACATTTCAGCATCCATGAATACTCGTAAATCAGATTCTAAATCTTCAATGGCAGCACAATTACATCTTTCAACAAACTGCTTTTCAGTCTGAATCTCACGCATATAAATTGGATTTATAAGCTCTTCGTGTGTTTTGTCTGCGTCTTTCATGATTTATTCTTTTATTTCAAAGTGCATCCAGTCATAGTTTTTCTCTCTTCCTAATGAAATGAATCCTCGTTTATAGAATATATCTATCATAGCTTTATACTCTTGTCTTGCAAATCGAGCTGTTGTAGAAGTTTCATGAAGTAAATTTCTTTCTGGGTCTAAATCTATAGCGATTCCCCATGAATGGCGAGAGTAATCAGAACCTCCACGCATAGCTCTAAAATTAAAACACCCGCCAAACAAATCAATTCCAAGCTCTACAATCTTCTCGTAGCCATAATGCGCTAATAAGTCGTTAAAAACATTAAGAAATTCATCAGCCACTAATTTGTGACAACGCATGGTGTTTACTTTTGTCTTTTTATCCCAAGCTAGACGCATTGGATAAGGTAATTTTATTGTTGTTAAATATCCTCCTTGCTGAGTAGGTTTTCCATAAACCGCAGTTGCTTGTTTTGTTGTGATCATCTTATTCTGGTTTATCTTGTTCTGGGAATAAATCTTTTAGGTTTCCTGTTTTCTCAAAATTGTAAAGCCTCTCCATGATGAAAGCTGGAGGAAATTGATTATTTGATAAAATGTATAGGTTTTTAAGTGCTTTTGAAGTTGGATAAAGAAGTGTAGAAACTTGAATAACGACTTTCAAACCATCACCTATAATGCCAGGTCCTACAGTAATTCTAAGTTGTTCCAACATGATGTATGAAACAATTAAAACTCCAATCATTAATGTATTTTTCTTTATAAATTCTTCCCATGAAAAAGACTTCATTTTTGAGTGAAATCTCCAGCCTATTCCTATATTGCACAGAATAGCTATTATCACAAATGTTGCAAATTGATGATTATCTACAAACCACGAGCTTACTCCGTCAAGAATATATGCTACTGGTGCAAACGCAGAAATTATTGTAATGAAATATTTTACTTTTTCAAGAAAAGTAGGGTGGTTGTCTGCGATTAACATAATGTCGCATAATGGTTTTCGTATCATGGCATTGGTTGGTATTAAAATTTGAATTGTTTTCATGACTCAATGATTTAGTGTTAAGTAGAGTTATTCATAAGCTGTGGTATTTGATTAATCAATTTTATTTTGTGCTTCTAAAACATAGTGAATTGAAATGGGTAACATTCCTATCCATTCGGCAATAAAAAGTGAAATGCTTTTTGTTACTAGAGAAAAACACAATGCCGTTACAATTACTATTCCCGCGATAATTTTATAAAAGCGTTGCTTTGCCGAGCTGAAAGTAATCATTACATACACACTTCCTAAAAAGAAAGTAGCGGCACATAAGTAATGCGTTATTGGAAAATTTTTGTGTGGAGTGAGTGCCACCCCAATTAAAGAAACTCCTAAAATTATGTTGTATCTTCTCGAAGCATCTAACCAACCATTAACAACAAATAAAAAACCCGAAAGGCTTATCAAACAGTAAAACCAATAGTTGTACTGGCTATATGCGTAATTGCTTATGCTTTGGCGTACTTCTTGATTTACTATAATTAGAATTAACGGAATGAAGAAAAACAACATTCCGAAAGTGGTGTTTAGTGTTTTGAATTTGTTTATCATAGTGCTAAAATTTCTTCCATTATAGTTTGTGCTTGGTCTACATTTTGAAGTGTTGAAACCAAATTAAAAGCGATGTCAGCGCTTTCAAAATCACCAGTTTCAATAAGCGTTTGAATTTTTGTTCTACATCGCTCAATCATTCTCATAAACAATTGATACTTTGTTTTTGCTTCGTTGTATTTCTGAATAACATGTCCTTTGAAAACTTCTAAAGAAACACCGAACTCCGCGGCTTCATTAGCCAATAAATCTTCGATTTCTTGTGGATTGTTAGGATTTTCACATTGCTCTTTTTTAATTTCGTAAAATTCAACTTGTGCAACTATGTATGCGTTAGTGCCTTTTTTATCAATGGCAGCACCCTTGGCTCTTATACG
>Ga0209599_10000685_pt1 | contig 20119 bp, 22 predicted proteins | sample Shrwel_input2_FT_FD_187534 | JGI IMG/M metagenome (GOLD analysis project Ga0209599, IMG submission 187534) | Subsurface microbial communities from deep shales in Ohio, USA - Utica-3 well 1 S input2 FT (SPAdes) (version 2) ... | reverse complement strand
GGTAACGGTTTAGCAGTAAAAGAAAAAATAGTTTCTGTTTTAACTGGTGTAAAAACAGTTGCGGCGCGTACAAATAAAAAAACCGGAAAATTTACTTCGGCTTATTATCGGCCAATATTTAAAGATAGAAAACTTCCAATCCGTGATTCAATTGCAATGGGCGTATTTCGCGCACTTGCTGGAACGTTGAGCAACATTGATAACTTTAAAGTCAACGTTGTATATGATGAAAATTTAATCTATGACCAACTTGCTGTGTATAAAGCCAGCACAAACACAATTTATGTTGGCCCTAATGGATTAGATGAAGCAACCATTCTGCATGAGTTGTTGCACGCAGCGACTGTAAAAATTATTCACCAATACTTTACTGATGCAAGTAAGCTTACGGCTCGTTCACGCGAATCTGTAAAACGTTTGATTCAAATTGCATCTAAGGCTAAAGAAGTACTTGGCAACAGGCCAGAGTTTGAACCTGCATTTACTGACCTGTATGAGTTTGTGGCTTATTCACAAACTGACATGGATTTTCAATTTGAATTATCTAAAATTCAAGTAGCCAGTCTAGCATCTGCTACGGCAAAAACAGAAGAACAATCATTAGAACTTCAAGAAGAACGTAAAACAGATCGTGGAGAATCAGGTTACGACACATTCATGGACACGTTGTTTGGGTACTACACAGGTACTCTGGCGTACATGTACAAGTTGTTTACGCCCGGCTCTAAAGCTACTCGCGTACTCATGCCTACTGAAACGTCTAGGTTGACACGTAGAACTGAGCCAATTACTAAAAAAGAACTTGCTGATAGAGAGATCAAACAGAAAAAGCTTATACCTAATAGCGATGAAAACATTGATGAATTCAATGCGCGTATTGATGCAAGGATTGAAGAGCTTTACACCAAATTAGAAGATTTAAAAGTATCAGACGAAGAGCGCGTATTAAGCACTATGCAGCGCTATGAAAAAGAAATTGAAGAACTTGAAGACTCTAAAGTAAAAACACTTTCTAAGGAAAGTGAAGAAGCACTTGCACCTGAAACTTTATTTGACAACCCAGAAGAAGAAAGAAAAGCCGCTGACATTCCTACATATGAAGGGGAATTAGTTATACAGCGTGGTGTTGCAAATTTAAAACGCGATGTATTGAGGGAGCCCGGATACAAAGGCAATTTGCTTTTGGAAGCCGCAGAAATGGTTCAAGCAATTCTTGCTGCACCCGAAGGTGGTATTGAGCGCCTCGCTGGGTTGGGGGGAATTAGGACAGAGTTACCCGCTACATCAAAAAGTACTACTGCTAAACCTACTACGCAAAAAGCGCCAAAGAAAACTACGCAACGTTCTCCTGACGAGATCATTGCAGAGCAAAAACTGCCTGATGAAAAGAGCGCGCATAAAGTTCGTGACTTTATAACCAGTACTGCGGGCGTACGTAGACTTGCTACCATCTTTGCAAATAGCCGTTATCCCATCAAGGTATGGGAAGATGCATTGCAACGCGCAAAGAAAACAATTGATGCTGGCCCTGATCTAAACAACATCTATACACAGATCACATTGTCTGCGGCGCGTGCTAAAGATTTGTATCTGACGATGGTTAATACACCAGCCACTAAATTGCAAGAAGCTATTGGTGAATACGCAAAAGCCGCCAAGGTTGATTCTAATTTGGCGCTAAAGCAGTTGCATACATACTTCATGGCGCTGCATGAGCCAGAGCGTCGCGCAATTAAATTTTTGCGTAATGTACCTTTGAAGAACTCAGATGTGCAATTTACAGATGCGCAATCTAATACTCGCACAATTAACCCAGCTAACTTCCGTAAAGACGTACTAGATGCCGTTGAGTCTGGTAAGTTAACCAAGAGTGAAATAAAACGCTTGCGTAAAGAGTTGGATGCGGTTGTTGCGCAGTTTGCCGAAGCTTCAGGTTATAGCCCCGCTGGTTACAAGACCATTGATATGAATGGCTCAGACTACAACGTGATTGGTAATCTGTATCCTGATGAAGCAAAAGCTATTCGTGATAAGTTTAATGGCAACAAGAAGGCTGATGCAGTAATTACTGCAATGAAGGCCATGAACGATGTGACAGCCGAGCTAAACAAAAAGGCTAACTATTGGTCTAAGCCTGTGCAGAGCGTCGTAGACTTCTACGGTTGGGATCACTACATCCCATTCAAAGGCAAGGAAATATCAGGTAGTCAAGATGGAATGCTTGACTTTGATATTCTTAAAACAGACAAGCGCTTTGCAGAAAAACTGCAAGACTTTCAAAGTGAGTTTGAAGGCCGTGAGTCATGGTCAGATAATTCATTAACGCAGATCATGAGCGATGCCACACGCGCTGCGATGCGTGCTGGGCGCAAAGACTTGACGCTGGCAATTAAGAATGCCATTGATCAGAAGTTGTTGATGGGTTCAGTCAATGAAGTTAAAGGTCTGAATGGCAAGCCAATTGAGTTTGCTGACCGTAACAAGATTGATCTAGGTGAGTTGGCTGGTAAAACTACCATCTTCCATTACAACGAGAACGGCAGCATTGATGTGTTGCAGGTGTACAGCGAAGCTGAACGCAATGCCATCCGTCGCGCATACCAACAAACCAATCCTTTGATTGATATGCTTAATCAAGTTACTAGCACTGTGGGTCAATTCCACACTCGTTATAACGTGGCTTTTGCGCCAATGAACTACTTCCGTGATATGTTGACCAATGCATTTACGATTGGTACAGATATGGATGCAGCAACCGCTGCGCAATACATTGGCGCTGTTACATCACAAGTTGTGAATGGCGGCATGTACAAGACATGGAAGATTGCTAGTCTGTATAACGCAGGTAAGACTGCTGAACTCAATGCGTTTGTTGCAAAAGACAAATCAGGCTTTTCCAAAGATGTCGTGGAATACATTAAAGAAGGCGGCATGGTTTCCTACTTACAAGGTTTGTCTGCTAAAGGCACATTTCAGAACTTGCAAAAAGACCTTAATTCAAGCAAACCGAAAAAAGCATTAGCCGCTATGAATGGTTTCTTTGATGTGTATGCTGACATGTTTGAATTGTCTAGCCGCACTGCCGCTTACCGCATTACCCGTAATAAGTTGTTGCGTGAAGACAAGTTGTCTGATGAAGCCGCTAAAACTCGCGCGGCTGCGTATGTAAAAAACCTCGCAAACTTTGAGCAAGTTGGTGAGTGGGGACGTGGTGCTGGTGCAATGTTTATGTTCTTTAGACCTGCTGCTACAGGTGCAGTACGTGCTATTGAAACATTAGGGCCAATGCTTCGCAGTACAGATGATGCAATCTTGGACTTGCCTCCTGAAGTACGCAAAGATGAAAAGGCAGTTGCCGAATTCCGTAAGAGCCATGAGAAACAACGCAAGGCCGCTAGAGCTATGACATTGAGTTTGGCTGGTTTTGGTGTTGGCATGTATTTGTTGTCTATGGCATTGTCAGACGATGATGACATGGGGCGTAACCGCACTAAGACTGACGACATTAACCGTTGGGCACGTTATGCGCGATTCCATATTCCCGGCTTAGAAACTCCAATTCAAATTCCTTGGGGCTTTGGTTTGGGCGCATTTGCGGCTAGTGGCGCACAGATTGCCGCTGTAGCTACTGGACAAGCGTCTATTAAAGAAGGCTTCAGCAACACATTGTCTGTGATGATGGACTCGTTCCTGCCGTTGCCAGTCTCGCGTATCAACATGTTTGATAACTTCCCCGCATGGTTGATGGACTCTGCGCTGCCATCTGCGGCTCGTCCTCTGTTTGAATGGCAGATGAACATTGACGCTTTGGGTCGTGAGATTTACAACAACCGTCAGACCCGTGTGGGCGATGCGTACACAGGTGGCGATAACATTCCTGAGTTGTATAAATCAGCCGCCCGTACTCTTGCGGATGTTACAAACGGTGCTATAGACTGGAGTCCTAATACGTTGTACTTCTTTGCCAATAACTACGCTGATGGGCCAATGCGACTTGCGCAAACAGGCATGAACTTGAGCCTACTTGCGGCTGGAGAGAAAGCATTCAATCCTAAGACAGATACAATTTTGTTTGATAGCTTCTTTGGTTCTGCCTCAAACTTTGACGCTAAACAATTCTCAAATATTGAAAAGCAGATCAAAGATATGGAACGTAAACTTAAAATGTTTGAATCCAACCCAGAACAGTATGGAAAGTATGTTGAGGCTAATCCATTGGATGAGTATCTTGTCAAGATGTATAACGAGGGTGTCAATGGTCGCTTGAAAGAGTACCGAGAAGAAGCCAACGCTATACGTAAGATGCCTGACCTCTCTCCTAGAGACCGCAACGATGCGCTAAAGAACATTGTGCAGATGCAGAACTTTGAGAAGCGCCACATGATTGATGCGTTCGAAGCCTTCGATATTAAGCCCTAACGCATGCGCCATGCCCGTACACCAAGGACACCGTCCTTGGTTGTTACAAATGTTTTCACTCTGACACCCGCTTTTTTGGAGGTAGTGTCTATTATAAAAAGCATGTACGCAGGGCGCATCGTAGGCACAAAGAAGCTATCCCCCACTCGCAAGGAGTGAAAGGGAAATAACCACTCAGGCTCATTCGGTGGTTGTGGTGGCGGTGGTGTCTTCGTCATCTTTGAATATCTGACTAATGTCCATTACAACTTTGTAGGCTTGCACATTGGTAGAACCAAATGCCGCTTTCCATCCTGCCGCCATCTGCTTGCGTGACTTCTCTTTCAAGATGCCTCTACGCTCAAGCTCACCTTCAAACCAAGTTGGGCTAAGTTTATTCTGACGTAGATATTCTTTGACTGCGCTGGTAGATAACCAAATCACACCTTCATCCACATCGGCAGTAATGCTCAGCGCATTGCGAGGCTCCATGACATGCTTGCCGTTACGGAACACCAATGCATTCTGAATGTTCTTATTGATGAAGTCACCAAGTACGCTCTCTGCTTTGGACTCATCGTCCTCTGCTCTGCCATCGATCAACCGGATGAAGCCTTCACCTACAACTGTAAAGATGCGGTCAAGATCAAACTCAGTCAGACCCATGTTATTAGTGATCTTCCCTGCAATGCGTGTTGTACTAATTAGATTAGACAGAAAACGATATTCTGCGTTCTTTGAATACTGCTCACCAACAGACAGGTATTCTGTCTTGAGGCGTTTACGCAGTTCAGGTACGCCTATCTTAAACAACTCTGGTATGTACAGCGGCCCGGCGTGACCGTGATGGGTTTTCAATGATTCAAACATTAACAAGCCACGCTCATCCGTTAGCTCATACCCGGGAACCATAGGTTTGTGAATGGTTGGCTCAAGGATACGCATCTCTTCTGCATTTGTATCGCCCTTGAATGTAGACATCAACTCACGAAGCTTTGTATTGGTTGTGATGATCGCAATCAGTTTAGTTACATAGGTTGCTTCGCGCTCTTGGTTGGCTGATGACATCATCCGCAGTTTGGGTTGCCCTGATGAAATGTTATAGGCAACATGGGACACCACTTTGCCATCTGTATTTGACTGCTCATCTAGTCCATAAAGAATGTTCTTGCAAGTCACCATGCGGTTGATCAACGCATTCTGTGTAGCATCAAAGATTGACAGATTTTCAGGGTGTCCCCAAATGCTTAGCGCACCGTATAATGCACCTGTTTTACCGTAGCCTGACTTTCCATACAGCGAGAAGATCACACCGTTGATGTTGGTGAACTCAATCAATGGACTAGCAAATCCACAGAGAATTGCAAACGCATGCCACTCATATCCGGGATCATTGAATAGTTTCATAGCGGACTTCCAGCCCTCAAGCGTGCCGCCTTCCTTGATGTTGCGTACGACATTCTTTGAGATTGGCGACGGTGGGCAGTAACGAATCTCTCCTGTGTTCATGTACTCATTTGTGCCTAGCACAAACGATTCATGTGTCTCGGATGTCCACCCTTGTTGCACTCTCATTATGTCTGCCCTTTTTGTGTTAGTTAGAAACGTTGACCACTTCATCAAGTAGCTTGCGATGCGCGGTGCTTGCGCAGGTTCAAAAGTTACACTGTTGTTTGCTAGTGCTTCTTTGAGTTTGTCAGTGGCAGCCACAGAGCGTAGCGGTAGTAGGAATTCGTTTACGCCATCATGCGGTAGTTCAACTCGTATAAGCAAGCATTCACCATCATGCGGACTCTTAAGGCGCTGGACTGGGTACATTGTGAAATGCAGTAGCAACTCATCAGGGTCTTGCACCATGCCTTTCTTAGTAGAACGTGGGGGAGGCGTGAAGTACACACCACCATTAGCCCCGCGAGAGTATGGGTACAGGAAGTCAGGGAAGGCTACATATTTTTGGGTATTCGTTTCGAGCCGAATTGGTTGCGCTTCATCTTTGGTTTCTCCGGCAACTGCTGGCTCTTCAACAACGGTCTCAGCGGATTTGAGGACTCGACCAAGCTCAATAGGCCCCCGCTTACCGAGGACTGATCTATGAGGACATCCATCACACCCCCCTCTGTTTTCTGCTTCAAAGGCGTTGCAACTGTGCGCCCACTTTGCGCTTGAGATAGATTGGTTACGCTTGTTCTCTGTGTTCTGCCAGTCGTATCTGTCGTCATGTTTTGACATGTCATGGATTGCTGAATCAGCATCTCTACACCGAGAGGCGACAGATATTCCAGCGTACCACAACGGCTCTGGAGCACGAGTTTCGCAGATGATTTTAATTTGAGCACAGCCTGTCCCTTCTAAACTTTTTTGCTTGATCAGCGCAAAGTCATATTCAAAATTACTATTGAGTTTGTCGTAAATTGCTTGCGTATCTTCATCAAGTCCTTTATCAACTTTTGATAGATCAAACTTCTCTTCAACTTTTCCAAGTAACTCCGTAAAAATTTCAAAGGGGTTTGCGTCAGCGTCTAGTACAACTTCACAGGGTAATGGTTCTCCTTTTAAATTCCTACTTCCGGGGGCCCGCAGTATGCGTGCAGCATCCGCTGTAACTGCCTCATCTATTGAAAAGCCACTATCTATGCATAGTTGTTTGAATTTCTCTGCGTAGGGCTTCCAAATATCCGTTGGTACTTCATCAGTGAAAGGCCAATAAGCGTGTAAACCACGTCCGGAATTTACAATTACAGGCAATGGAAACTGCTTGTCTGTCACAAACTGATGCAGTTTGATTAGTGCGCCTTCCCATGTTGGGAATGGTTTGTTTTCACCACAGTCAAGGTCAACGAAGAATGCTCGCATGAAGATACATGCATTGGCTTTGCGTTGATATCCTTCAAATGTACCGACTCCAAAAAATGTATTGAAGTCATCAGCATCAAACTGTTGTATATATTCTAGGGCTTCATCTAGGTCTTCAGTAAACTTGGGACGGACTACTCCGTCTTTCATTCCCACTACACAGATGTTGCCCTGCGTTGGCAATACTTTCTCGTAAAATTGTTTGTTCATGATCGCAGAGACAAAAAGGGCGGAGTCCGGCTCCGCCCGTAACAATAAGGACAGTTAGTCCGACTCTTTAAGCGAACTGCTTTTCAAAGGACGACCTAGAATGTCCTCTGCATAAGCCTTCGCTTGCGCAAGACTGTTGACAGGCAACAATCCGCGTCTTGTATCCTCCTCTAAGATGTCAATAAAAACTTCAATCTTGGTACGAGTGTTAGGCCGTATAGCCCCGCCCCTGAACCACGCATGTACAGTCATGCGTGAAGTCTCAAGTACTTCTGCAACATAAGATGCATTCAACCCTGCCGCGATGCAATGCTTCGCCAAATCGATGCCAAGGTTGTACTTGCCGTTGTCTTCGTTTACAAGATCAACAAGTTTGGGGCTATACGTTCTGACCATTTACTTCTTCGCCCACTTTTTCACAATGTCACTCACATCATCGGCAGTCTCAGGAGCCGCCTTGCGAGTTGTTTCGCGCTTGACTGGCTCTGCTATTTCAGCTTGAGCAGGTGCTTCAGCTTCACTACCACCATCAGTCTTATAGACTGTCAAGCGGATAGCGTTCTCTGCCGCAGGGGTCTTGCCTTGACGCGCAATCACATCACGTACGTCTTCCGGTACGGCACTGACTGGAGCAAACAACAGACGAGGCACAGGTGAGTTGATGTCAAACTGCATCTTGGTCACGATGCGACCTGCTGACACATTGTTATTAGCCAACATTTGAATGTATGGTCTGAAAGGCCATTTACCGCCTTCTTCTTTACCAAATGCGCTAGTTGCCGGTAGCACCAACTGATACACATCGCCTGATGGATCATTAGGCAATACCACAGCAATGCGCCATGACAAACGGCAAGCAGTGCCTTGACCGCCTTGACCTGAACCCTTGACTGACTGAGGACACTCAGCGCAAGTTGCCGCACACGGAGATGCAACCTCTGCGTCAGGAGTCTTGGAGTCGTTAGACCAGCAAGCAGGGGACAACTTAACGCCCTTCTTGTAGGATTGGTTGTAGTATGTGCGTGATGCCTCATGCGCCATCTTCACAATCACTACGTTCATAGAGTTATCTGTGTTGACACTCTGCTCTTTACCGCCAACGATCTTGCGGAATACACGCCCCTCAATAGAGATACGCTTATTGCCTTTGGTTGCACCACCTGCTACTGCAAGTGTGTCTTCGTCAAGGCCGAGGCCAACTAAATCAGATGTGCCGAGAATGGTTGCGAGTTCGTTACTCATTTTGAATTTCCTTAAACTAATGTTTCACTGGTTGATGAAGCTTTGCGTACAACAATATCGTATTCACGCAATGCATTTACTCCGGGGGGTAGGCCATCGCCCACTCTCTCAGACATAAATTCTTTGAAGTTGCGCTGATGGATGCGACGTTCAAGCAGATCAATCGAGCCTTCCAACTCAATAAACTTTTTGAAGTTGTCCCAATCAGTGCAAAAGAAACGGTCTTTGACTTGGCGTGTAACTGTGCCACTATTTGTCTTAAATCCGTTTTGATTGTTCTCATTGCAAATTGCCAAAAGTGCTTCTTTAATTGATTCCATAGCATCTTTTAGTTCTTCGTCTTGAGACTCATAGTTTGCCTTTAATGACTCGCGCATTCTGCGAATCTCAAGGTAGTCTCCTACTAACTCTTCGGTGTCATTCACTTTTCTCTCCTTTGATTTCTTCACGATACAGGTCTACCAATTTTTCGTGCATGTCCACTTTGCCCTGAAGCATCTTGTACATACGCCTTTCCACCTCAGACCCTTGGAGGTGTATTACTGTCATTTTGTTTTTCTGACCCACGCGATCAATTCGCGCAATGCACTGTAGGTAAGTCTCAACGGACATTACAGGCGACCAAAAAACTACGATACTCGCGGCAGTGAGCGTGACACCGTGAGATGCAGATTGTGGCTGAATTAACAGCACTTGTGGGTCATCTGTTGTTTGGAAACGATTAAATATTGCTGACCGCGCATTGGCTGACACATCGCCTGAAATAATCTCTGTGGACACACCTTCCTTGGTCAGTGAGTCTTGCACTAACTTGATGGTGTGCTTGTAAGGAATGAATACGATGACCTTGTGCAAGGCTTCATCCATTACCTCTTTGAGAACCTGCAATCGCGGAGATACATCGAACTCGATAATGTTGTGATCGTCTGTATATACTGCGCCACCTGATAGCTGAAGCAGTTTGGTCAATGATGCCGCAGCATTTACTGTGCTGATTGTCTCGCCAGCCGCCTGAATCTGCATCTCTTTAACGAGTTCCTTATAGTATGCTGACGCTTGACCCGTCAAAGGTACTTCGCGTGTCTGATACATCACATCAGGCAAGTCTAAGCATTGGTCTTTCTCATAGCGGATTGCGGGTTGCAACGCTTTGAATACTATGTCTCGGGCAGTGGGCTTGGGATGCCACTTAAACCTAGATGCCTGAACCATCACCATGTCTTTCCACGCAGTCTTGTACTTGGGAACATTGGATGGGTTGACTAGCTTGGCTAATCCAAATGCGTCCTCGGGAGATTGAGATGCGGGTGTACCTGTCATCATCCACAGATAGGTAGATGGCTTGATGATCTTGGCAAGAGTCTTCCAACGTATTGTGCTTGGATTCTTATATGCATTGGCTTCATCGATGATGATCAAGTCAAAATCTTTAGCAATAATCGCTTCGCGCTCAGCGTTAACACCATCGTAATTGATGATGACAAAATCGTAATCTGCTTGAATGACTTTCCTACGCTTTGAGCCGTGGGCTATCGCGCATGTGCGGTGCATTGCTGTCTTAAAGAGATCGGCTTGCCATGCGCTTTGCATAATAGAAAGCGGGCAGACGACCAAGACTTTCTTAATTAAACCTTGGTTCATGAGGTAGTCAGCCGCCCAGATTGCCGCAGAAGTTTTGCCTGTACCTGCTTCGTTGAAGCAGAACGCCCGTCTATGAAGTGTGAGAAACCTAGAAGTATCTCTTTGGTGGTCGAACGGTTGGAACATCCCGGGCCAGCCGTAGTGTTTCTCGATGGGGGATGGAATCTTATGGGATACATCTAGCAAGCGTGTGAGTGTTTGAACCTCTTGGATTCCCCAATAAACAAGCACCTGTACATGGTTGCCTGTCGTACCTACTATCTCGCTCTTGTCAATGTACTTGGTGATCTGATCAGCCATGTCATGTGAGCAATACAAACGCAATGCAATGTCGTCAACTATATCCATACTATCTTTCAACTTGTTAGGTGCAGGGATTCCACCTGCCCCACCTCTCTTTAACGTCTGCGTGTCCTAGACGACTAGTCCTGTCATGGGTGAAAGTTTTTACTCTAGGAGAGAAAGCCCCACCGACTAATTGACGCGGTTACGAGGCCAGCAATCTGCAAAGCACGCCTCTGTGTCCACTCACGCCTTACAACACATCTCTATTATGGAGTCTTAATGGTATTTGTCAAGTTATTTTTTAACAAATATCATAGGTGTTTTCACTTACGTTTCTCACGTTTACTAACTTCAGAGACTAAGTTTCCTTGAGAGTCACGCTTGAATGAACGATTCTTTGCCACGCTCTGTATGCGCAAACCGTCCTTGTTTGAACCACCTTTGTCTAAGGCGCGAACGTGAGCTACATCCTTGCCTTCTCTGCGATCTGCCTTACCGTTTCCATTAGCATCTGCGCCTGTTTTATCGATTGAACGACGACCGCGCTGACGCTCCATCCTGCGCTCATGTTCACCTCTAGCTTTCTGCTGTTGGTATTCTTTGGCATAGGGTCTAGGTTTATTAACGTAGGGCATGTTACCTTCCTTTGTGGTACTCGCATGTGTTGACTGGACACCATCCGCACAAAGGCGTGGGGTTGGCTTGCCATGTATCTGTCTCAAACGAATTATGCAACCGTTCAAGATTCCAAGTAAAGTCTTCCCAATAGCTATCTATCTTGGGGCGCTCATAGTCGGAGGTCACAAAGTGTTCGTGAGCTACAAACAAAAGTCCTGCCTTGATATGCACCAACTGAGGGAAATGGGCAAACGCCATAAGTGCCATCAACTGTAATTGTTTTGGATCAGGGTACTTGTTGCTTCCGGTCTTGTAGTCCACGATGAAACCTTGATCATCATTGACAACTAGCAAGTCAGCGATACCGCGAACCCAATAATCCTTTGCGCCAAATGTGCAAGGCTCTTTGGCATAAGTAAGCGCCATGCGATGCTCGGGGTACTTGTCCCCTTCCATGTCACGCAAAGGGTCTAACTGTTTACTAAAGTGTGCGTAATTCTTGAGAAGCGGAGTACCATCCTTAACATAGTCTTCCAGTGCAGAGTGAACCTCTGTACCATACCGCATCTCTTTGGTAGGAAACTTTGTGAACCTTTTTAGTACCTTAACTTCTTGGTACTGTTTAGGGCAATTCGCGTAATCCTTGATACCGGAGTACGACCATTTAATTTCAGATGGGTGCATGATACTGACTTTGACTAGGAGTTTTTGAAGCCCTCATCGTACCATTTCTTTTATCTTCGGCATAGTGTCCGATAACGTAGTCTTTGACAATCTTGCCATTCTTCTCGTCGCCAACAAGCATGGGCTCGACCCATGAACGTATTCCAGATTTATATGTTCTCCAGTGACCTCTTCTCCAGTGCTGCCGTGGAGAGGCGTGTGTCCCTTGAGGTATGCTTGGTAGATCTCTTTTTTGTGCGGTGACTGAGATCAAGCGGAACTCGATCAAAGGCTTCTTACCCTTACGAACTTTTTTCTCATTGACCTCTATATCTCTTGGAGTAGGTATAGACATATAGACTTCGCCTGTGTGGTAAGTCATCATATAGATAGCTCTTAGCACATTGTATATTATGCTTCCAAGTTTTGGAATCCACTTTTCTTGAGTAATATGAGTTTGACTTGCTATTGAAAGTACTTGCGTCTCCCCATCTAGGAAAACTTCTACGCCAGTCGTGGCTATATGCAGGGGCTTATCAATAGCTTCAGCTAAAAGTGTATGTACTGTTATTGCGTTTTCTTGTTGCGTAACAACGAAAAAAGCAAGTCTATTTATGATGCTACCGTATTCATCCATGTACGAATAAACACGCTCTTCGGTTTCATACTGCCCTGTAATAACAACAATCTTGGGAAACGGTAATTTGATCTTGCCTTCCTCAATAAATACATTTTCAAAATCAGGCGGGGTTTCATAGTCTCGTTCAATTGCTATCTTGGGATACTTAAGAATAGCATTGACCACTTCTTCTCCCGCGCCTTCCAAACCAACCCACTCCTTTTCCTTCACAAAATCGCATACTTCACCCATTATGAGTCTGAGGCCATCTTTTATTCTTGGGTCTTCTAAACCTTTTCTCAGGGATTCGTACTTTGTATTAGCCGCAATACGCCCAAACGAAATAATTTTTAAATTTTCAGGGTTCTGTGTACTTTTAGTTTTAGTCACAGCAAGTTTATCGAATTTAGTCATCAGCAATCTCCATAAGTTGCACCCGCTTTTGCTTCACATGCGACAGGTAGCCCACTCGCCCATGTTGGCGGTTTGAACATGAGACCAGTTATGACCTCTAGGGCTATGTCAACCTTATCTTCTTCTACAACCACGACTGCGGCATCATGCACAGTCAATGCAACGCGATACTTATCATTGATCTCAACCATCTGAGTACCCACGATTATTCGCGCCAACGCTTGGACAATGTTCTCAACAACTCCACCACCCCAAATGGATATTTCACCCCTACGAGAGTCATAGACAATCTGAGACTTACCATCCTTCTCTGCTCTTCGTAGGTTTGGATATCGGATGCGCATGTTATTAGGCAGGATGATGCCTTCCGCGTCGTAGTACACACAACCATGCTGACCAAACGATAGCGGCTTATCAAACTCGCGGTTCATCATGTCCTCAAGCAGTTGATCAGCTTCACGCCACAGGTCAATGATCTTGTCGTTCTTCTCTCGGTACACGCCCACGATACGCTTACACTCTTCTTCAGTTAGCTTAACGCTGACTGGCTGCGAGGTAGATAACGTGTGCTGTAACTTCAATGCCCCAGTGCCATAGCCCAATCCCAATATGCAAGTCTTACCCACAAACCTTTCAGTTGGATCTTTCTTAGATATTGGGCGCTCGTAGATACTGGATGCAAACACAGAGTACACATCTTCACCATCTGCGAATTGTTTAACCACATCATCTTGACCTGCAAGCCACGCAAGCACGCGAGCCTCGATCTGCGATGAGTCAGAGTTAATTACTAGATAGCCCTCGGGCGGGATGATTCCCTTCTTCAAAGCTTTCTTTTTTACATCACGGCTTGGCAAGTTCTGAAAGTTAATCTTGTCTGACCCCGACCATCTGCCAGTATGTGCGCCATAGTATTTCAGGGGGACAGGAATCATTCCTCTGTTGCGCTTGCCTATGTCAATGAATCGTTGGATGCGCTTTTCTTCTAGGGTTGACTTCGTGCCGAGACGTACTGCGCACAGGTGTTGGATAAAAGTATCTTCATTCTCAGTTAACGCAATGAAGCCTTCATCTTTCTTGGCTAGTGCAGGTACTTCTTTGCCAGTCGTGGGACTATTCTTGAGAGGCACAGTCACGCCAAATCCTTCTAGCACCTTGGCAAACTTTTGATTGCTAGAGAGTTGCTTACGCACTTCCTCCTCAGTCTCGCACTTAAGCTTTTCCATCAACGATGAGAGTAGATCGCTCTGCTCTTTGCGTAGGTCATCAAGTCGTTGCTGAAGTGTTTCTTCATCCACATAAAGCATTGGATGGGTGAACATGCGCAAGGTCATGTCTATTAGTTTGAGTTCCTCCATCGGGAAACCCTTAGACATATTATTGAACAGTTGGTAGGTCAACGTGACATCGTTGCGGCAGTACTCTCCGTATTGCGCTAAGTCCTCGGGAGTAAAGTCCGAACGTGTCTTGTCGATAGCGGCAGTGACCTCTGTACCTTTCTCACCTATCGCATACCGCAGTGCGAGCTTGGCCAGAGAACCACCAACTTCCACACCATGTATAGCTCTCGCCATACATAGCGTGTCTAAGTAAACCATTGGAGTGATACCAAAGTGCCACTTCAAGATCGCGCCATCAAACAATGTGTTGTGGGCAAGCATCATGCTATTCTTCCAGTCAAATTGCTTTAGCCACTTGCGTGTTGCTTCGCGGTCTCCCGAGAACCATACTGGCTCACCAGCGTCAACCTGTACTGCAACCCCAATAACTTCAAACCGCGAGTCTCTGATGTACTCCTCCGTGGTCTGAGTTCTAAAGCCTAGGTCTTTACTTGTGTAGTAAGTCTCAAAGTCAATGGTTAGTAATGCCACACTATTTCCAATTTTGGTTTTTGCGTTTCTTGTAAGCTTGGGCTTGCTTCCTTGCCTCATCACGCTTGGCAATCTCTGCCTGAGTTTCTGCTAATTGTTCTTGAAGCATTGCATTCTGCGCTCGTATGTTTTGAAGCATTGCGTTATCCTTGCCTCGTTCAATCATGTCAAGAATAGACCGCCCAAAATACTTTTCACTATTAGGGTCGTAGCCACTTACGGTGTTGGTCTCAGGTACTTCTCCTGACCACCATACCTTCTGACCTTGTGGTTTTATTATTGCTGAGCCATACCCACTAATAGCACCACGGTCAACACTACCTGTTTTGGCTTGACGCTCTTGCGCAACCTGCAGTCGCGTTCCGGTAGCGATCTCTTCAACGATCTTGGCATTGAGTTCCTTGCGTCTGACCTCTTTGACTTTCTTGTTTAACATCAACAAGTCTTCTTCATCGAGAAACTCAGGGCCATGTTTGGCAATGTCTTGCATGATCTCTGACCATCGGAAAGACAACTCCCCAAAGAACTCTTCGGGGTAGCTATCCATGCGGTCAATCAATAGTTTGATTCCGTCTTGCATGTATGTCTCACTTAAGTGAATTGATTTCGCGTGTCAGATACCATTGCGCTTTGCGTAAGTCCTCTAGCTTGTTGCCTTTGTAGTCGGCTCGCGTAAGATACTTAATCACATTGCCAAGGTTGTAGTTCAGCTTCTTCGCTTCAATGAAGTCGATGGTCTCGATACCACCTGTCGTGTAGTGCGTGGGATGATTTACAGAGTCAGGGGTAGCTGAAACTGTCATACGCTCGGGGGCTTCCATGCGAATCTTATCGGTAGGTTTAATGCGAACCTCTTCCAACAATGCCTTAAAACTTTTATCCGTGGTGAAAGTAGTTAAGGGAACCGCCGGGTTAGTCGGTAAGCGCCCAGTTGTTTTAAGCTTGTTCTTGATGACGTACAAGTACTTAATGTCAATGCCCAATGCGGAAGATACCTCGGCATGTTTAGCATCAGGGAACTTCTCGTAGTGGCGACGAACTTTTTCGATTGTAGTGAGTTTGCGTTTTGTCATATAGACTTTCTTAAGTAAGGTTTGGGATTGATATAGTAAGGCTTAGTTTTTATTTGTCAAGTGTTTTTCTGAAATATTTTTTATCCTTTCATAATATTGTTTAGGGAATGGGTCTTTCTTATCTAATAACTTTCTTAACCATTCAGCACCACCAAGTTGGTTAAGAATAATCCAATGTCTATCTGACATTCGTACTTGTCTACCTATTAGTGGCTCGGGCGGTTTAGGTCTTGGCATTCTTCATGCTCCTTATATTTACAGCAATACTTGCCATAGTGTCTGCTTCAAAAACTTTCATCTTTTCAAACTCTCGCGCTACTTCTTCTAGCGTGTCATTGCGTATCTTCTCGTATACCTCATTGACTTGACGCTTGCGCCAACCTGATGAGGCTACGTAATCCTGAATGTCATCGTCATCGTTCATGTGTTTTTCTCCTTAACCCATGTGCAATCAAAACAAACCTTCATCATCCAACGCACAAACCAATTTGGTTCGTATCCTTTTACTGGTCTGTAAGAAATACCTTCTCCTTTACGACCACCAAACATATAGCAAACCCATTCAGACCTTTCGGGTACATGAAATTTATACGAGCCTTCAGCTTTGTATTCATCATCAAAGCGAATTGTTTCGCTTGTTGGTTGTTCATCCATTATTTTTCTCCTTTCGGTATTTCAAAACTTCTTCTAATAGTTTTTCCATTTGGTCAGCCGCCATTAAATGAAATGGACTGATTGGCTTGTGACTTGCCATTGAACGCATCATGCCTATAGTTGTTCTTGCAGTTGTTTCACTTAACTTAGCCATTGTTTTTCTCCTTTAGTTTGGATTCAAAGAAATCAAAAGCCGCAACCTTGTCAAAGTCACACAACTCATAAGCCTTTATGTAATCTTCTTCATCTAGCTCTACCCATCCACGTTCAGGTAGCGGATACCCTGATTGTTTGTATGCTTCCTCACGCCATCGTTGCGCTCGTTGCTTGTGGTACTCACAGTTTGGACAATCATTCATACAGGTGCATCCTCATAGTTTTCGGGGTTGAAAGGTAATTTGTATAGGGGTTCATGGTCGGGCGGTTGGTTGGGGAAAGGCCAAACTACTCCAGTACATCCAACACCACCTTCTTGATCTTCATGTAAGCTTCCGCCTTCGTGTATGGCATGGCTAGTATGTTGTCTATTTCGCATAGTGCCTCGTAGTATTCTGTTGCATGCATTGCATGTTGAAGTTTATTTTCATCTTCGGGGTATTCAAATTCAAGTACGGCTTTCACTTACGTTTCTCGCTCATAGGTGTCCACCCAAACTTACGCCATGTATCCTGTACATTGGTTAAATTTGCGGGAACGTAAATAAATCTTGGGTCTAGCAAGCTTGGGCGCACAGGCTTTTGTAGTTTCTGCGCGGAGATAGAGACCAGTTTTTTGTTGGTGTTCATTTGATAAATCCATCCATTAAAAGTTGTAAATGATGTACGTTGTTTTCATCGATGATCAATGCTAAGCCTCCCGCGATCTCGATAGAATTTAAATTGTGAAGTTGCAAAGCCGTAGGCTTACCACCATTGGCTTTGCATTCGATACCTACAAATCGCCCCTTGTAACAACATAGAATGTCAGGGATACCTGAATGACCAAACCCCGAGGCGACAGGCATAGCGTGGTATGCGCCCATCTTCTTGAGCGTTTCAATTACCTTCTTCTTTACCTTCTTCTCGGGTGTATCAGCCATATCAGTTACTCCTTATGTCCATATAGACTCTTGACAAATTGATTGTCCAAGACAAGTATGTATAGGTTCTTGGTTACTTGCCAGCCTATATCGTCTAGTCTCAGGTCTTGATGATTGATATATACAGTCGTGTTATCAGACTCCCACTCCTCCAGTATATTAGGAGGGAATGCGTGAATCATTGATATTAAAGCTTTGATCTGATCAGGCAAGGTATTCTCATCGAATATTCTTACATGGTTCTTTGCTACCACAACTGCGTATTCATTGTCTCTGACCCACATAGCTACCCTACTGCTTCCATTAAGGTTTCTATGAGCAACAGGTGTTAGTTCACTATTGACATCATGGAGCATGCTTGGGCAACAGTACAACAAGTTTATTGTTTGAATGTCCTACTGAGAAGTCCATGTCGTCAAAGTAATGATCTGTGTATTTAACACCTATCTCATTGTCTTTGTCGAAATATCTATTCTGACTTTCCATGTATGAGCGAATCATTGCAACAGTCGGTGCATGCTCAGTTTCTTTCAGACTAGCATACCGTGTCAGGGGTGACTGAAACTGATACCCAAGCTTGCCAGTATTTGAATCCATTCCGGTCACAAAGTCTGCCACATAGTAACCCCTTACAGAGTCGCTTTTGTATCTATCGTTTTCTATAAATATCATAGTACACCCAAGCTTGAAGCGATCTGCCGTTGCTTGACTGCCTTTGACAGATTCAGCCGCCTTCATGTAGTTATCATATATCTTCTGATAGTCAGGGATATGCTGATGTACAGACATATCATCAATACCCAATATAGCCTTGAGTGCATCCAATGCCTGAGTCCCACTAATACCAATGTTCGGTGCTCTCTCGTTTGTTATCTCAGCTATTGCATGGTAGATAGCGCTATTGAACATCTCCAACACCTTGGCTTCTGTGGGTTGTTCTTTGTTCTTCTTGATAGTGCGAATCAGATTGGGTAGCTTTTCAGAGTCCCTTGCACCATTACCTGACCATTTGCTAGACCTATCTTTGCTGATGATGCATGGCATGTCGGCAACATAGACAGGCTTGCCATTACTTGTATTCACACTCAGTTCACCAATTCTCATGCCATTGGGCATCTCAAGCGTGATACCTCTGTTGTGAAAGTTATCTCCATCGAAACTAACTCGCGTGTTGAATTCATGGCAGAACTCTTGCGCAAATTTCTCCAAGTGTAAGTTGTTAGACAGAAGTCTATGGGCTTTCCACGCATCGCCATGTACAGATACTATTTCCATGATTACTTTCTCCTAGTTAAATACGAATGAATCGGTTGTCACATTGATCGATAATGATGTAGCCCCACTTGGATGTTGGGAACTTCTCACCGATAGGTAACTCTTTTAGGATTGCGGCACTATCACAACCCACTAAAACAATATCTCTGATGTCCTCCTTGATTCTTCTATCGAGAGTTAATTTATAGTGTCCATCGAATGATCTTATGATCTGTCGCATTGCGTTCTCGGTGTCCTCAGATTTGAATATGGTATTCAATAAGTGACGATGACTGTAGTAGTGATGACCCTCACCCGCGATAGAGAATACGATTGCGGCATCAACATACTTCTTCTCTCTCACCAATTTAACAAACAATCCTTCATCGAGACTATCAAGACTACCCTCTTGTTCATACAAGTCTCTGAACACCTCCAATATGCCTGTCGGTGTCATTGGCTCAATGAACTTCATCGCCATCGTTTGAAACTCTACAAACTCTTTGAGTGTTTCATTGGCTTTCTTCTTGTCAATGTCTCGCTTATAAAACTTATATGGCGTGACTGCCTCTCCTGTTTTCATGTCGATACGCAATCCCTTGAATATTGGATGCATCTTTGTATTGGTGTAATACACCACACCACCACGCCCACCATCCTGATGGATATACCCACGAATCGCTTGTGACATAAACATACAGTCACCTTGCCCTGAAAAGTTAACTACCTCGAACGAGTTGTCAGGATGTATCGTCAGCAAGTGTCGCTTGTAATTCCATGTATCGATGGTGCTATCCTTCGCCACAATCTTCTTGGACATATCAGGATGAGTATAGTAAATGTCAACAAGATCACCTCTGAGCCTGAAGTGCCTGTCAGAGTATCGCCTTGCGCCTAAGTTGTACGCACCATTTGAATCCCTGTATGGCTTTGCCGTCTTTGCGTACTCAATGAGTGCGTTGTAACTAACATTTTGTATGTCGTAGAATGCCATGATCAATTCTCCATAAATACTTTTTTACCTGATGGAGGAGTCCAATTTCTGTTCTCCGTAACCATCCACAAAGTTGGTGCAGATATATCCCACTTCACATCGCTCTCAAGAAAACCATCGGTGAACACCAATACGCATTCAGCGTTGATCTTCTTCTTGTTTATGTATTCAGCCACAGATGAAACTCTAGTTCCCCCGCCACCCAAAGGCTTCAACATCGAACCGATTTGGTCGTAGTTATCCGTAAAGAGT
>Ga0209599_10000684_pt1 | contig 20175 bp, 20 predicted proteins | sample Shrwel_input2_FT_FD_187534 | JGI IMG/M metagenome (GOLD analysis project Ga0209599, IMG submission 187534) | Subsurface microbial communities from deep shales in Ohio, USA - Utica-3 well 1 S input2 FT (SPAdes) (version 2) ... | reverse complement strand
TCATGGGAGATGCTAATAAAATAAAAGAAAAGGTTGAAAACATCGCTGAAAGTCATTACATTATTGATTTAGTTGGTGATGTAGATAAAATCCAAGAAAGACTTAATACCATCCAAGACCTTTGGGACAGAACTGAAACATATGCCCAAAAGAAGATTGTTAATGTTGACAGACATGGGCCAAAGCCAATCCATAAATTCATCGAAAAATATCCAAGTTTTTATTTCAAGGGTTAACAGATGAAAAAAAGAGCTTTAATAACCGGTATCACTGGTATGGATGGAAGTCATTTGGCTGATTTTTTATTAACCAAAGACTATGAAGTATTTGGATTAGTCAGAAGAGTTTCCACTCCTAATATCGTAAATATCGCACATATCTTGGATAAAATTAATTTATTAAATGGTGATCTTACAGATCAAAACTCCCTATTAAGAGCTTTAAAAGATTGTGAACCAGATGAAGTTTATAATATTGGAGCTCAGTCTTTTGTAAAAGAAAGTTGGTCTTCTCCAGAAACCACATCTAATGTAACAGGTTTCGGATGTTTAAGGATGCTTGAAGCCATTCGTGAAAGTAAAAGACCTGTTAAATTTTATCAAGCAAGCAGTAGTGAAATGTTTGGTAAAATGTCAACTAAATTAGCGTGTGAGAACACAAATTTTTACCCCAGAAGTCCATATGGAGTTTCAAAATTATATGCGCATTGGATGACGATCAATTATAGAGAATCTTATGGAATGTTTAATTGTTCAGGAATTCTTTTTAATCATGAATCTGAACGCAGAGGTCTTGAATTTGTAACTCGCAAAATCACAGACGGTGTTTCGAAAATAAAGCTAGGTTTAGAAAAAGATATCAAGCTTGGAAATTTAGATGCAATTAGAGACTGGGGATACGCACCTGATTTTGTAGAAGCTATGTGGATGATGATGCAAGTTGATGAACCAAGCGATTATGTAATTGCTACAGGTAAAACTCACACAGTAAGAGATTTCTTGACTTTAGCTTTTAGAGAAATAGGTATTAACGATTGGACTAATTATGTCAAATCTACTTCAGATAATATGCGTCCAGCAGAAGTTGATTATCTGCGAGGAGACTATTCCAAGGCTAAAAATAGATTAGACTGGGAACCAAAGCATTCTTTAGAACAGATAGTTCAAATTATGGTAAAAACAGATTTAGAAAGATTGGGTAAGTAGTAAAGTAAAATGATAAAGTTAGTTGAAGACACTATAGATAACAAAGATATTGATAATCTTATTACCTGGCTTCAAACTTACCCAAGATTGACGAAGGGTCCTTTGACATTAGAGTTTGAAGAAAAATGGTCAAAATGGATAGGCTGTAAACATTCTTTATTTGTAAATTCAGGATCTTCTGCCAATTTGATTATTTTAGCAGCTTTAAAATTTGGGAATTATCTTCCAAACAATAAAGTTTTAGTTCCTGGATTGGCCTGGGCTACAGATTTAGCACCAGTAATCCAACTTGGATTTGAGCCTATCCTTTGCGATATTAATCTGGAAAATCTTTCAGTTGATTTAAAGCAATTAGAACACATTTTCGTCACTGAAAAGCCTTCTTGTATGATCCTTGTTTCTGTGTTGGGTTTAGTTCCTGATATGGGCTCAATTATAAAGCTCTGTGAAGAATATAATGTGGTCTTAATCGGGGATCATTGTGAATCTTTTGGATCAAAGTATAAAGGAACTAAACTTGGCAGTTGTGGTGAAATTGCAGCTACATTCTCTATGTATTTTGGTCACCATTTAAGTACAATCGAAGGCGGTATGGTCTGCACCAATGACTCTGAGTTGTTTGATATCCTTTTGATGATTAGATCACACGGCTGGTCAAGAGATTTATCATCCCAGAAGCAAAAAGAATTACAAGCAGAATGGAATGTAAATGATTTTAATAATTTATATACTTTCTACTATCCTGGTTTTAACTTGAGAGCAACTGATCTTCAGGCTAAAATCGGTTTGGGACAACTCGATAAAGCAGATGCAATTTGTGAAAATAGAAATAAATCTTTTAATTTATATAAAAAATATATAAATAATAATGAGCTTGAATTACCAGTTGATGAAGATAATTTTATTTCTTGTTTTGCATATCCATTTGTTAATGAAAATATAGAGAAATTAATACCATTATTATCTGAGAATAGAATAGATTGCAGGCCTCTTATTTGTGGTTCCATGGGCAAACAACCAATGTTTAGAAAAAAATATGGTACTAAAATTTTAAATAATTGTGAAATAATTGATTCTTATGGAATTTATTTGCCTTGCCATGATAAGCTTACATTAGATGATATTAAATTTATTTCAGATATTGTAAATTCTATTTGATAATTCATAAATATTTAGTTAGGAATAAAATGAAACCCGATATAATGTTGATGGGAATTTGCCATCCAGGTAAATTAGCATATTTAAATCAAAGCTTAGACAGTGTAGACCCGATTCAATCAATTTTCAATAAGAAGATATTAGCAATCGATCAATTTAATGGACACGTTTTTCCGCAGCCATTTAAGAAGAAATTTACTACTAAAAATTGGCAAATTTTAATTGATAATCATAGTTCAAGACCCAAATCTGTTCTTCACGCGTTAAATGAATCTGAAAGTGATTGGGTTTTCTATACTGAGGATGATATCGTACTTCAAATTCCAAATGATTTTGATTTGAATAAATTTGATATTGAAATTGATGATAGAAAATTAGGTATGTTATCACTTAATTATGGTGGTGGAGAATTAAACTTTAAAAATAAAGATTTAGCAGACCTTTCATATTTAGAAAAAAATATTTATGTTTCTGATGAAAAACTTATCTGCTTTGTTAGAGATGAAGAATTAAATGATGGTCATTTTTTTGAATTTCCAGGAGTATTTGTCAAAAAAGAATTATTCAAGGCTTGTATCGAAGACTGTTTAAAAAACTATGTAGGACATCAAATTGAAAGAGCTTTAACTTTTTCGTGGTTTAATTTAAAATACCATGAAAAATATTACAAAGCTTCTGTTTTAAGAAAAGAGTTTTTGGAATATAGATATGATTATTCAGTAATCAGTTTAAATAAAGGTCGTTTTTTTGAAGCAATTGATCCTTTACAAGGGCAATTTGCATATGGGGGTAGAACAGAATGCTAGTAAATACAGAAAATACTACAATTTTATTGCCTGTTGCAAACGTGCCTATGTTTGCGAATCAAGCAATTTATCATTTGATAAATAATTCACCATGCAAAGTTATTGTGCTGTACGACAAAGGCACCCCAGATCAATTTGTTCAAAATGACAAAGTTACATATGTTAAAAATGATCACGCTACTGGTCTTTGTAGCTTGTGGAACAAATGTATTGAAGTATGCCCTACTGAATATATCATTTTAATGGCTTGGCGATGCAGACCCACACAAAATGATTTTGATATAATTTTTTCTAAACTTAACGAAGGCTTTGGATGCGTTGCAACTCAAACTTTGCATTTCTTTGGTTTTAGTAAGCATCTTCTTACAAAAATTGGCTTTTTTGATACTGGATTTACAACAGGACAATGGGAAGATGGTGATTTTTACAATAGGTTATGCTTTGAAAATATTGCTTTGTATATAAGCAATGAGACACCTGAAGTTGTTTATAATAGCACTTGGCTTCTAAATCCTGAGCCAAATATTAAATACTATAAAAGTAAATGGTTAGAATCTTCACCTAATTTGACAATGCTTAAATTAGAAGAAAACTACGATGATAGATTGAAATATAAAGGCCTATACGAAGAAAAAAATTATAAAACATTCGATCAGAGTGTTTTAATGGATGAATGTGTAAAAAAATATTTTAAAGAAAATTTTACAAATTACACCAGGGCCTATTAATATATATAAAATTGATCAATAATAAAAAAGGAAAACAAAATGAGCGATATAACAACCTTCTCGGAGTTAGTTGATAAATTAATTACAGTTAACATTAAACTCTACAATGTGATGGAAGCTACTGGAACTTTGGCCAATAAAGATACCAGAACAGATTCTGACATGACAAAACTTGCAAATTTAAATTTGCAAAATGTTGAGCTAGTCAAGCTTAGAAGCAAATTGAAGTCTGCAATTGACAGCAAGCTTAATGAAGCAATTAAATCAGGAAACACAGATGTGTTAAATGAAGTTAAGCGCTACGGTAACTAGTAATGAAAACCCTAGAAGTAATTGCACTAGTATATAAAAGTGTAAATTATTTGAAATTTATTGTAGAACAGATTGATAAATATTGCATAGACTTTTATGATGTAAAAGTTTCTTATAGAATTGTAGCAAATGATCCAACTCCTGAAGTTGAAGCTGCATTACTAGAAATGAATGTTCCGCATTCTATTTACCATGACCATTTACCAGAAGCTTATTATTTAAATAGGGTATACCGGTGCTGGAATTTTGCTGGTAAATCTTCTGAAGCTGATTTTATTTGTTTTATAAATTCAGATATGGCTTTTTCTCCAAACTGGCTTTTACATCTTTATGAGTTGCATGAGCAAGGTTTTTTGCCAACATCGAGACTTGTTGAATCTGGGAAAATCTTATCAGGTCAACATGCTATTATGAAAAATTTTGGCAGAAACCCTTCTGATTTTGATGAAAATGGATGGGTAAAATTTGCCGAATCAATCAAAACCCCTAAAATGGAAATGAGTGGTTTGTTCATGCCCGTTTTATTTGATAAAAATCAATTTGTAGAAGCTGGAATGTATCCTGAGGGAAACATTTACAATAATGGTGTAGGCACATGCAATGGCCGAGCTGTTATTTCTGGAGATGCTTTTTTCTTCCAAAAATTTGCCAAACTAACAGGTAGACAACATTGCACATCATTCAGTAGTTTGGTTTATCATATCCAAGAAGGCGAAATGGATAGTTAATTCTATGAAAATTGGATGGCTTGTAAACGATACTCTAACTTGTATCCCTGGAACTAAAACATTTTGGCACGACTTGTTAGAAAACATTCCTGGTCTTGAAGATAAAACATTTGGTTATACTCCATATCTATTGTTAGCAGACAAGATCAAATTAGAAGCTACCACGAAAGGCATTCCTGATTATATAATCAGGAATGCCACTTATTTTGGGCCTATTTCAGTTCCAACCAAAACAATAAGTCTGGTGCAAGATGCAACTGGGGATCCTATGCAGATTCATGTTTGTAATTCTTCTACACTCACTGTATTTAATTCACCATATACTGCATCGCTTTATAAATATAAAATTTTTACCCCTACTGTCATAGTTCCACTTGGGGTTGATTTTGACTATTTTAAGCCCTCCGAAAGCTGTGAGCAAGAATTAGGTATATTACCTGATTCAATTCTCTTTGTAGGGGCTAATAATAATAGTCCTAAGGGTTTTGATAAAGTCTTAGAGCTTATAAATAACACTGATTATAACTTTTGTTTAGTTATGAAGGATGATTACAAAATGGATCATCCAAGAGTAAGAATATTCAATCGTGTTGCTCAAGAGACTATGGTTAAAATTTATAATTCTTGTAAGCTTTTGATATGTACTTCTACTGTAGAAACCCAGCATCTTTCTGGAATAGAAGCAGCTGCATGTAATATACCTATAGTTGCTTCTAATGTAGGAGTGTATTTTGATAAAAAGAATGGTGAATGGGGCAGAAAAGTTATTGATGGAGACTTTATTTCAAATATAAAATTTGTATATGAAAACTATGATGATTTTAATCCAAGAAAATTCTTTTTAGAAAATGGATATGACAAAAAATCTTGCATGAACAAATGGAAAAATTTGGTAGATAAATTATGAATATTGGCATCGCAGGTCTTGGTGTAATTGGCTCAGCATGTAAATATGGTTTTGAAAAATTAGGTCATAAAGTAAAATTTCACGACCCTAAATTTCCAGAGTCAAATTTACAAGATTTATTAGATGCCGATATAGTTTATATATGTGTACCAAGTCCTTCAAATGAAGATGGATCCTGCAACACATCAATTGTAAGAGGCGTTGTTGATAGTTTGATGAAAGAAAAATTTGATGGTATTATAGCTATCAAATCTACAGTCGAGCCAGGAACAACCCAATCTTTAATAAATCAATATTTAAATGATAAAATATGTTTTGTGCCTGAATTTCTTAGAGAAAGATGTGCGTTTACAGATTTCACAGAAAATCATGAAGTTCTAGCGATTGGAACAGCTATTGAAACAGTATACAATAAAGTTGTTCAAAGCCATGGTAAATACCCAAAACAATTTGCAAAAATATCTCCTACTGAAGCTGAACTTCTTAAGTATTACTCAAATGTTTTCAATGCACTCAGAATTATTTTTGCCAACGAAATGTATGAGATATGTAAAGTATTAGGCGCTGATTATAGTAAGGTTAAAGATACTTTTGTCATGCGTGGGACTGCTAAAGATATTTATATGGATGTAAATGAGTCTTTTAGGGGATATGGTGGAGTTTGTTTACCAAAAGACACTAAAGCGCTTGATGCACTAGTTAAAAAATATAATTTAAATTTAAAATTATTTGAAACTATTGATAAAGAGAATGATAAATTTACAACAACTGTTTTTGAAGGTATGAGAAAATAAGCCTCTATGAGGCTTATTTTTTGTATAATTATATTTAAAATATTATAAAGATTTGGAATTAAGAATGAAAGTTTTAGTTACGGGCAGTCAAGGATTCATAGGTTCTTACATATGCAATGAGCTTCTAGATAACGGCTATGAAGTTATTGGAGTGGATAATTATCAAAAATATGGAGAATTAGCAAGGCCACATGATTCACATCCAAATTTTAAATTTTATAATTTAAATATTTTATCACCTGATTTCCAATATCTTGTAGATAATGTTGCTCCAGATTTTATTGTGGCAGGGGCTGCAATGATTGGTGGAATTTCATATTTCCATAAATATGCATACGATCTTATGGCTACAAATGAAAGAATTCTTGCTTCAACTTTTGATGCAGCAATTAGAAATATGAATAATGGTTTGAAAAGAATCATAGTATTGTCTTCTTCTATGGTATTTGAAAATACAGAACTTTATCCTACACCAGAAACTGAAGTTTTGAATGCTCCACCTCCAAGCTCAACTTATGGTTTCCAAAAATTAGCATCTGAATTTTTTGCCAAGGGAGCTTGGGAACAATATAAACTTCCTTACACCATTGTTAGACCTTTCAACTGCGTAGGCGTGGGCGAAGAAAAAGCACTCGGTGATTCTGAGGTTTCTTCAGGTAATATCAAATTGATGCTTTCACATGTTTTGCCTGATCTTATCAATAAGATTAAAAATGAGCAAGATCCAGTACATATTCTTGGCACAGGTGATCAAATAAGATGCTATACCAATGGGCGAGATATTGGAAGAGGCATCAGGGTTATCATTGAATCAGAAGCAGCGATTAATGAAGATTTCAATATTAGCATCGCCCAGCCTACCTCTGTTCTTGAGCTGGCTGAAATGGTATGGAATAAACTAAATCCTGAAAAGCCATTTTCTTTTGTATCTGATGACCCATTTGAATACGATGTTCAAAAGAGAGTACCCGATGTAACCAAGGCTAAAGTTCTCCTTGGATTTACAGCTGAAATACCTCTTTCAGATTCAATAGATGAAGTTATAGAATATTTAAAATGAAAAGTTCACTTTTATTACCAACATACAATAGAAAAGATTTGCTATACAACAGTTTAAAAAGCTTTGATTATTTTTATAAGAACAACAATTCTTTTGAAATTGTAATTGTTGATGATTGTTCATCAGAAAAACATCAATTCCCAACAGTTTGTGAAGATTTTCCAAACTTAAATATAAAATATATTAGAATTGATAAAAAATATGGATTTAATCCGAGCTTAGCTTATAATGTTGCAGCAAAGAATGCGACAGGCGATATTTTTATCTTAAGCTCTCCTGAAACATTTCATACTTGCAATATTTTAGATTTATGTAATAACTTTGAAAACTTTGAAACATATGACTACTATTTATTTTCAGTGTTTTGCTTAACACATAATGAATATAAACAAGTTATGCTAAATGAAAATGTTTCTGTAGAAGATAAATTAAATAATTTTTATCATTTTAAAAAAGATATTTATTTAAATCTGGGATGTAATGGTTACTCTTTTAATAATAATTTTGGATCATGGTATTTGCATGAAGAAATCAAACCTTCAAAATTAAATTTTTTAACTGCTATGTCTAAAGATTTATATTATGAAATATCTGGCTTTAATCAAGCATTTATGCGTGGTACAGGTTACGACGACACAGATTTTCTGAATAGACTAGAACCACATATCAAAAACCACAAATGGTTTGATGCAATAGCATTGCATATAGATCATAATTTATCAGCAAATATACCACAAAATTCAAATCAAGTATTATATGAATCATTGTGTAAGAATCAAACTTATAAAAAAAATAATAATTGGGGCATTTTACCAAAGTGAGGAAAATTGAATGAGAATTGGAATGATGGTATCTTTTGGTATTGGAGGTGCAGATAAATCTTCATACTACTTAGCAGAAGGTTTAAAAGGCCTTGGTCATGATGTTGTTATTTTTTACACAGACATGTCATTCCCTAAAGTCTCTCCCCAATGGGATTCAAATTATGAAATGCTTTCTAGATTTGAAAATTATAAAAACTTTGAATCACATCATATTAAAAATGTAGACGACTTTAATAATTATAATATAGATGTATTAAATTCTCATAGATCTGGAGAAGATTTATGGTTAATTCCAGGATTTGAACAAGGATCTTATAATTTTCCAATTGTTGAAACAAATTTTCACGGTGTTTTGCAAACAAAAGCTGATTATCGTGTGTTTCCTTCGCAAACACTTGTAAATTTCAAAAGATTAAATATACCACATTCAGTTATATTTAATCCAATTATGCCCAAGCTCTCAAACGATAATTTGCGTGAAGAACTAGGTATACCAAATGATGCTTTTGTTTTTGGTAAAATATCAAGAGCATCTAATGAAATATTCACACCAATAACATATTTGGCATACAAATCAATAGAAAATTCAAATGCTTATTTTATTCAGATGGGTATTAACAAAGCTACTGAAGAAATTGCTAGTAAATTAAAATTAAAAAATTTTATTGCTATTGATCAAACTTTAGATGAAGTTAGAATATCTAAATTTTACAACACTTTTGATCTGTACTGCCATGGCAATAAATTGGGCGAAACCTTTGGTAATACTGTAGCTGAAGCAATGATGCATGGCAAGCCTGTAATTACTCACCTGGGAGATCCAAAATGGCCACAGGCACAATGTGAAGTGATTGACAGAGAAGATCATATTATTAGAAGACAAGATGTACAAGCTTATCTTGATTATAGTAATCTCATGAATGATTTAATGACTAATACTCAAAAATATAATGAATTTCAATCATATTGTGATCAGAGAGCCAAAGAGTTCTTTGATTATAAAGTGGTTGCTAAAAAATATGCAGATCTATTCAATAAAGTATTGAATTCGTAATGAAATTAATTATTTTTGACTTAGATGGAGTTTTGGTAGATGCTAAAAAAATTCATTTTGAAGCTTTAAATAAAGCTTTGTCAAAAATAGATAATAAATATATCATAACGTGGCAAGACCATCTAAAAAAATATGATGGTCTTAAAACCTCACAAAAGCTTGAATTACTTACTGCAAATAAAAAATTAGATCCTGATTTTTATACTGAAATATGGGAAAACAAACAAAAAATTACAGAATTGATGCTTGACGATTTAAAATTTGATCAAAATATATATGATTGTTTAAAATATCTTAAATCAAAAAATTATAAAATTGCTTGTTGTAGTAATAGCATAACAAAAACAATACATAAATCTCTATCAAAAATGGAGATACTAGATTTTTTTGACTTAATATTGTCAAATGAAGATGTCTTAAATAGCAAACCACATCCAGAAATGTATTGGAATGCTATGTCTCATTTTGGACTATTCCCTGAAGAGACTTTAATAATTGAAGATTCTCCTCATGGCTTAAAAGCAGCAAGCGCAAGTGGGGCTTTTACCTTAAGGGTGAACAACCCAGATGATATTAACATTAAAAATATAATAAATAATATTAAAAGTTTTAAGGAGCTAAACAAAATGACTGTACCAAAGTGGACTGACAAGAAGTTAAATGTTCTAATACCAATGGCTGGAGCAGGAAGCCGTTTTGAAAAAGCTGGATATACTTTTCCTAAACCATTAATAGAAGTTAACAAAAAACCAATGATTCAAGTAGTTATTGAGAATTTGAATATAGAGGCTAACTATATATTTGTAGTCCAACATGAACATCGTGTAAAATACAACTTAGACACCTTACTGAATCTGATTACACCAGGATGTAAAATAATTGAAACCCAAGGAGTAACAGAAGGCGCAGCATGCACCGCGCTGCTAGCAAGTGAATTCATAGATAATGAAAGCCCCCTCTTCTTCGCTAACTCAGATCAATTTGTAGACTGGAACAGTAATGAATTCATGTACAAAATGAACGAATCTGAAGCTGATGGTGGAATTATAACTTTTGAATCAACTCACCCTAAATGGTCATTTGCAGAAGTTGATGAAAATAATTTTGTAGTTAGAGTTGCTGAAAAAGACCCTATTTCTACAAATGCTACAGTTGGATTTTATTATTGGAAAAAGGGATCTGATTTTGTAAAGTATGCAAATCAAATGATTGATAAAAATATTAGAGTCAATAACGAATTCTATGTATGTCCAGTATTCAATGAAGCTATACAAAATGGTAAAAAAATTATAAGTTTTAATATTAAAGCAATGTGGGGATTAGGCACTCCAGAAGACCTGGAATTATTTTTAAAAGAACAATTTTGAGTTGTAAACACACCTTGCGTAAGAGACGATAATATATTATTATCATTAGGAATTTGTATAAATATAATTATGAATAAAGTACTTGTAGTTGGTGGCGCCGGATATATCGGTGGGTTAACTGTAGATTTTCTTACTCAAGAAGGATATGATGTAACTGTTTTTGACGGTCTGTTTTATGAATCAAGATATCTAAAGCCGTGCAAATTTGTTTATGGAGATATTCGTAATACTTCCCATCTGCTTGAAGTAGCAAAAGAATTCAATACAATTGTATATTTATCAGCTCTCGTAGGAGATGCTGCATGCCAAGTTGATCTCGAGCATACTGAAAATATCAATCATTTAGCAGTTAAAAATTTTGTAACCGCACTTGATCCAGGAAAGAGATTTATTTTTATTTCTACTTGTTCTGTGTTCGGTGCTCAAGAAGGAATGCTAGATGAAAATTCTTCTACGAATCCTTTGTCTGCATATGCTTCAACTAAGTTAAAAGCAGAAAAGTGGGTACAAGATTATGGTGGATTGATCTTCAGACTAGGAACAGTATACGGTGTGGGCGATCCTTTTTCTCGTATTAGACTAGACTTAGTGGTGAACGTATTAACTCTGAGAGCTATCAAGAATAAGAAGATTAGTATTTTTGGTGGAGAACAATGGCGTCCAATCATTTCTGTATACGATGTAGCAAAATACATTACAGAAGCCTGTGGCTCAGGCCACACAGGTATCTATTGCCTGGGTCAAGAGAATGTGCATTTAGCAGATCTTGGACGAAGAGTAGCTGGATTAATTCCAGGAACTGTGCTTGAACTCAATGATATTCCTTTCCAAGATTTTAGGAATTATCGTGTTGATAATTCAAAGTCAATTAGAGATTTCAAGCACAAACCAGAGAAGACAGTGGAAACAGAAGTAACTGTGCTTGCAAAACTCCTCAAAGAAAATAGAATCCAAAATCCAGAGGCTGAAATTTATCATAATGGCATTTTTCTTAAAAACAACACGGAGGTTCTCAATGTCCGATAGTCCAGTTCTTATCCCAGGTGGTGTAGCTGTTGATGATAGAGGTAGTGTTAGATTTGTAAATGATTTTAATTTCAAAGACGTAAAGAGATTTTATCAAGTACAAAATCATAGACAAGGCTTTATCCGAGCTTGGCACGGTCACCAACATGAAGGCAAGTATGTTTATGTTGCATCTGGGTCAGCCCTCGTAGGTGCAGCAAACATGGAAACACAAGTTGTTGAAAAATTTGTTTTATCTGCCTCGTCACCTAAGGTGCTTTTTATTCCAGCCGGATATGCTAATGGTTTCAAAACACTAGAAGAAAATACAATTATTTTATTTTTCTCAACCTCTAATCTTAGTTCATCATTAAATGATGACATTAGATTTGCTTATGATAAATGGAATATTTGGGAGGAAGATTACAGATGAAAGTAGTAGTTTTAGGCTCGACAGGAATGCTGGGAAGATATGTAACTAAGTATTTATCAGCAAATTATGAAGTTGTTCCAATCACAAGAAAAGATTTTGATTTTGCCTTTGCAAATAAATCAATGGTAAATAAATTTTTAGATTCTCAAAATTTTAAATATGGCGATGCGCTCATCAATTGTATTGGAATTATTAAACCACAAATTACTGTGGTTGGAGAATATGAAAGTATTTTTATTAATTCAGCCCTCCCACATGTTTTAGCTGATTATTGTGATAAATATAAAATTAATTTTGTACATGCCACAACAGACTGTATTTACTCTGGAGACAAAGGATCATATACCGAAGAAGACCCTATGGATGTAGATGATATTTATGGCGTTTCTAAAGCTCTTGGAGAATCAAGCAAAGCTACCAATATCAGGGTCTCAATCATTGGCGAAGAATATGGTCAGGCTAGATCACTTGTTGAGTGGATTAAGAGCTCTAGTAATAAAACCGTAAATGGATTTATTGATCATTTGTGGAATGGTATCACCTGTTTAGAATGGGCTAAACTTGTTGAATCTATGCTTGTTTCGGGCGAATTCTGGAAAGGCACTGTTCACGCTTGTAGTCCAAAGTCAGTCACAAAAGCTGAATTGGTACAAATGGTAAGTGATATTTATGGCTTGAATATCAAAGTTAATGCAACTTATTCGAACAAAGCTTGTGACAGAACATTGAGCTCAGTAAAATTGAATTTAATTAAAAAGTCGCTTTCTGAACAAATTAAAGAGATGAAGGAATTCAGCCTTGAATAAAATTTATGATGTTTGTATTTTAGGCGCAGGTATCATGGGTGTCACTCTTGCATCTAAACTTGCCAAAAACACAAACTTAAGTGTATGTGTTATAGAAACAGGACCAGCCCCAGGGCTGGTCCAAACCAATAAGAATTCTGGAGTGGTACACTCTGGAATTTTTTATCGTGATACACAAAATATTTTAGCTTTTTGCCTTGATGGCAAACAAAGAGTTGTAGATTATTGTTTAAAACATGACTTGCCAATCAAGCTTACAGGCAAAAGTATCAAAACTAAATCTGAAAATGAATTAGAATTGATCAATAGATGTGAAAACTATAATTTAAATCATAGTTTTGATGGTTCTACAATAAAATTGCCCGAAGTATGCCTTGTAGATTATCTTGCCATCACAAATCATCAATATGAAAATTGCAAAGATAAAGTTGACTTTTATTTTAATGTAAAAACTACTAAAATCAATGAAAATACATTATCGCTCAATAATGGAGAAATTATAAGCTTTAATAAATTGGTCAATCTCACTGGTATTCATGCAAATGATATTTATAGAGAAATCACAGGCGACGATAGATATACAGTCTGTGAGATCATTGGTAGATATCACGAATTTGATTTAAATTATCCACACATGATTTATAGTGGACCAGATAAAAAATTACCATTTTTAGGCGTTCATATTACACCTACATTAAAAAAGACTGTTAAGCTTGGGCCAGATGCATTCCCAATTGTGTTTAGTAAATCTATAGGAAACAATTTAAAAGATTTAAATAGAAGATCAAAATTCTTCTTAAAAAATATAAATTATTTTATTAAAAATTTATTTAATAACTCACCAAAAACAATGTTAAACCAATCTAAAAAATTAGAAGATATTGGCTTGACAATGGATATGTATATTAAAAATACATATGGAGTTAGATCTGTCTTATTAAATGAAAAGGGTGAATTAGAAAAAAATTTTATATTTAAACAATATAAAAATACTTATCATTTCTTAAATTCACATTCACCAGCAGCAACATGTTGTTTTACAATAGCAGACCATTTAATAAATATGATCATAAACTAAAAAACCCCTCGCAAGAGGGGTTTTTTATTACATTGCCTGGTTAGATGTCTCATATGTGGTAATGTAGTGTGGCTCTGTATCTGCAATAGAAATATTTCCACCAGCTACATTGTACTTTGCCATTAGTTCCTTGAACTTCATTTCAAATTGCTGCTGAGTTGAGCGAATTGAATGCTGAAGATTCTCAAACTGATTTTCGATCATCTGAAGCTGTTGCTTAGCATTGTCAATTGCGTCAAATGTGTCAGAACGCATATTGCGAAGTTCGCCGACACGATTGCGAAGTGAGAAAAGATCCTCGTACTCGTCTCCAGTAAGAGCTGGAAGGCTGTTCAGGTATTCCTGAACTTCATCTACTTGTGATTCCATTTTATTTTTCCTTTGATCAAAAGATTTAATTATATTATACATATAATTTTAAAATCTCTTCTGGTATATTTTAATCTTACCATTATTAATTATCGCTTTAAAAGCTACAGAATTATCATTTACTGTCCAAGCAGATGTATTTTTTACAAGATAAGCTTTGCTTCTTGTGCTTTTAAATAACCAACCTTCAACACCTAAGCTTGTTTGAAGATTCATATCTTTAAAACCACCTAATTTCCAAAGTGAATGCCATTTAGATTTGATAGCAAAGATGGGTGCATCTTGAATCCAATCAACAAAATAATAGTTTGGCAGATCTTCATGTGTTACATTTATAGCTGTATTGATATGTTTCAAAAGATTATTGGCTTTTACAGCTGGATATGTTTTAGAGCAAACAATTGGTTGAGAAACAGGACAATTAGCAACAACCATAGCCTCAATAAAATTTGAATCACAAATTAAATTAGATCTCCATATGATCATGCCATGATTTTGGTGATTTTTAAGATAAAATTTTAAACCTTCATTCCAAGCTTTGCTATCTTCTTTATCTGCAAAAACATAATCTGTTTGTATTTGAACACCAAATCCTTGGAAATATTGTTGTATTTCTGGAGCTGATTTATTCATAATAATTAATAATTGTATTTTGTCTTTTGGATATGAAGAATTTTTAATATTATTTACAAAATTAAATAAATAACTATCTATCTTGTCGATATATGTCATGATTGTGATTTTATGCCTTATGTCAAGATTAATTTTATTTGTGCAAATCATGTAAGATATAATGTCTTCTTCTGGATGTTTTGAATAATAATTAGATACTCCATAGCCTTTTTCAATAAGCCTTGAAGATATAAAATTTATATTTTCACAATCTTTACCAGGTGCGTGAATAATCAAAGGATCATCTTTATCTAGCAATTGTCGCCCGAGTATTGACAATGTATAACAATCTTCTAAATCACAATTCCCATTTATAAGAACAGCATCATACTTGACACCACTATCAATCAATGCAGACAGGCCGTTTTCAGGCTGTTCTGTGATAAATTTAATTTTATTTAAAGCTTCACCTGTCAAATACCAAAAGAATGGCAAATACCCTATGTATTTAGAGTTCTCCAAACATACAACTTCACCATCGTGTGGTAAAATACTTGCCAAAGCTGCAGCGATTAAACCAGATCCACTGCCAGCTTCAATAACACTCTTGCACCGCCTTGTATCTATTATATTCTTTAAGAAATTTAAAAAATTATTATAATTTAATTGATAATCTGGAAAATTTTTATTTGACTTTGGGTAAAAATAAGGCATTATATTTGATGATTGATTTACATCAAAAAAATTATCTAAAGCAGAAAGAAAATCTTCCCACAAAGATTGTTCCTTATATAAATAAGTTCTATAAATTGATAAATATTTATGAAGATGCTTTGATCTGCCTTCAAAATTAATAATTTTTATAAATTTATTTTGATAAATGGCTCTTGGCTTATCCCTGTCGCGCCAAATTTCAACTCTTCCGTGATATTGGTGTACCAAATTAAATGTGATATCTATTTCTTGATAATTATTTAATTTGACAATTGCGTAATTGAATATAAATTTATAACCACCAGGAGTTTCTATAGCCCATTTTTTAAATTCTTCATTGAAATTATTTATTTGATTATAGATATCATTTAAAACTTTTTTGTTAGCAAAGAAGAAGCTAGGATTAAACAAATCTTCACTCAGCATCAATTTGTCTTCTAATTTAAATTCCCTTATTCTTGCTATTGGATCTTCGTTATATTGCCGCATTAACAAAGATTTTAAATTATTGAATCTTTCGTCTTTGAAATTTTCGCCCGACAAATATATCAAATCTTCTGAAAGCATCTTAAAAATATTAACAGATTCTAATAAGCTTTCTAATATTACACAATTTACATCAATATAAATAAAATTATTTGAATCAATAACATTTTGAGCACCAAAGATTAAACATTTTACAGAATCTATATCTAATTCACTCTTGCAAGAAATTTCTATACAATTGTGTTCTGCACAAATTGCTGATATTATAGAATCAGAATTTATATTAAAAACATAAATAGGAAAATGTAATTTACTATTTTTATGAATCGACCACAATAGTGTTTTTAAAGAATCAACATCCTCTTTCTTGGCAATAGTAAATACACAAGTGTCAGATGATAAATCAGATTTACCAACAGCTATGTTAGTCATGTGCAAATAATCAAATTGTAAGTCTTGAATAGTGCCAGGATCTGAAGCGATGGGAATGTTTATTTTAAAAAAATCTAAGGCATAATTTTTTAATTTATTATATTTGTAATCACTTTTTTGTCCATTGAAATGAAGAATAGATGCCTTCTTATCTTTATATAAAAATGATAAACTGTTTTGATCAACTACAATTACACAGCCGTCATGATAAAGCTGGACATTGAATTTTTCGGGTAATTCTACAGCTAAATTTGCCTTAACAAAAATTGTATTTAAAAGGGCAAATATTCTATTTTCATTATCAATAAAATTTAAATATTTAATATATTTAAATTCATTATTTTTAATATAAGAATTTATAACAAGAAGAGGTTTGTGCCCACACGCAAATACTCCACCATTATAAACCTCAGTAGAGTTATATATATCTTCTGAAATACCCAATAAATCTAAATCTGACTTAGAACCTGAATAAGGGAATGTCAATGTACCATCCAGTATTTCGCCAAGCTTTTGTAACTTTTGTATACCTTGCTCTTTTGCTATTAATACCTTTTCACATTGGGTTGCATTTAATCGATCAACTATATTTTGCAAGCTATCCAGAACCATTGTCCTGGGATTAATAAAAATATATTTATTTGCCCTTATAAAATTAGGTAAATTAACAATAAAAGAATTGTATTTATCATCGGGCAAAATAATTTCAGTGGCTAAAAAATTTTGAGCTATACCACTAATTTCTGGAAAATTACCTGAACTTAAAATATAAATTTTAAATTCTTGGAGAATGCAAGAAAATTCTCTTATGAAATTTAAACAATTTAATAAATAATTTTTATTGTTTAAATTTACAGGAATCACTATGACATTATTTTCAGGAATGATTTCTCTTTTATATTTAATTTTGCTTAAAAGAGTAGGATCAAACTCTGGAGCATTTTCAAACAAATAACTGTCATATATTAAAGCTTTGAAAGGGTCGCCATTGGCCCTTATAGTTAAGTTTGAACAATTATTTAGATAACAATCTAATTTAAAATTTTTATCTTCCAATGACACAAATGAATCAATTAAAATATCATCTGCATAAATTTCAATATCAATTTTTGAATTAAAATTTTTATCAACTTGAAAATTTAAATGTACTCTTTTATATTTGTTTTGTAAATTAAAAGACAAATCACTGGAAGAATTAAATAATAAAAAATGGTTAGTTACAATATCAAATTCATCACTGCCCTGGTCAAATTTTATATTTTCTTCCAGTAATTCATCTAAATACATTTAATTTACGGATTTGCGATCTGTGTATTGATCCAAGAGCTCAAATCATTTGCCAATGTATCAGCAGCAGCAGATGCAGCACTTTTAGCGGTATTCGCAGCCTGGGTGACTAGATGATTTCTTGTTATATCCATGATATAATAAGCAATACAATCTTCTACATACATAGCTTTTGTAATTGGGTTTGTTATAGTATTACCAGCTTGATCCAAAACAGTTTCTTTGTAAGGAGCTGGGGCATATGGTCTTTGATCTAAAAAAGCGTCAATAACTGTTTGAGCATCTTCTTCTCTTACAGGTATAGTCACTAAAAAGGCGAGTGGTGGCATTTTATTTATTCCTTTGATTATGCAATATTAATAGTTACAGTTGCTGCAATACTTTCTAACTGTCCGTCAGAAACTTTAAATGTGAAACTGTCAGTTCCAGCAACTCCACCTGGAGCATAAACTAAATCAGGGGCGGTTCCTGATAGAACTCCTAAAGTTGGCTGTGTAAGAACTGTGTAGGTAAGTTCATCATTTTCTGGATCTACACCAACTAAAGTAATATTAACATTTGTATCAGCTGTTGTATCTACCGATAATGAAGCAGCATATGGGGCGCCATTTACTCTAAAAGTTATAGTACCCTCCAAGCTGTTTTTTGTTCCATTATTTGCCTTGAATTTTAATGTATCAACACCTGACAAACTTTCATATGGAGTGTAAGTAAAATCAGGATTAATTCCAGTAATAAGACCCATTGTTGGATCCTTGGTAATTTCAAATGTCAAAGGTAAATTATCAGGGTCTGTTCCAGTAAGAGTGAATTCATAAGATGTGTTTTGATTAAAACTATATTCTACATCTAAAATTTGTGGAAATTGTTGGTAAATAGCCTCTCCACCAATAGATTCCAATCTGGCAGAATCAAACCATTGAGTAACTTCAGCTGTCCTTTGAGATACCGCAGCAACTGCAGCATTAGTGGCAGCGATTTCTTCAACTTTAACTAAATAATTTTTAGTAATATTCAACATGAAATTGATACAACATTGTTGAACGAATTGCTCTTTGGTGATTGGGTTTGGAACCAATACTCCATTACCTGCATTAATTGAATCAGTGTATCCATAAGCAGTAGCAAATGCATTTTTTACATCTTCTCCATCTGCTTCTCTGATAGGAACATTAATTGTGAAATCTGACATTTTATTTTTCCTTTTTAAGAACTATTCAATAAATTTTTCTTAAATTTTTATCCTTGAACCTTTTTGGCATGATTATTGTATTAAGATGGATCTGATCTTCTATTCTCGTCTTCAATAGCCAAAAACCAACCAAATCTTGCGGCAGCTACGGCAGTCACATAATTTAAATTCATATTTGGCCTTCTCTTAAAAGGATTAAAATTTGCTTCAATCCAAATAGACGGTACGCCACCACTTGATTGGGCGATTTCTAGCCCTCTTGTTACTGAGATATATGCAGTGCTTGCACCATTATTAAATTCATTACCATAAACAATACTATGTTGAGAGCCAGCTTGAATAAAAAAATTATTTGATGACATAGCATTAGTAGCGCCAGCACTAAAAGTCATTGATGTATTGCTATTAACAGCCCCAACAGTACCTATTAATGTGCCAGAAGTATTATAAATTCTATTTCCTTGCGCTATTTGTGAAATAAATGATGTGCCAGTCCCTGTAACTGCCGTTGCTGCACTGCTAACTGTCATAGTACCAATGCCATATCTATTTTTAGAAGTAGTACCACCTGTTCCTACAAAAATTGAAAAACTATCACTACTTGGAGAACTTTCAGCACTAAGTGCATTTGCGGCAGTAGCACCACTCAGCGCACCGATAACTAATTGAGGGGGGAAACCAGTATTTGATATTTTGTTTCCTGTGGTAGTTAGAGTGCTAAATGAAGATCCAAAATAATCTCCTTGAAATGACATAGCTATACCACCCATGACTGCACCAACTGGGTGAGATGCATTTCTTACTACAAAACGAACACC
>Ga0209599_10000683_pt1 | contig 20180 bp, 17 predicted proteins | sample Shrwel_input2_FT_FD_187534 | JGI IMG/M metagenome (GOLD analysis project Ga0209599, IMG submission 187534) | Subsurface microbial communities from deep shales in Ohio, USA - Utica-3 well 1 S input2 FT (SPAdes) (version 2) ... | reverse complement strand
TATGTGCAAAATGAACAAGATTTTTTAAAACATTGGGTTCAGCCATATAACATAAATAGCCTAGACATTAAAAAAGACGAAATCCATGTCTTAAGTCGTGAAGATGGTAAGGTTGTTGGTATGATGCATGAGCGACATCCTAATATGAAAGCCTATGTACGTTTAGTCAAATCGGTTTCTTAAAGCCCGTAGCCCGGAATTGCGGGACAAACTCTCGCCAAAACAAAAAGTTGTTGCCCTACCCCTCTGCAAAACCCGTGTTATCACACGGGCTACAACTCAAAGTAGGAACGTAGCCCGCAAGGATTGCGGGACAAACATGCGCCAAAACAACAAGCTGTTGCCTTACTCTGCTGCAAATCCCGTGTTATTACACGGGCTACCAATTCTGAGCGGAGTCGAAGCCAAAACCCCAAAACATCTTTGAGCAATGACGAAAACAAACATCATCGCTCAAAGCACAACAACTAAGCCCCAAATCGCCCCGCATGATAATCCACCATCGCTTGACGAATTTCCGCCTGTGTATTCATCACAAAAGGCCCTTGCCCCACGATTGGCTCATTTAAAGGCTCACCCGTCAACAACAACGCTACCGTTGCTTCATTAGTGTGAATCTTTAGCTCTTCATCATTATGTTGAAATAACACAATCTGATTCGCCGCAACAACCTGCTGGTCATTCACCGTCACGTTGCCCTGTAACACCACCAAAATCGTCGTATGCGTAGCAGGACTTTGTAGATACACCGCTTTATCGGCGTTTAACTGTAAGTCCCAAACATTCACAGGGGAATAGGTTTTAGCCGCACCATGAATCGTTTGATAATCGCCAGCAATCACCCGTAGTGTTCCTGCTTCGTTAGGCAAAGCTATACGCGGAATATCAGCATTCACAATCGCCTGATAACGCGGTGCAGACATCTTATCTTTCGCAGGTAAATTCACCCACAACTGCGCCATGTGCAATGTCCCGCCTTGTCGGGCAAAGGCTTCGGAGTGATATTCTTGATGCAAAATACCCCGCGCTGCCGTCATCCATTGCACATCACCCGCGCCTATCACGCCGCTATTGCCTGCCGAATCCGCATGAGCGACTTCACCCGCATAAACGATTGTCACCGTTTCAAAACCACGATGCGGATGCGTACCTACACCCCGCCGTTTATCCGTTGGTGCAAACTGCATAGGGCCTGCATTATCAAGTAATAAAAATGGGCTAATGCGTTCACCCAAGTCTCCATAATACAATAAGCTGCGCACAGGAAAACCATCACCCACCCAATGTGAAGCGGCTGTACTATAAACACCGATAATATCTTTCATGACCACTACCCTCTTCTTTTCCCAATAGAAAAAATTCTCTTGGAATTAAATCTAGTTTAGGTAAATTTCATGTTGCCGAGAAGCGCCGTTTACAGACACATACTGTTGACCAATCGCTAACATAACAAAAAAAAGAGGCCACTCATGGCCTCTTTCTCAACCAACTCAATGCAGAAGTTAATTACGACCAAATTCACGAATGACGCGAATCAACGCCGCTTTTTGATCATCGTTCAAACTTTTTTCATACGAAGGCATAATACGAGGGCCTTGATTAATACGGCGCAGAATATCTTCATCACTCATTTTTTGTTGCCACTCTTTGCTATTAAAATTACGGGCAAAATACAAATAGCCACGAAAGTTATCAGCATGGCCACTTTCACCATGACATTTAGCGCAAGTGTCTTGGTACAGCTTATAGCCCTCAACGGCTGCTTGCGCTGAGCTCATCATGCCTACGGTTAAACACAAAGCCACTAGTGCTTTCGTCATCGTCAATTTCATTTTTATTTTCCTTAGCGATTAGGGTGCTTCACGCACCACGAGTAAACGAATTTCAGTCATATCTTCAATGGCGTAACGAATCCCCTCTCGTCCTAAGCCACTGTCTTTTACGCCACCATACGGCATATGGTCAACGCGCCATGAGGGTACATCACCAATCACAACACCACCGACTTCCAGTGTATCCCATGCTTTATGAGCTTTGTAGAGATCACGGGTAAAAATGCCTGCTTGCAAACCAAATCGACTGTTATTAACTTGTGCCAGTGCTTCATCAAAATCGGTAAATGAGGAAAGAATGGCGGCAGGGCCAAAGGCTTCTTCGGTGTATAAACTTGTTGTCTCTGGAACATTTTCTAGTAAGGTAGCCGCTAACATTGCACCTTCACGTTGACCACCACATAACAACGATGCACCTTGATCGACCGCTTCAATAATCCACGACTGTAAACGCTCCGCTTCTTTTACCGAAATCATCGGGCCAATAAAGGTGTTTTCGTCTTGAGGATTGCCCATCACTAATTTTTGTGTTGCCGCGACTAATTTGGTTTTGACCGTCTCAAAAATACTGGCATGAATCAAAATCCGTTGCACACTAATACAACTTTGACCTGATTGATAAAATGCTCCAAATACTAAACGTTGTACGGCATCATCAATATTAGCATCGGCATCGACGATACAGGCGGCATTCCCACCTAATTCTAAAGTGACTTTTTTCTTCCCTGCTTTGGCTTTTAATTGCCAACCAACTTCAGGTGAACCCGTAAAGCTCAATAACTTTAAACGCTCATCGGTGGTAAATAAATCTGCACCATCACGCGCACACGGCAAAATGGAAAATGCACCTACAGGCAAAGCAGTCTCAGCCAAAACCTCGCCAATAATTAATGCACCTATCGGCGTAAAACTGGCAGGTTTAAGAATAAAAGGACAGCCTGCGGCAATCGCAGGAGCAACCTTGTGCGCCGCTAAATTCAAAGGAAAATTAAACGGACTGATAAAAGAACACGCACCAATCGGCACTCGTTTCGTCATGCCGCGATAGCCCTTTGCACGAGGGCTAATGTCTAAAGAAATCGTCTCGCCGTGAATACGGGTACATTCTTCAGCGGCAATTCTAAAGGTATCTATTAAACGCGTCACTTCGCCGCGTGCATCTTTAATCGGCTTCCCTGCTTCAATACACAAGCTTTGCGCTAACTCTTCGGCACGCTCACGAAAACGCAGGACACAATGATCTAATACCTGTTGCCGTTCATAAGCCGCCATTTTTGCCATAGGCACTTGTGCTTGCACGGCGGCGGCAATGGCTTGGTCAATCACCGAAGCATCGGCTAAAGCGACGCGTGTCGCGATTGCGCCTGTGTATTTATCCGTCACCACTAAGTCTTGATTGGCGTAAACGGCTTGATTGGCTAAGTAATAGGGATACGCTGATTTAAGCATGATGTCTCCGTGTAGAGGTTTGCCTTAAACAAATATCAGTTAAATGGCACTCCGAGTGATCGGGATGAATAAAATGATTTTGTAGTTGTAAAATTAATTTGTCATTTTGAGTGACTTTATTGAGGGTGATGGTTTGCTGAGACAAACTAACAATAATTTCTGTTTGCTGCTCCAACCATGTTCCGACGAGAGTCGATTGAACTAAACCCACCTCGCCAACGGCACGCTTAAACTCTTGTTTTAAGTGACACTCACCATGTCGATACAACGTGAAGGTGATATGTTTATTGTGTGCTTTATCATCCCCTTCAAAGCAATAAGCGATATTGGCACGCCGATGCAACCATAACTCACGACCAATAATGGGAACTCCCCGAATGATTAACTCCAATGTTCCAACGTCGGTAATAATAGCAAGCCACCAATAATGCCAATACATTGGTGAGAAATAAAATCCTAGTATGGCAAACACCAGTCCCACAATAGGAATACGCGAATAGTGTTTATTGGTATAAACACTCACTATCAAATAAAAGGCATTTAAGACTGCTATCAGAACAAACAACAAGAGAAAGGCCATACTCGCGGTTGTTTGTAAAGTCATCATAACCACCCAGATTATTTATTCCGCGCGTTTTATTTTTTCTAATGCCTGCCGAATACTTTCAGGAATCGCCACCGACTTATTACTTGCACGATTGACAAAGACATGAACAAAATGACCATCAGCCACCGCCACATCCTCCCCTTCTTTAAAAATCGCTATGCCATATTCCACTGAAGAGCCACCTAAACGATTGACCCGCAAACCACTGATTAACTTATCAGGGAAGGCTATCGGTGAATAATAATTACACCCTGAATTAACCACGAAGCCAACAACATCCGCACGATGAATATCCAACGCCCCATGCTCAATTAAATAGGTATTCGCCACCGTATCAAAATAGGCATAGTAAGTGACATTATTCACATGACCATAAATATCGTTATCGTTCCAACGCGTGGTAATGGGGGCAAAAAAATGGTAATCCGTACGCAGACTAGGTTGAGGACGAGACATCGTTAATCCTTCTTTTTGAGTCGATTAATAGGTAGCTTGATAAATTGCTAAGGCATCAGCCTCTGTGACTAAACGCGGATTATTCATTAACAAGCGTTGCTGTAACAGGGCATCTTTTGCCAACATCGGTAAATCTGCTTCAGGCACATTTAATTGCCGTAACGTCGTTGGGATTTTTACTGCGCTAATCAGGGTTTGCATCGCTTCAATAAAATACTCAGCCAAGGTAATAGGTTTCGCACGCGCATAGGGATTAACGACATGTGCCAACTCCGCATAAGCCTGCACTGCATTCGGCAAATTAAAGCGCAAGACATGGGGTAAAACCAAGGAATTACTCAAACCATGCGAGATATGATAATGACCACCTAAAGGGTACGCCAACGCGTGTACAGCCGCGACAGGCGCATTAGCAAAGGCTTGGCCAGCCAACATTGCGCCATATAACATGGCACTTCTAGCAATCAAGTTATGACCATCTTCAACAGCCGTGACAATATGCTTTGAGAGTAAGCGCAATGCTTCACAAGCCAACAAATCTGAATACGGATTTTTACGATGCAGACTGGTATAAGCTTCAATGGCATGAACCATCGCATCAATGCCTGTTGCTGCGGTCACATGAGGAGGCAAACCCACCGTCAACTCGGCATCTAATAACGCCACATCGGCAATTAATAACGGTGAGACAATGCCCTGTTTGGTTGTTTCACCTGTCGTAATAATAGAGATCGGCGTGACTTCTGAACCAGTACCCGCCGTCGTCGGAATTTGAATTAGAGGTAAACGTGTCCCTTTGGCATTACCCACGCCATAGACTTCTTGCAGACTTTGGCTAGACTTCGTCAACAAGGCGATGACCTTAGCGACATCCATCGAACTACCACCACCCAAACCAATCACCCCATCAATCTGTTGCTCACGGGCAAATGTCAGCGCACGCTCAACAACGATCTCAGGCGGATCAGCAACCACATCGGTATAAACAACACTCACCACACCCATTGCGGTTAAACTCGCCAACGCAGGCTCAATCATGCCTGACTGCACAATACCTGCATCCGTGACAACCAAAACTCGCGTGATTGCTAAGGATTTAGCGATCGTTCCTAACTGACGATGACAACAGCCTAATTCATTGATAATTGTTTTAACGGTACTAAATGAAAAGTCCTGCATTTTTTTACTCCTTATTAACACGTTATTTTTATTTGTTATACCTGAAACTCAGATAAGTATGGCTCAAGGATAGCAGAGTAACAGCATAAAAAAAGGGACTTATTGAGTCCCTTTTTTTAGCTATTCGTAAACGTCACACGTCTAAGTTAGCGACCATCAAGGCGTTATGCTCAATGAACGCACGACGTGGTTCAACCGCATCGCCCATTAAACAGGTAAACATTTGATCAGCACCAATAGCATCTTCAATCGTCACTCGTAACATACGGCGATTATTTGGATCCATCGTTGTTTCCCACAACTGGTCTGGATTCATTTCACCCAACCCTTTATAACGCTGAATCGCATTACCACGACGTGACTCTTGCATCAACCATTGCCATACTTGTTTAAACTCGTTGACGGGTAATACACGCTCACCACGCTTCACGTATGCGCCCTCTTCCAACAAATCATTAATTTGCAGTGCAAGTTGACCAATACGGCGATACTCCGTCGAAGCAAAAAAATCGTAACTCAAACGATAAGTATGCGGTACACCATGAGCCACCATTTCGATTTGCAAGACAAAACGATGCTGCTCGGCATCTTCTAATATTTCAACTAAAAAGCGTTGACTCGGGTCAGCTGCCGTATTCAATACCGTTTGTAATTGATTTGCCCACGTCTCTGTTTTAGCTTTATCACTCAAAGTATCAACGGACAAAACAGTCATTTTTAACAACTGCTCTAATAACACTTCAGGATAAACACGACTCATGCGACGAATGGTATTTTGTACCGAACGATACTCCGTCAACAAGTTTGCCAACGCCATACCTAACATCGGTGGCGCATCAGGATTAGCATACAAAGCCGCATCGTCGAGTGCAGTCTGAGTGAGATAGGCTTCAAGCGCATCATCATCTTTAATGTATTGCTCTTGCTTACCACGCTTCACTTTATACAGTGGCGGCTGAGCAATATAGATATAACCACGCTCAAATAACTCAGGCATTTGTCTAAAGAAGAAGGTCAATAACAAGGTACGAATGTGTGAACCGTCCACGTCCGCATCGGTCATGATGATGATTTTATGATAGCGTAATTTGTCAGGATTATATTCTTCACGACCAATGCCACAACCCAATGCAGTAATCAACGTACCCACTTCGACTGACGATAGCATCTTATCAAAGCGGGCTTTTTCGACATTAAGGATTTTACCTTTCAACGGCAAAATCGCCTGCATTTTACGATTACGGCCTTGTTTGGCTGAACCACCCGCAGAGTCACCTTCGACGATATATAATTCGGATAAGGCGGGATCTTTCTCTTGGCAATCAGCCAATTTACCGGGTAACCCTGCAATATCCAACGCACCTTTACGGCGAGTCATTTCCCGTGCTTTACGGGCAGCTTCACGCGCACGCGCAGCATCGACGATTTTGGCAACAATCGATTTAGCAGCTGCTGGATTCTCTAAAAGATACTCTTGTAATCTTTCAGCCATCACTGACTCAACAACAGGACGCACTTCCGAAGAAACCAATTTATCTTTAGTCTGACTCGAAAACTTAGGATCGGGCACTTTCACCGATACAATCGCCGTTAAGCCCTCTCTCGCATCATCCCCTGTGGTTGCTATCTTTTCCTTCTTCAACAGCCCTTCTGACTCCATATAGTGGTTTAGGGTACGTGTTAATGCCCCTCTAAAACCCGCCAAATGTGTACCACCATCGCGCTGAGGAATATTATTGGTATAACAAAAGACGTTTTCTTGATAACTGTCATTCCATTGCATTGCTACTTCGACAGCAATACCTGTATCGGTTTGGGTATTAAAGTGGAATACTTTATTCAGACCATTTTTGTTGGTATTTAAATAATCCACAAATGCTGACAAGCCGCCTTCATAGGCAAAAAGATCACTCACGCCTGTACGCTCGTCCTTTAGTGCGATGTGAACACCTGCATTGAGGAATGATAATTCGCGTAAACGCTTAGCTAAAATATCGTAGGAAAAACGAATATTGGTGAAGGTTTCAGTACTGGGCCAAAAGCGTATTTCTGTACCACGACGCTCAGTTTCACCAGTTTCTCGCAATGGAAATTGTGGCTCGCCATGCACGTATTCTTGTTCATAAGCCTTACCACCACGACGAATAACCAAACGTAAACGTGACGATAAAGCATTAACTACCGAGACACCCACACCGTGTAAGCCGCCTGAAATTTTATAGGAATTATCATCGCCGCCAAACTTACCACCTGCGTGCAAGATGGTCATAATCACTTCTGCTGCCGACACACCTTCCTCGTGATGAATATCCACAGGAATACCACGACCATCATCGGTAACGGTAATAGATTCATCGGTATGAATGGTGACATTTACTTCACTACAGTAACCCGCTAAAGCTTCATCAATGCCATTATCAACGACTTCAAACACCATGTGATGTAAGCCTGAGCCATCATCGGTATCACCAATATACATGCCCGGACGCTTCCGTACTGCATCTAAGCCACGCAAGACTTTAATACTGGATGAGTCGTAGTTATTACCGTCGGTCATGTTTTTTCCTCAAGAAAATTCAGATTTATATAAAAACGATACGTTATACAAACCCTAAAAATAACGTGGTGTTACTTCACCTTGCTCCACGTGGAACAACGTTGCCTGATTATCTAATTCACACAGCACAGGCCAAACAGTATCGGCTTCTACTGCGGTCATCAATACTTGAGCGTCTAGTTGTTGTAAATGTGTTAATAATCTTAGACGCGCAAGCACATCCAATTCAGAAGCCACATCATCTAACAACACAACACAATTCTTATTATTTGCTTTCAAAAAATCAACTTGCGCTAATTTCAAAGCACAGATTAATAGCTTTTTTTGGCCACGCGATAATACCGCTTCAACCAAACCTAAATCAGTTTTCAGTCGCAAATCAGCACGATGCGGCCCTAACTGCGTATGGCCGCGCTCTCGATCTTTAAGACGCGACTCCGCCAACTGCATAACAAAATCTTTTTCTACATCAAAGCCAGCCACATAATCAACTTTTAACACTAACTGTGGCAATAGTAACAATATCGCATTCTGTACAAAAAACAACCAACTATCAATAGTGGCGGCTCGTAACTTATGAAGAATCAACGCGCTTTCAGCTAATTCTTTTTCCCATACTTGCCACTCAGTTTCATCCACTCGCAGTGTTTTTAGTAGCGCATTTCGTTGCACTAAAGCGCGATGATATCGCAACCATGCACTATAAAAAACAGGTTCCACATGGAACAATAACCAATCGATAAGTTGACGACGCGGCTTACTACCACCATCAATGATATCTATACTTTCAGGATGCAGCAGTTGCACAGGTAAATCATGTGCCAACTCCGCCAAACTATGAACAATAACGCCGTTGCGTTTAAGAAGCTGTACACCTTGTAAATCCTTACTAATACCCAGTTGTTGCCCATTATCTAACTTAGCAAAAACCGTGCAAACTTGCTGTCCATCCTGAATAACTTTACGAATTTGATGGCTTCTAAAAGAACGCCCTGATGCCAATAAATGCACCGCCTCTAATAACGAACTTTTACCGCTACCATTCAAACCATAAAATAAATTCAACCGCGACAACGATAAATGGCAAGGTTGCAAATTACGCACACCTGTAATATTTAATCGCTGCAACACAGTTATTTATACTCAGATCATATTAAAGACGCATTGGCATGACGACATAAACAGCATCTTGACTATCCGTTTCCTGAACCAGTATTGATGCGTTAGAATCACTTAGAATCAACTTAGTATTTGTCCCATTAAGGACACTCAACACATCCAGTAGATACTGAACATTAAACGCAATATCTAACACATCACCAATATACTCAATAGCCAATTCTTCACGAGCTTCTTCTTGCTCTGGATTGTTCGCCTGAATACATAACTCATTGTTTTTTAATGAAAAACGAACACCCTTATACTTCTCGTTAGTCAAAATAGACGCGCGTTGCAATGCTTGTCGAAAATCTTCATGGCTCACCAAGACTATTTTATCACCGCCTCGAGGCAGTACACGTTGATAGTCAGGGAACTTACCATCAATTAATTTTGAGGTAAAAGAAACCATGCCTTCAACAATGGCTTCGTCATCTTTTTTCTTACCTGATGTAATCGGCAAGGTCACTTGTAGGTGATTATTACCAAACGTTAAATGCAAAGCACTGTCATCATCACTCAACAACCGCTGTAATTCTTGTACACCTTTACGTGGCACGATGACTTGAATTTTTTCACTTGGTGAAGCTTCAGCAATGGCATCACACAACGCCAAACGATGGCCATCCGTCGTCACAGTACGTAACTGATTATCACTGACCTCAAACAGCATGCCTGTCAGGTAATAACGCACGTCTTGTTGCGCCATCGCAAAGCTAGTCTTTTCAATCAGACGCTTTAAGTTGCCTTGACTAATATTCAGTGAAAAAGCCCCAGCATCTTCTTCTAAACTTGGAAAGTCTTGAGCGGGCAGGGTAGCCAATGAAAAACGGCTACGTCCCGATTTAATCACTAATTTTTGCTCATCTAAACTCAACTCAATCGTTGCGCCAGAAGGTAAGGATTTGCAAATATCGAGTAATTTACGACAAGGAATAGTAATTGCACCTGCATCAACAAACTGGTCACTATTCAATTTTTGAGTGGCGACTAATTCAACTTCTAAATCTGTTCCTGTAAAAGAAATTTCGTCTTTTTGTACGCGCAATAATACATTCGCTAATATTGGCATCGTGTGTTTTCTTTCAACAACACCAGCCACTTGCTGTAATGGTTTTAATAACTGGTCGCGACTAATTGATAATCTCATGTAACCCTCGTTAACCGTGTAATAAACGAATTAAATTGTGATAGTCTTCGGCGATTTCTTTATCAAGCTTGCGTAACTCTTCCACTTTCTCACAAGCATGCATCACTGTTGAGTGATCTCTTCCTTCAAATGCCAAACCAATATCAGGATAACTGTCACCCGTTAACTCACGGGCTAATGCCATTGCTATTTGTCGTGGTCGCGCATAAATACGTAATCGTTTATGCCCTGTTAACTCTCGAATTGGAATGCGATAATATTCGGCAATGACCTTCTGAATACTATCAATATTTACTTGTCGAGCACGCACTGCAAGAATATCTTTGAGTGCATTTTTCACCATATCAATATCAATAACTTTACGTTGGAAATTTGCCATCGCTATAACTTTATTGAGTGCACCTTCCAACTCTCGCACATTTGCTTGAATATGTTGGGCGATAAATAAAGCTGCTGGCTTCGGTAAATCCAATCCTTTTATTTCTGCTTTTTTACGTAAAATACCAACACGTGTTTCTAAATCAGGCGGCTCTAACTCAACTGCTAAGCCCCAAGAAAAACGTGATTTTAGTTGCTCATCAAGATCAGGTATTTCTTTTGGATAACGATCAGATGTTAAAATAATCTGACCTCTGTTTTCCAACAAGGTATTAAACGTATAAAAAAACTCTTCTAAACTTGCGCCTTTTCCTGCCAAAAAATGAATATCGTCGATTAATAATAAATCTAATGTACGACACGATTTTTTAAAATCTTCAATTGCTCCGCGCTGTAACGCTGAAACAAAACCACCAACAAACTTCTCAGATGTTAAATACAAAACACGCGCATTTGGCTTCGCTGCTAACAAGGCATGACCAACAGCTTGCATTAAATGTGTTTTACCTAAGCCTGTAGCACCATACAAAAATAAAGGGTTATGTCCTGCATCCGCTGGCTTAGCAACAACATGTTGACAAGCAGCATAAGCCATTTGATTAGCTTTGCCTTGTACAAAATTAGCGAATGTACTGCCCTCGTTTAGCGAACTTTTCGGCTGCTCCAACGCAGAAGACGGCAGGGGAGGGGGGGTAATTCGACGTGGCTCTTCCAAACGTACGAATGTTGTACCCACTTCCAGTGACACATCAGTGACGCGCCCTTGGCTAAAATCGGCCGCTAACAGTCGGATTCGGTCTAAGTATTTTTCAGCAATATGTTTACGAAAAAAAGGGTTTGGGGCGAGCAGGCGTAACGTTGTGTCGTTTTCTTCCACCTGAAGAGGACGTATCCACATGCCAAACAGATTAGCTGGCATCTCGTCTTGCAGACGGTCAAGACAAAGCGCCCAGATCATCTTGCGTCTCCAATGCCATCAAAAAGGCTCGCCATTGTACGCAAGCCCATACTGTTTGTCAGCTTAAAAAACACGAAATAACAGTAAAAAACCTGTGGATAAGTCTGTGGATAAGTGCTGTGGATAACTCTGTATTTTCTGTGGATAAGTCTGTGGATAACTTTAGGCTAAAAAGTTATCCACATTTTATCCACAGGGTTATCCACAGGTCATGTATTTGATTGTAAAGGGGAAAAGTGACTTATCCACAGAAAAACGCTTCCCCCACTATAAATTCTAAATTTAATTATATATAATACAATAAGGAATTTATAGTGAGTGTTGATAAAAACTGTGGATAACTCAAAAAAGTTTTAGGTTTGACAATCAAATCGCTACTCTTAAAAACCAGAAGAGAAAGATGATTTATCGTTTGACATAACAACGAGAGATACATAGAATGATCGCCTTTTTGAAAGAGCCATCTTTGGCTGAATAACTGAGTAAAAATCATGAAGCGTACCTTCCAACCTAGCGAAATCAAACGCAAACGCACTCACGGTTTCCGCGCTCGTATGGCCGATAAAAATGGCCGTCAAGTATTGGCTCGTCGCCGTGCTAAAGGCCGTAAGCGTTTGACAGTGTGAGTTTAGTTCGTTCTTATCTTTTTCGGCCTGAACAACGTATACGCAATAGCGCAGGTTTTCAGGTCGTTTTTGATAGCACCTTGTGTAAAGTGGCTGTGCCGCAGTATCTGGTGTTAATTCGTGCCAATACCGAAAGCAAAGCGCGTATCGGTTTTGTCATAGCACGAAAAAAAGTGCGGTTTGCCGTTGAGCGTAATCGTATCAAGCGTGTGGTGAAAAACAGTTTTCGTTTGCACCAATACGATTTGCCCGCCGTTGACGTGGTGTTTATTGCACGGCAAGGTTTAGGTGATTTAGCGAATGTTGATTTAGGTAAAGCCCTAGAAAAAACATGGCAACAACTGAATCGTCGATATCACGCCGCCCTCAAGGCAACCCATGAAAATCCTGCTCCTGATACCCATTCGCGTTTATCGATACGCCCTTAGCCCTCTTATGGCGGGTCGCTGTCGTTTCTTCCCTACCTGTTCTGCTTATGCCGAAGAAGCCATTATTAAACATGGCGCGTTAAAAGGCAGTTATTTGTCTTCTCGACGTATTTTACGTTGTCATCCTTGGGGCAGCAGTGGCTATGACCCTGTGCCAGACACTTTCTCTTGGTCAACAGTGGAAATATGACTATGCAATGGGCTCGTAACCTGATTTTAGTCGGCTTAGCTATCGTTAGCTATCTGATGATTTTAGCGTGGCAACAAGACTATGGTAATACTTCGCCTAGTTCAGCAGCGGAAAGTGCCGTAAATCACACCGTTGAGGCTGCTAAAGCGACAGATTTACCGTCTGCTCCCCCTATCAGTAATACTGATGTACCTGTTGTCGCAGCTAAAGCCGACTTACCCGCACCAGTAGCACAATCATCAAATGCACTGATTCACATTAAAACCGATGTCTTGGATTTACAGATTGATCCTACGGGTGGTGACGTGGTGAGTTTGGCATTGCCAACCTACACAAAAACGGTCAATAGCAAAGAGTCATTTAATTTACTAGAAAATAATCGCCAACGTGTATTTATTGCTCAGTCAGGTTTGATCGGCGTAAATGGTGCCGATGCCAGTGCTGAAGGTCGTCCTGTTTATCGTAGTTTAAAAACAAACTACCAATTAACTGCGAATGAAAATACCTTAGAAGTCCCTTTATATTTTACCGATAAAAATGGCGTTGAAATACAAAAGATATTTACTTTTACTAAAGGTAAATACGATATCGCCTTACGTTACAACATTATTAACCACAGCCAAACATCATGGCAAGGTTTAATGTTTGCACAGTTAAAACGTGACGGTAGTGTAGATCCTAGTGCCAGTAATCAGGCCTTGGGTATGGCAACCTTTTTAGGCGGAGCATGGGGCGCAGGAGAAAAAACGTATAATAAAGTTGAATTTTCTGATTTTAGTGAAGAGGCAGTTAAAGAAACCACTAAAGGTGGATGGACAGCGATTGTTCAACATTATTTTGTTGCCGCTTGGATTCCTGATGCTAATAGCACAAATCATTTAAATAGCCGCGCTAATAAAGAAAAAGGTGAATATTTTATTGGTTTTACCTCGCCTGATTTAACGGTGGCAGCAGGTATGCAAAATAGTATTCAAGCCAAACTGTATGTAGGGCCTAAAATTCAAGATCACCTCAAAGTATTATCTCCAGGTTTGGAATTAACAGTTGATTATGGCTGGTTATGGTTTATTGCTCAGTTCTTATTTTGGGTATTAAAAGCATTACATGGGTTTTTAGGTAATTGGGGTTGGTCGATTGTCTTTTTGACATTGTTTGTCAAATTGGCTTTTTTCCATCTTTCAGCAACCAGTTATAAATCCATGGCGAATATGCGCCGTGTTACGCCTGATATGCAGCGCATCAAAGAACAATATGGCACTGATCGGGCAAAAATGTCTCAAGCGATGATGGAGTTATATCAAAAGGAAAAAATTAATCCGATTTCGGGTTGTTTACCAATGCTTGTGCAAATGCCTGTATTCTTGGCATTATATTGGACATTAATGGAAAGTGTTGAATTACGTCATGCGCCGTGGTTATTATGGATAACGGATTTAGCGGCAATGGATCAATATTTTGTTTTACCTTTGATTATGGGTTTAACAATGTATATTCAGCAGTTATTGAATCCACAACCTACAGATCCAATGCAAGCCAAAGTGATGAAATTAATGCCCGTCATTTTTACGGTATTTATGCTTTGGTTCCCTTCTGGATTAGTATTGTATTGGGTGGTCAACAATACCTTATCGATTATTCAGCAATGGGTGATTACCCGTCAAATTGAAGGCGCAGCGAAAAAATAGTGCTTTACTGTTTTTTGATCATAAGTCATCGCTAAAATAAGGCTGTTCTTCGGAGCAGCCTTATTTTTTGGGGAAAGAAAATGAAGTTATCCACAGTCAACGAGACGATTGCAGCAATTGCTACTCCGAACGGTCGTGGTGGCGTTGGTATCGTGCGTATTTCGGGTGCTAAAGCCTTAGCTATTGCCCAAGTACTGATTCAGCAACAACAGCTCTTAAAACCACGTTATGCGCATTTTAGAAGCTTTTACAGTGCGGATGATACGGTGCTCGATGAAGGTTTAGTGTTGTACTTTCCCAATCCCCATTCGTTTACAGGCGAGGATGTGGTTGAGCTGCAAGGACATGGCGGCATGGTGCTGATGGATATGCTACTGAAGCGCGTTTTAGAACTGGGTGCGCGTATGGCACAAGCAGGGGAGTTTTCGCAGCGGGCATTTTTAAATGACAAATTAGATTTAACTCAAGCCGAAGCGATAGCCGATTTAATTGATGCCTCTTCACAAGCGGCGGTTAAATCAGCAACACGTTCGTTACAGGGAGCATTTTCGCAACGTATTAATATTTTATTAGAAAGTTTAATTAATTTACGTTTATACGTTGAAGCAGCAATTGATTTTCCAGATGAAGAAATTGATTTTTTAAGTGATGGCATTGTCGCTGCACGTTTACAATCGGTCAGAGATAATGTTCAAACGGTATTGGCCGAAGCGAAACAAGGGGCATTATTACGTGAAGGTATGCGAGTTGTTATTGCAGGTAAGCCTAATGCGGGAAAGTCGAGTTTACTCAATGCCTTAGCAGGTTATGAAGCTGCTATTGTCACTGATGTTGCAGGTACAACACGCGATGTTTTGCGCGAACATATTCATATTGATGGGTTGCCGTTACATATTATTGATACCGCAGGTTTACGAGAAACGGGGGATATTGTTGAGAAAGAAGGTATCCGTCGTGCTTATCATGAAATTAATCAAGCCGATGGTTTATTATTGGTGTATGACTTATCCACAGAGTTATCCACAAATAGCGAAAAGTTATCCCCAGTATTAATGAAAGATAATCAGTCTGTGGATAACTCGGCAAGTTATCCACAATACATGCAAGAGTTATCCACAGGATTTAATCCATTAGCAATGGCTAAACAGTTTTTTGATCCTTTACCGCCGCCGAATAAACTATGTTTTGTGGCGAATAAATGCGATTTAGTGGCACAAGAGCCGCATATTTCACTGATTGAAGGTTATCCACATATTACATTATCGGCGCGTCAGGGTTTGGGATTGGAGCAATTGCGAAACCATTTAAAAGCGCTTGTGGGTTATCAAGATGCGGAACATAGTCCATTTATTGCGCGTCGTCGTCATTTAGATGCTTTACGCCGTACCGAGGATGCTTTGCAGCAGGCGCATGAGCAATTACACGGCCTCGCCTTGGGTGAGTTGATGGCGGAAGATTTACGTGCGGCTCAGCAGGCTTTAGGTGAGATTACAGGTGCATTTACCGCGGATGACTTATTAGGAAAGATTTTTAGCAGTTTTTGTATTGGAAAATAACGCTCACGTCATCATATCTCTCTCTTTTTTATCGTATTTTCCCTTTGTTATGAAAAACTTCAGCAAGGGGGAATTTACGGTCTACACTGACTATTAGCGGCTGAAACAGCCCGAAATTCTTCTATTTTTGTTTGATTTTTGCTCAAAATTGCTTGAGTATGACGAGTAATATTGGCTGTTTTTGCCTGTAAATTAGTCGGAATTTAGCAAGAAAACGGTTAAATAATTGAGAGGTAATCCTTATACGAGAGTGTTCTGAAGCGTCAATATAGGCGCTATACGGCATGGGTAGAGTCTAACTGAAAAACACCTAAGTGATGATTTTTGCATGTTTTTGTAATTTATATTACTCATTATGGTGTAATTTTTATTATTTGAGGTTGATCAGCTTTGTTGGAGCTAGGTTTTTCAAGGAAACATCTAATTTTGAGTAAAACAACAATAAAACGCTTGGTAATCAGCGAAAATCCCCCACATTGATTCTATCTCCCTTAAACATTGCGTTTGAGTTGTTATTACTATGTTGAGAGCTTTTAAATGACCAGTAAACTTTTTACGCCAATCACGATGGGTGCGGTGTCGTTAGCGAATCGTATTATTATGGCTCCCCTCACCCGTATGCGTAGTCGTGACGATACCGACGTGCCTGTATTGCCCTTGATGGCTGAGTATTATCGTCAACGTGCTAATGCAGGTTTGATTATTAGTGAAGCCACACAAATCTCGCCGCAAGGTAAGGGTTATATGGGCACACCCGGTATTTATAACGCCGAACAAGTCAAAGCATGGCAATCGATTACCCAAGCCGTTCATGATGCAGGTGGCAAAATTGCAATTCAGTTATGGCATGTAGGACGAGTTTCTCATCATTCGTTACAGCCAAATAAAGCCTTGCCTGTATCTGCTTCTTCTATTCCTTATGAGAATAAAACAACCGTGATGGGAGAAGATGGCAAACCCCATCGTGTTGCCTGTGATACGCCGCGCGCGTTGAACTTAGAAGAAATGCCAAGTTTAATTAACGACTATCACCAAGCGACACTCAATGCACGTGAGGCGGGCTTTGATATGGTCGAGGTACATGCGGCACACGGTTATTTACTGCATCAATTTCAATCTTTAGAAAGTAATCAACGCGATGACTGTTATGGTGGCAGTGTCGAAAACCGTGCGCGTTTAACCTTAGAGGCACTAGATGCTTGCATCGCCGCATGGGATGCCGCTCATGTGGGTATTCGTATTTCTCCTTTAGGCATTTTTAATGGTTTGGATGATAAAGACGGTTTAGAAATGGGCTTGTATTTAGCGAGTGAGTTTAATCAGCGTGGTTTGGCTTATTTACATTTATCTGAACCTGATTGGGCGGGTGGCCCTGCGCACACGGATGAATTCCGTCAAGCATTGCGTGAGGCGTTTACGGGTGTGATCATTGGTGCAGGCGGTTATACCCTAGAGAAGGCCAATACCTTGTTAGATAAGGGTTATATTGATGCGGCAGCGTTTGGTCGTCCGTATATTGCTAACCCTGATTTGGCGCATCGCTTAAAGTTAAATGAGTCGTTAAATCAGCTTAATCCTGCGACATTATATGGTGGTGGGGCTGAGGGTTATACGGACTATCCTGCGTTGGCATAGGTTTTATTGGGAGTCGGGCGCAATAATATTGCGCCTACTCTTTACTCGTTTTTTTACGAGGCAAAATTTCTACGGTGGATTGTGCTAACACTGTACGTGCATGCTCAAAGCCTATTTTTACCAATGCGTCGTAAAAAGACCATGCCAATAAATCAAACTTTCGTAAATCGGGGCTAAAGAGTAAGTCAGCATTGGCGCGTGCGTGGACATTTTTGACTGAGCTGGCTAAAAGTGAGCTTTGAATAATGCCTGACATTAATGTCGGCACACGAAAACGCCGTTGTGTGCTATTAAAAAATTTATCCATCAAAAAAGCGACAGGACTTGGCATGTCGGCAAATTCAAATTTGACACTGGGTAAATATGAAAAATCGACGGCAATGATTTTTTTTGCGCCAAACTGATCCATTACATCAACAGGCAAGGCATTCATAAAAGCCCCATCAACATGTAAGCCATCACCTAAACGAACCATCGGAAAGACACCCGGTAATGCGGCTGAGGCACACACTGAACGCCATAACGAACCGCGTGTATGTACAACTTCCGTGTTGGTTGCCATATCACTACTGATGCAAAAAAAGTTAATCCATAAATCTTCAATATGCATCGCTTCAGGAAAAACCGATTGCAATAAACCGTGCAGGCGTTTGCCTTGAAAAATCGATAAGATTGGCAAGATATTCAAATCACGTAGTTTGGTTGGGTTTTGTTGAAAAGAGTGACGAACTTTTTGCGATAATTCCATTGCCGAATCATCGAGTGCAACCGCCGCCGCCATAATTGAACCGATGCTTGTTCCGCCAACACGATCAATCGGAATACCTGCTTCTTCTAAGGCATGAATGACTCCAACGGCCGCTAACCCTCGCGCACCACCACTGCCCAAGACTAAACCAATGGCGTTGCCTGTGACTAATCGAGCTAATCGTGCCATGTGACGTGCGTTGTTGCGGCGGATATGAATCACTTCACCGACCCACGGGCGAGCATTGAGCCAATGTGCTGTACCGCGAGGCATAATGGTGTCGGTTGGATGCCACAGCACTAACATGGTATCGGCATGAAGCAAGTTGGTGATGCTATCCATCATTGTGATTTCAAAGGCAGGGGGAGTGCAATCATCGTTCGCATCAGCTAATAACAACACACGATCTGCTTGCCGCAAACAGCGTTGTGTCCACGCATTGTCGCTAGCATTGGCCATATAAATCACATAATCATGTTGGTCTTCTTGTGTATCAAGCCATGCACTCAAACGCCGATAACGGACTTGTTCATTTTTACCGACAAACGCGACACCTTGCTCTCCGAGTTGTCGTTCAACTTCGGGGGGATCGAGAAATAATACCGTGCCACAGGATTCGATAGCGGTGCATAACTGAATTCTAAAACTGGTGAGATCAATGTGTGGCGATAGTGGCAGGATAGTAATGTTGGTGACATGATAATCGTGTCGTTGTTGACTGGCTCTGCTGTTTGTTCGTTGGATGATGAGTTTTGCTGTTTGTAGTAATAGTTTCGGATATTGCATAAACCACACATGTAAACGGTCAGTGGCTATTCTGACTACCACGCTGTCTCTAGTGGCTAAAATCGTTGCGCCACGGACATCATCAGAGAGAACGGCAACCTCTCCTACGGTTTCACCGGGTTTAATGTCACCCAGATGTTGATGAATGCCGTTACTTGTGGTGCGTATAGCGCGTAAACGGCCAGAAATAAGGAAGTAAGCGGCATTGCCTGCGTCGCCTTGTGAAAAGAGTGTGTCTCCGCCTTCACATTCAAGCCACTCACATTGCGCAATAATGCCGTTTAAGACAGGCTCGTCGAGTTTGCCAAAGTAGTCAAATAAAAAACGACGAAATAGTTCAAGCTGCTGGCTGTCATGCGAGGGGGTGACAATGGTATCTGAGCTCATATTGTTTGCTCGAAAAGTGCGGGAAAGCACGGTGTGTATTATTATTTTAGTTGTAGTTGGCTATCTTGCTGTAAAAACTGTCCCCGTAGCCCGTGTGGAACACGGGAAATGGCGGCATAACCACATAAGCCTTTGCTTTATCTAACGGTTTTCTCGAAGTTTTTGCGGGTTATGGTATTCTAATATTACGGCGGGAAATAAATAAAATATTTATCCAAAAAATAAATAATAAAACAAACTTAAGAAATTCGTTTTGTAGGTACTTGTCATGTAAATATATTACAAAACGGCTTTGTTGCACAAATGGCAATGAGTTGAGCAATTCTGTAAAATAGTGAGATGACGACAACTAGCCCAGCGAAATATCGCACTACGAATTGGCCAACTTACAATGCTGCGTTGAAATCTCGCGGCT
>Ga0209599_10000681_pt1 | contig 20194 bp, 32 predicted proteins | sample Shrwel_input2_FT_FD_187534 | JGI IMG/M metagenome (GOLD analysis project Ga0209599, IMG submission 187534) | Subsurface microbial communities from deep shales in Ohio, USA - Utica-3 well 1 S input2 FT (SPAdes) (version 2) ... | reverse complement strand
ACGACAGCATCCTCCGTGCGCACCTCTGGGCCGTGGACCGCAACATCACCCGCACCTACCTCTCGGACGTGTCGGACTCGGTCAACGCCTACCTCAAGAGCCTCCAGGCTCAGGGTGCCATCATCGGTGGCGAGTGCCGCCCGTCCGCTGATCTCAACACCCCGGCGAACATCGCCGCTGGCAAGGTCTACTTCGACGTCAAGTTCACGGCTCCCTATCCGGCTGAGCACATCACGTTCCGCTCGGCTCTCGTGAACGACTACCTCTCCGAAATCGTCTAACCCCTAACCACTCACGCACATGGCTGTCGCAAACAAACTCCTCAAGAACTTCGCCGTCTTCATCGACGGCAAGGGCTATGCGGGCAACATCAAGGAAGCCCAGCTCCCGGCCCTCACCCTCGTCACCGAGGACTTCCGTGCCGGTGGCATGGACGCCTCCGTCAAGGTGGAGATGGGTCAGGAGTCCCTGGAGTGCTCCGTCACCCTCAGCGAGTTCGACCAGCTCGCCCTCGCCCAGTGGGGCGTCGGTGAAGGCTATCAGGTCCCGCTCGTCTTCAAGGGTGCGCTCGAAAGCCTCGACGGCTCCGTTGAGTCCGTCCACGTTGCGATGCGTGGCAAGGTCGTCTCCATGAGCCCGTCCGCTTGGACGCCCGGCTCCGAGGCCACCATCAAGCTCGATCTCAACCTCACGACCTACCGCTACGAGCAGAACGGCGTCGTCATCCACGACATCGACATCCCGAACATGAAGCGCGTCATCGGCTCCATCGACCGCCTCGCCGAACAGCGTGCGGCCCTCGGCATCGGTGGCTCCGCCCTCGGAGTCCTCGACCAAGCCGCCGACGTCATCCGCTCCGTGAACCGGGTCCGCAACGCCCTGGGCGGTCTGTAATCCATGTCGGCTGCAACCATCGAGCTGGAGTTCCCCGTGACCATCGCTGGTGCGAAGGTCGGCGTGCTCTCCATGCGTCGTGCCACCGTCGGCGACGTCCTGACCGCCAACCGCATCAAGGACGAAATCGAGCGCGAGATCGTGCTCTTCGCCAACCTCTGCCAGGTGTCCCCCGAGGACATCCGAGGCCTCGACCTCAAGGACTACTCCAAGCTCCAAGAGGTGTTCCGGGGTTTTACTTCCTGACAGTCGAGGATGCCCGCAAGGGCGTCTTGATGCTGGCCGAGCATACCGGCTGGTCGCTCGCTGAGATTGGCGGCTTGGAGGTCGGCGAGTTCATCGACTGGTTAAACGCCATCCCGAAACCACCAACCACCTAATGGCAGACCGCAACCTAGCAGCAACCATCACCATCGGAGGGAACGTCAGTTCCTCCCTTGGCAAGGCCTTCGGTGCCATCACCAAGAACGCAAAGGGCGTCGGTGCTGAACTCAAGGCCATCAGCCAGCAGACCAAAGAGCTGGAGAAGATGGTCAAGGAACTCAAGGCCGCCGGGAAGTCCACGGGCGACCTTGAGAAGAAACTCGCCTCCCTCTACCGCACCCAAGCGTCCATGCGTGCGCGACAGGGTCGGCTCTCCGCCATCGGCGGGATGCTCCACTCCGGCGGTGGACTGAACCTCGGACCGACTGGATCTCTAATCGCCCGAGGCCTCGCGTCCTCCTCGACCTTCGGCCCTGCCACCGTCTCGACCCTCTCCGCTGTCGGGGCCGCTGCTCCCTTCGTCGCCGCCACCGCCGCCGCCGTGGCCGCAGTCGCCGCCGCCGGGGTTGCCGCCACCGCCGCCGTGGTCGCCCTGGGCAACGCCACGGGCAAGTTCATCGACGACACCGTTGACGTGGCCGATGGCCTCGGCATGACCGCCAGCAATCTCCTCGGTCTGCAATACGCTGCCGGACTGTCTGGCATCGAGGCCGATAAGCTGACCGAGAAACTCGGCAAGATGACCCTCTCGCTGGAGTCAGCGAAGGACGGCACCGGGCCGACCGCTGATGCGCTCAAGGAGTTGGGCCTCACGTGGGAGGAACTGTCCATCCTCACGCCCGAGACTCAGGTCCAGGCTCTCGCCGAGGCGTTCAAGAACTACAACGGCAACATCCCCAAGGTGTCGCTGGCGAACGCCTTCTTCGGCAAGAACTCCGCCCGGTTCGTCAACCTCCTCAACCAAGGTCGTGACGGCATCCGGGGCATGATGAGCGACTCCCGCGAGGCGGGCTACAAGATCACCAAAGACCAGGAGAAGCTCGCCCAGTCCTATGACGTCGCCGTCTCCAAGTTCGGCATCTCCTTCAAGTCGATGTGGCTGGAGATGGGGACCAAGGTCCTGCCTCTCATCACCAACGTCCTCGACAAGGTGACGGCGTGGTTCAACAACCCGGAAACCAAGAAGGGCTTCCAAGCCTTCGGTGACGCCCTCGTCCCTGTCTTCAAGACCCTCGCAGACAACCTCCCCATCATCCTGACCGTGATGGAGAAGTGGCTCTGGGTTATGACCAAGGTGCTCCAGGCGTTCGAAGGCGTGGCATCGTTCTCCCGCAAGGTGGGCGAGAACATCGGCGGGCTGTTCTTCGATGACGGCTCCTCGGCCCCTCCGACCAACCCGGTCCAGCCCCGCCTTCCTGATCTCCCTGAGCGGGCTCCCGGCACCGGCCCCGTCAAAGGCCTGTTCCGCAAGACCACCCCGGCCACGCCCGACGTGCTCCGCAACCCGACCTCGGCCCCCGCTGGCAAGGGCTTCGGCAAGCCCGCCCCCGGCACGTCCGCCGCCGCCACCTACAACTTCAACATCACCGGGGCCACGGGCTCCAACGCTCACGAGATCATGGAGGAGTTCCGACGCTACATGCGTGACGTCCAGCCCCACCAGATTGGTGTCGCCTAACCATGAACGAAGTAATGCTCGCCCTCGGAGACTTCCGCTTCTCCATCGAAACCGCCGCCTACGAGGACCTCGTGCGCACCCGCTCCTGGGACTGGACGGAGCAACCCCTCATCGGGGGTTTCCCCTCCATGCAGCTCACGGGCAAGGCCGCTCCGGGCATCACCCTCGCCGGGGTCATCTATCCCGAATACAAGGGAGGCTATGAGCAGATTGGCCTGATGTCTCGCGAGGCCGACAAAGGCGTCCCGCTTGACCTTGTAGCCTTCACGAATGACGAGGCAGGGGTGAGCCTAGGCCAGTGGGTCATCACGGGCCTGACGGACCGCCAGGGCGTCTTCCGTGCCAACGGAGCCCCCCGCCGCATCGAGTTCACCCTCAGCCTTAAACGCTTCGCCGAATGAGCACCCAATACGTCACACGCGAGGGCGACATGCTCGACGACATCTGCCGCAAGATCTACGGCGAGCAGATGCCTGGTCAGGTCGAAGCCGTCCTCGCCGCCAACCCCGGCCTTGCGGCCCGTGGGTTCATCTACCCCTCCGGCCTTCTCATCATCCTGCCCACCTTGGAAGCCAAGGCTGAGGCAAGCGTGCGCCTCTGGTGAAGCCGGACTGGGCCATCAAGGCGAACGGCAAGGACGTCACCCAGACGTTCAAGCCCTACCTCGTCTCCATCCGTGTCCGGGACGAGTCCAAGGACGAGGCCGACAGCCTGACCATCACGCTCGACAACTCCGGCACCGCCCTCGCCCCGCCCACCCAAGGGGACGAGCTGGAGATCCTGCTGGGCTACGACGGCAAGCTGACGGCCCTCGGCAAGTTCATCGTGGACAAGGCCTCGTTCCAAGGCCCGCCCGACCAAGTGGTCATCACGTGCAAGTCCGCCGCCTTCGCCACGGGCTCCTCCGGCTTCGCCCTTGAGTCCTGGCTGGTGGTCAAGACCCGCTCGTGGGAACCCTCCACCCTCGGCGACATTGCCAAGACCATCGCCAAGGAGCACGGCGTCGAGCTCGTTGCCCCCGGCGACATCCTTTCGATGGCGACTCCCCACCTCGACCAGACCGAGGAGCCAGACGCCGGGCTCATCCGCCGCTTGGTCCAGCCTCGCGGATACGTGGTCAAGCCCGTCAACGGGAAGCTCGTCATCGTGAAGGAGGGTGCGGGCCTCACGACCAGCGCAGACAACAAGCCGCTGCCGTCCGTCACCATCAAGCGAGGGGAGGTCACCACCTACTCCGGCGACTGGCAGGAGGGGGCGGTCTATGACCAGGTGGTGACCCATTGGCACGACGTGACCACGGGTGAGACGAAGTATGAGACTGCCGGCGAAGGCTCGCGCACCTTCCGCCCGAAGACCCCTTCGGTGGACCAAGCCGAGGCCAAGCAACAGGCCGACGCCATCCTCAAGCGGTTCACCCGACAGGGCGGCAAGATGAGCCTGTCCATGCCGGGCCGTGTGGATCTCCAGAGCGAGAAACTCGTCACGGTGGAGGGCTTCCCTTACCCACTTAGTGCGAGCCCCACGAAGGCCGCGATTGCCAAGCAGTGGGTCTTGAAGAGCGTTGAGCACGTCCTGAGCCGCTCCGGCTTCACGACGTCCGTCACGGGCGAGCCTTTCATCCAGACATAGACATGAACATCACACGCCCTTGGAAGCGCATCATGGCGGTCGGCTGCTCTCACGGCCCCTTCATTGACCCGCTCGCCAAGGATGCCGTCGTGAAGTTCCGCAAGAATTGGATTAGGCCGGGCAAGGGTGACAGGGTCCGACACCTCGGAGACTTCACCGACCTCTCGGCCCTGATGACCAAGGCCAGAGCCAACGGAGACGGAGACCCCATCAAGCCCGACATCGACGCCGGGCTTGCTTTTTTGGAGGAGCTGAAGGTCACGGACATCGACGAGGGCAACCATGAGGCACGCCTCCGTCACCTCCTCAACTCCAAGAACGAGATCCTCCAGTGGGCCTCCAACCAACTGCTCAACTCGATTGAGGAGAAGGCCCGAAAGCTCCGGGCGACCTACGTCCCTTACACGGGTGTCTTCCAGCGGACCCGCATCGGCAACTTCGACTGGATGCACGGGACCATGTATGGGGAGAACGCCACGCGAGATCACGCCGAGGCCTATGGCAACGTCGTCCATGCGCACACGCACCGAGCCGCGATGGCTAAGGGCAGACGCTCCGACAACCCGACTGGCTTCTGCGTCGGCACGCTCACCCGGCAGGGTGCGATGGAATACGCCAACACGAGGAGGGCCACGCTGTCCTGGTCGCAGGGCTTCGTGTGGGGTGAATACTGCGACGACCTTTGCGTCCTATGGCTACACGAACAACCAAGCACCTCAACGGAGTGGCGTCTCCCGGTCTGAACCCCGCCGACCTTCTCGCGCTCATCGTCAAGGAGCGTTCGAAGGACGTGGACGTCGTCCCGCCCGGCTTCCTCACCACGGAGCAGTGGGCCGAGAAGTGGGGCATCGAGCGCACCCGCTCCGCTGATCTCCTCGCCTACGCCGTGAAGCAGGGCCTCGCCGAGCGGCAGACCTACCGCATCATGTGCGGCAAGAAGCGTTGCCCCGTGGCCCACTTCAAGCAGTTGAAGAAAGGCTGAGACGGTCCTTGAACCGTGCGGGGTCTTGGTCTGGCTGGGCTCGTTCCCACCATACCATGACCAACGAAGACCACCCCATCAACCGCCTCGCCGCCGTCGGCCCCCGAGCCCTCAGCGACGTGGAGATCCTCAGCATCGTCCTAGGAGGCCGAGGCCGACCCTGCACCGCAGAGGCCACCGCCCTGCTCGACGCCTCCGGCACGCTCCACGCCCTGGGCGGGATGCAGTATGCCGACCTCCAAGACAACGAGACGCTCATCGGCAACCAGCCCGCCGTCATCGTTGCGGCCTACGAGCTGAGCCGCCGCCTCCGTGAGCGTTGCCCAAGTCAGGCTGCGCACATGGACCAACCGCACAAGGTCTTTGCCCGCATGGAGCCACTTGCGTCTGGGCTGGACGTCGAGAAGTGCTGGGTGCTCTCGCTCAACCGCCGCAACAAACTGCTGGCCCTCACGGAGATCAGTTCCGGCACCGCCACCTCATCGCTCCTGCACCCTCGCGAGGCGTTCCGCACGGCCCTCCGCAACGGAGCGACCGCCGTCATCATCTGCCACAACCATCCGAGCGGAGATCCATCGCCCAGCCCCGCCGACCGAGCGGTCACCCGGCAACTCGCAGACGCCGGGCGGATGGTAGGCATCGAGCTCCTGGACCACGTCATCATCGGCAGGAAGGAGGCCGACCCAACGGGCAAGGGCTGGTTTTCCTTCGGGGAAGCGGGGCTAATCTGACGGGATTATGGGGGCTTCGGCCCCCTTTTCATTTTCTGCAAAATAAATCTCGCCTTGGTCGGTCTTACTTACAAAGTAAGACCCGTTCCCACAACACCACCATGATTAACTCCCACCCGCACAACGCCAACCTCAACACCTACAACGCCGCCGTCACCGCCGCCGCCGAGGCTGGCCTCCAGGCTAAGAAGCTCGATGACGTCTGCTTCGCTATGTGCTTCGACACCATCGAAGCCACCGATGCCCGGGCCGACGCCGTTGCCCTCTTCAAAGCCATTCAGGCCCTGCGTGACGCCGCCGAGGCCGCTTACGAAGCCGCCCGTCTCGCCCGCTCCAACGCCGACGCCCGAGCCAAGACCCTCGCTAAGGTCGAAGGCCGCATCGCCTGATCTCCACTCTCCCACCCACCCAAACACCCACCCATGAAAGCCCAATACATCAAGCCCGCCGCCGTGAAGAAGCTCATCAAGAGCCACGGCAAGCGCACCGCCGCCGAGTTCATCCTCGCCCTCGATGCCTACGTCGAGCGAGCCATCATCCGAGCCGCCAGCGAGCACAACGGCGGCAAAAAGACCGTCGATGCCTCCGTCGCCGGACACACCCTCGGCAACCGCTAATCCTGCGCACGATGAAACTCGCCCTCCCCCTCCTCGCCATGCTCGCCCTCGCGGTGGGCTACAACTACGCCATCGCCGTCCACGGCTCTGATCTCCGCAAGGCCATCCACGGCCCGGAGCCCATCAAGGCCAAGACCGCCAAGCCCTCCCGCCGATGAGCCACCTCTACGCACGCAAGGCCCACCGGGACGAGCCCGTCCGCAACGCCCTGGTCAACATGCTGGAGGACATCGACGCCGCCCAGATGCTCCTCGACGCCGGGCAGGGTCAGGAAGCCAAGGCCGAGGTCGAGCGAGCCGTGGCCCGCTTCCGGCCTGTTGCCAACGCTGGCATCCGCGACCTCATCGTCGCCGTGGATCTCGGACGCATCCGGGTCACGCTCGACTACGCCGACGAGCTCGGCGAGATGAGCCTCACCTACATCGCCACCCGCCGCTAATGGAACTCACCAACGCACAGAAGGCCAAACGCTACATGGCGATGGCCGCCGAGGAAGTGAACCGCCGCCTCGCCGCTCACGACTACTCGGACGAGCGTGCGCTCAAGCACATGGTCCGCTCCCGCTGGAACGCCCTCGACTTCTTCGACGTCGAGACGGAGCCGGACGCTTGCATCGAAGTGTTCGTCCTCAAGGGCAAGGCCTCCTTCATCGTCACCAATCCCCACACCAATGAGTAATAACATCACCCCCCACACCGCCTCCGCCTGGTCCCAGACTCAGGTGAAGGAGATCATCGAGAACGCCATCGCCCACCAGCGAGGCAAGTCCCGCTCCACCGGCTGGACCACCGCCGACAACGTGCTGGCCTCCTACACCCTGTGGGAAGCCCGGCTCAGCTCGGACGGCTGGCTGGTCAAGTGCGTGGCCTCCGCTCCCACGTCCTCGGACTTCTCCGAGCACGTGAAGAAAAAGGCCATCAAGGCCCGGCTCTCAGCCCAGCCCTGCGCTCCGGCCTACATCGTCGAGCGTCGCGACAAGGGCCACGCCTCCAAGCCTAACGTGGCCTACGCCTTCCACTTCCAACTATGAGCGACTACGTTCCCCCCGGCCTCGGGCGAGTGCTTGAGGACCTGATCTCCAAGCACGTCGGCAAGGGCAAGCCCCCGACCGCCCTGGATGTCCACTACCGCCACGCCGAGCAGACCCGCCGCCTCATGGCCCAGATGCAGAAGGACGCTCCGCCTACGCCCCCGGCGTTCACCAAGCCCAAGGACCCGCTCCGCAAGGAGAAGTCCACCCGCAAGGGCAAGGCTGGCGTGGGCCGTCAGGCTTACGAGTGGGCCGTCGCCAACCGCAAGTCAGCCACAGAGGCCGCCAAGCAGTTCGGCATCAACCCGCTGCTCATCCACTCCCACAAGCGGCACTATGGCCTCCACCCGCTGGTGGACGCTCGCGTCACCTCCGGCAAGTGCAAGCGGGTCCGCCGCCGCAACGAGGAGGTCAAGCAAGCGTGCCGGGCCGCTTATGAGCTGGCCCACATTGGGCAGATGCACCCTCGGGACGCTGCGCACAAGTTCGGCCTGACCTACCAGTCGGTCATCCGCTTCTGCGTCCGCAACAAACTCGCCTTGCCTCAACTCAAGACCCGTCAAGAGTCTTGACCAATGGCATCCAAGACCCCTCCCACCCATGAACAACCCAACCCTCCCCTCACCCTCCGCGACATCCTCGCCGCACATGCTCTTCAAGGCATCCTGGCAGGATGGCACAAGGAGCTCCACCCAAACACCGAAGGCATCGCCGAAGCCGCTTGGGCCTACGCCGACGCCATGCTCGCGTCTCGCAGTCCTAAGGCCTGACCGCCCCCGCCTCTGGTGGCTCCTGCCCTGGAGCCATGCCCGAGCGTGGCACTCGGCCCTCTGGGCCTTGAAGGACTACGCCGACCGGGCCGACCGTGCGCTCGATCTCCAGACCGCCGTCATCGAGGACCAGTCCAAGGAGATCCAGACGCTCCGCCGCCGCATCGAGGACTCCAACCGAAGCCACGACGCCAAGAACTACACCATCGCCGGGATGGGCGAAGACCTCGACGAGATGCTGAAGCGTGGCGACGAGATGGTGGACCAGTATCGGAAACTCTGGGTCAAGGACAACGGCCCGACAACCCCCCTCAGCATTCTCCTCTGGGAGTCTGAGAAGGAAAGGAGACGCCTGTGAGCAAGATGATACCCCTGCACATCGCCGACCAGGCGGTGGCGGCTTGCGAGGCCGAGATCCAGAAACTCCGAAAGGAGAACGCCCGCCTCAAGGCGGCTGGTAGAGGCATCTTCGGCATCGCTCTCAACGCTGGCCCCGGCGAGGGTCGGGTCGAGAAGCTCGACGCATGGCGTGAAGCCGCCAAGGAGGCCAAGCCATGAGCGAGCCACGCATATTCGAGTGCCGTGGCAGCGGCTTCATCATCCCCTTGACCGTCACGATGGAAGGGTGCCGCGACGAGCGTGTGCTCCGAGACGACTGGTTCGTGCGCTGGCAAGAATACGACAGGCTTGAAGCCGAGAACGCCCGCCTCAAGGCCGAGGTCGAGCGGCTTCGCAAGGCCGGTGATGGGCTAATCATCGCTTACCAATGGCTCACCGTCGAACAGCCAGACATCGTGAGAAGCATCAAAGCCGCATTCAAAGAATGGAACGCCGCTAAGGAGGCCAAACCCGATGCCTAAGCAGAAGCGTCGGCCCGAGATACTGAAGCCCGGCCTCAAGATGCAGACACCCATCGAGCTGCGCACCATCGCCGCATACAACCACGCCAACGCCTTGCGGTGGAAGCACCTGTTCAGCCTCAACGCCTGGAAGCCATGCGTCACCTCCTCGCGCTCCTGATCTCCGCAGGGTCGGCCCTCGCCGCCGTGCCGGAGAAGTGGATTGACCTCGTGGGCTGGGTCGAGTCCCGCAACGACCCCAAGGCCGTGGGCGATGGCACCCGAGCCCGTGGGGAGATGCAGTTCTGGAAGGCCACGTGGGAGGACTGCACCCGGCAGAGGAAAGCCAAGGGCCTCCCGACGTGGGGCTTCTCGTATGCGCACGACCGGGCCGTGGCTCGCCTCTATGCTCGCTCCTGGTTGGACCACATCGAGGAGCGGCTGGCCCGAGCGATGGGACGCAAGCCCTCGGTCGGCGAGATCTATGCGGCTTACAACCTCGGCCTCTCCGGCTTCGCCCGCAGGGGCTACCGCCTGAGCAACTGCCCGGAGTCCACCCGCCGCAACGCTTCGTGGCTAGTCCTTCACGCTGTCGGGCATTGACAAACGCCGCCCCGATGGGACGCTCCCGCTCGCGAGCTAGTCAATCTCATGGGTGGGACAACACACGAGGCGACATGCACTAGCTCGCAACGGCCCCTTTCTTCGGACTGGGGCCGTTCTGTTTCTTGCCCATGCCGAAGATGGCCCCGGCCACGATGGTGGCGTTGCGGTGCGCTTCGGAGCCGATGCCTGTGATGTAGCGGTCGGTCGTGCTGAGTTGCTTGTGGCCGAGGAGATCAGCGACGGCCTTCTGGCTCATGCCGTTGCGGTGAGCCCAAGAGCCGAAGGTGTGCCGGAGGTCGTGGATGCGGAGGTCGGACAGGCCCGCCGCCTTGCGGACGGCCCGCCACGCCTTCTGGTGGCCCGACATCGGCCCGCCCGTCCTGCCCGGCAGGACATAGACGGAGGTGGCTGGAAGGCCCCGCAGGAGCGTCACGACCTCGGGGGCGAGGCTTACCACCCGCTGACCCGTCTTAGAGGCTCTATCGGGCAGGGAGAGGGTTCCGGCGGTGAGGTCTATCCAAGACCAGAGGGCCAGACGCCACTCGCCCGTTCGGCAACCCGTCAGCAGGAGCAACTTGAACAGGGGAGCCGAGGGGCTGGTCGAACGCTGGAGGGCTTCCCAGAGCCGTGCGATCTCCTCGGCGTCGAGGATGCGTTGGCGGGCCTCCTCGGGGTAGTCCTCCACGAACTCGCAGGGGTTGGTCCCCCGGTCCCGCCACTTCCAACGCTCGGCCAGCGAGAAGGCCTTGGACAGGGCAGCGACCGCCCGGTTGGCGGCGATGGGCGTCTCCCCCATCTCGCGGTGCATCTTCTCGACGTCCTCATCCGACACGTCGCGCACCTTCAACTTCCCCAGGGCGGGGTTGATGTGGAGTCGAAAGGCCAGCTCGTAATTGGTCGAGGTGCTCTTGCGCTTCTTGTTGGCGTGGTCCGAGAGGAACCGCTTCCCGAGATCCTCGACGCTGGGGGCGTCCCGCAGCTTGTCCCGGTCGGCCTTCGGGTCGTGGCCCTGGCTGACGGCCTTGAACTTGTCGCGAGCCATCTCGCGGGCCTCGTCCGGGTGGAGCACCTCCACCTTGCCGATGGTCAGCAGACGCTCCGTGCCCGCCGCCGTGCGATACCTGATGACGTAGGAACGGGAGCCGCCCTTGGACACCCGCACGCCGAAGCCCGGCAGTCGGTCATCCCAGACGGTGGTGGTGGTCGTGGTCGCTAGTTTCTTGGTAAGGTGGGCCATGTTCTGTGTCCGCTCTGAGTCCGCAATAGGGGTCGAAAACCGCCCCGAGTCCGCAAACTATCGCAAGGTCCACTTTCGGCAGCAACCCCCTAAGGCCTTGAAACCACAAGGGAACGCATAGTCCCGCAAACGCCCGCAAAGGTGGCCTCTGAGACTTTTAATCAGAGGGTCTCGGGTTCGAACCCCGACGGGCTCACCACAAATCCTCAATAGAAACAGGCACTTCCAACGCTCCGCTCACGGAGTAGTTCCTGCGCACGAAGGGCCGAGTCCGCACTGAGTCCACATCCTGTGAAGGTGCACTGCGACGTCCTGCCACGCCCCAATCTTGACAGCCGAACTCTCCCCGGCACGCTGAGATCCAGCTCACCAACCACGTGTTGGAGGAGTAGAGCCCCCGGTTCGCCGTGGGCCGCAATCTTTGACTTTGGATGTGATGGAAGGGACGCAAGTCCCACAGAAAACATAGAAGGATGTCTGGACTGGTCCTCCCACATTCTTCGGCTTACCGGATGCATCCGTAGAGATTGCGGAGTGTCTAGTGGCTTTCGGGTGCAACTCCCGACGCCAATTCACTGGTCCACCCGGCGGTAATTCTCGGCCCAGAGGACGGCGGCGATAAGCTTCCCGGCACGGATGACCTGACGCTCTCCCATCGTGGGAAAGGCTACGTGCGTGGCCTCGTGGATGGTAATGGTCAGCCTGTCCTTCCCCTTCAGCTTGGGGTCGATCTCTATCAGCGGGTTGTCGGTGTCGAAGTCCACGGCCTGTCCGTGCGCACGCTCGCGTCCCAACTTCCGCTCCTGGACCACGATGACCTTCTTGGGCTTGGGCTTCGCCATGCCAGCCATCCAATAAAAGAAAAGGGCCGGGTCAACCCCGGCCCCTTGGGCGTTACTTTCGCGTGTTCCTTCGCTCGTATTCCTGCACGTCCTTGACGGGGTAGAGCACCCGCCCGCCGACCTTGATGTATGGCGGGCCGAGCTTGCGGCTTCGCCACGTGGCAAGGGTGGTGGCCTTGACCTGACCCCGCCAGCGCGAGATCAGGTCGTCCACGGAGAGCAGTTCAGACGCCGTCGTAATCATCGGTTGCCTCCTCCTGGGCAGGTGCCGGGTCCGGCTTCTTCGGCTGGGACTTCGGCTTCTTGGCGGGTGCGGCAAGCAATCGGGCCGCAAGGGCCGTCGGCTGGGCCGGGCTAGGTGCAACGGGGGCCGTGTGGATCTCCACGGCCTGTCCGCTGCCGAACTCCCTGCGGATGTCGTGCTCGACCGCATCGGCGGCTTCGAACGAAAGCGGGAGCCACTTGGAGAGACGGCGGAAGGCTGTCTTCTTCGCCATCTCATTCCAATCGGTGTCCCAAGGCGTGGTGCCACCGAACTTCTTGGCGGCGACTACGGACTTGGAACGGTTGGCGATGCCCTGGACTTCCTCCAGCGTCATCACGGCAGTCTGCTTGGAGCCATCCTTGAGGGTGGCGGTGGCATACACGGCATAGACCGAGCCGCGAGGCTTCTTGAAGTCGATGCGGTGCGTCTGGATCTCGCCGAGGTCATAGACGAAGTCATCGGCCTCGCAGACCACGTCGGCGTGGAGGCTGGCAACCTCCCCGGAGCGGCGGACAAGGGCGATGAGGCCCTTGTAGTCGAGTTGGAGCTGGGCCTCCTGCTCGCCGTTCTTGTTGCGATAGGAGACGATGTGCGCGTGGCGTCCGTCCGGCTCCAAGCCCCACTGTGCCGACTGGAAGATGACCGAGGCGATAGAGGCCTTGGAGCATTCCAGCAGCTTGGGGTTCTTGTTGAACGCCGTCAGGGTGACACGCATGAACCGCTCCGGCGTGAAGATGCCGGGGAGGGTCTTGGCGACCTGGTCGAGCATGTATCTGCTCTGGATGAAAGCCTTGGGGCTCATGGCCTCAAGGTTCTCGGTGAGGGCGAGCGGGGCCGGAGTGGCCTCGCTCTGGGTGGTGGGTTGTTCGCTCATGGCGGGGGAAAGGTCAGGCAATGCGGGACTCCTTCGCATACTTGGGGAGCCCCATCGGGATGAAGTCATCCGGGTAGTCGGGCCAGTGGTTCTCGGCCTCGCACTTGGCGATGCCCTTGATGTCGGCGATGTATGCCTCGCGGCCTCGCGTCAGGATCTCCGGCGTGGCGAAGCGGACGCACGTGTGGTGCGGGGGCTTGCTCTCGACGCAGACCAACAAGTAGGCATCGGGGGCACGACCGAAGACGGCTTCGTATCCATCAGAGTAGACCGCTGAAGAGACGTCATAACGGAACTTCTCCGTCGATGCGTCAAAGCCCCACGGGCTGGCGTCATTTGTGCTTTTGACGTCGATGATGAAGCAGGGGCCGTCCTTCTGGTAAATCATCCAGTCCGGGCGGGTGCGCATACGACGCCCAGTGTATTTGCACGTCCAGAACAGCGAGTGCTCGGTGACGCCGCCCTTCAAGCGGAACGGGTTCACGCCGCCGTGGGCCTTGGCGATGCGGTCGAGCTTCGCCATCACGGACTCGGCCATGAGCTTGGAGAACTCATGCTCCTTCACGGAGATCACTTCCTTGCCGGGGTTCTTGGCTTCCAGCTCAGCGTAGGCCTTGGAGTTGGAGCGGTGGCCTTCGGTGTTGATGACGTATCGCCCCTCGTAGGTGTCGGGCTCAAGGATGCGGGTGTGCGTCACGGTGCCGAGGCTCATGGCGTCGGACTCCTCGAAATTGAGGCGTCCTTCCATGCTGGCCTTGAACGTGCCGGGCATCTTGGCGAACAGGTCCAGCGAGGACTTGCTCAGGATGTCCTTCATGCCGTGGTAGTCCTCGTTGCTGAGGTCGCGCACGAAGAGCGGATTGGTCCCCCGGTAGTCGAGGGACGCTTTGTGGGTGGTGGGTTTCATGGGTGGGAAAGTCATGCCAGTGCGGCCTCAATGACGGCCTTGGCGACCGGCGGGCAAACAGCGTTGCCGAGCATCTTCATGGCCTTGGTTTTCTCGGGTGGCAAGCGATAGTCGGCGGGGAAGCCCATCGCCTTCCTGATCTCCTCAAGGTTCAACATCCGCATGGTGTTGCCTTCGACCAGGGCGTGCTTGTTGCACGTGGTCACGGTGCCGAGAGGCTTGCGTAGATCTCGCCCGCCCGTCTCGTTGCCATACATGGCGATAAGGAAGCGGTCCCCATACCTAGCCCGTCCGTTAGCAACGCGCTCCTGCGTGCGAGGCTTGAGGGACTCGACGTTGCGACCCGGCAGTCCGAAAGTGACTATGCTGTCGGCTCCCACATGGGCTTTCTTGTCGAGCTTGAGATCGATTGGGTGCTTGCCCCTTGTCAGAACGAGGAAGGCACGCTTGCGACGCTGGGGGACGCCAACGTCGGCTGCGTTGATGACGTTCTCCGAGACTGCATAGCCAAGCGTCTGCATGGCAGAACGCCACACCGGGTAGAGCGACCACTTGAGGAACTCGGGCACGTTCTCGACGACTACGAGCTGCGGGCGGTGCATCTCTGCGCACGATACAACGGCCCAAGCGGTGGAGCGTTGGCTGTCGTGGTGGGGCTTCTCGGTGCCGCGAGCCCGGCTGTGTCCCTGGCACGCAGGGGACGCCAGCAGGATGTCGTGGGCCGGAACCTTGGACCAATCGGCTTGGTGGAGATCCTGACAGGCGTGGTCGGTGTCGGGGTGGTTAACTGCGTGCGTATCCACTGCATCACGCCAGTGGTTAGCGGCCCAGACAACGTCTAGGCCCGCCATTGTTGCACCAGTGCTAAAGCCTCCGGCTCCAGCGAATAGGTCGATTGCTTTCATGTGGTGGGGGAAAGTTTGAGGTGCTTCTTCACCTTGGCCCAATAGCCAAGGGTGGCGGTCTTGCGGTGTCCGTTCGGTCCGCCGTTCCAGATGCGGGCCGATGCCTCGTAAGGGTCCATGTCGCCGATGCGGGCCTTCGTGGCGTAGAGCCGGAGATAGTATCGGCAGATCTGCTTGGCCTTGGTCGGGTTGAATGCGTCCTTGTGCGTGTAGGTCGTGCCGTAGGTCTTGTTCACGTCCTGGACGACTACCGACCAGATCTGGAGGATGCCGAAGGCCTTGCCGTTGTCTCCTACGGCGTCGGCACGACCACCGCTTTCGACGATGATGAGCGCATCAATGAGTGCTGAATAGTTCATGGGTATTCCCTGCGGAATGTTGGCGACGTTGGTAGGTATGCCCGCCAAAACCCTTATGCCAAGCCCCTTGTTGTTACTTCTTGCTAGTTCTTGTTAGTTCTAACCTTGCCCCTACTTACAACGGTGTGAGGATGCACGGGTCGCCCGCTTTCGAGTCGCCCGCAACCATGCTTGATCTCCGTCCCTACCAGTCCGTTGCTGTTGAAAGCGTCCGCAATGCCTTTCGCACAGGCAAGAAGCGGCCCCTCCTCGTCGCACCGACAGGAGCAGGGAAGACAGTAATTTTTTCTTACATCACGCATCACGCTTTCGTGAAAGGGCATAGGACGACTATCCTCGTCCACCGGGCCGAACTGCTCACTCAGACACACAAGGCACTCGTCAAGATGGGCGTGCCCCACGGATTAGTCGCCGCCGGGAAGACACCCGACCCAACGCAGCTCGTCCAAGTGGCGAGCGTTCAAACCTTGGTGCGAAGATTAGATAAGTTCACCACCCCCGACCTCATCATCGTGGACGAGGCCCACCATGCGTGCGCTGGCTCCTGGCAGAAGGTGATGGATGCTTACCCTGACGCAAAGATACTCGGTGTAACTGCCACCCCTCAACGCCTCGATGGCAAAGGCCTGTCCTCCGCCTTCGACGACCTCATCCGTGGCCCGGAGGTGCATGACCTGATCTCGCAAGGCTTCCTCTGCCGGCCGATTTACTACGCTCCGTCAACGGTGGACATGAGCGGGGCCAAGACCACGGCGGGCGATTACAACAAGGCCGAGGCCGAGCAGCGGGTGGACAAGCCCACCATCACCGGGGACGCCGTCACCCACTACCAACGCCTCTGCCCTGGATCTCCGGCGGTGGCCTTCTGCACGTCCATCAAGCACGCCGAGCACGTGGCTCAGGCCTTCAATGCGGCGGGCTACAAGGCCGCAGTGCTCGACGGCAACCTCGACCCCGTGGAGCGGGCCTCGCGTGTCCATGCGCTCGCCAACGGTCGGCTGCACGTCCTGACGAGCTGCGACATCATCTCCGAGGGCTTCGACCTCCCCGTGGTGGCGACCGCCATCCTGCTCCGGCCCACGCAATCCCTCTCCCTGCACCTTCAGCAGATTGGTCGAGTCCTGCGTCCTGCACCGGGCAAGGAGAGGGCCATCATCCTCGACCACGTAGGCAACTGCCTCCGCCACGGCCTCGCCGAGGAGGTCCGCGAGTGGTCCCTGGACGGAGCCAAGAAGCGGAAGAAGAAGGACGCCTCAGACGACGTCACGGCCCACCGACAATGCCCGCAGTGCTTCGCCGTGCATCTGCCCGCCCCCATCTGCCCGCAATGCCAACACGTCTACGCCCTTAAGGAGCGCACACCTGAGCAAGTGGCCGGGACGCTCCACCAGCTCCAGGTTGACATGGAAGCCCTCAAGGCCATCCGTGAACGCAAGATGCAACAAGGGAAGGCTCAGTCGCTCGACGACCTCATCGCCCTCGGCAAGGCTCGCGGATACAAGAACCCGGTCGCATGGGCCAAGCACCTCATCCGTGCGCGACAGGCCCGAGCCGCATGAGCGAGTCCGGCGAACAGTCCCGCATCATGCTCGCCCTGGGCGGGTCGCAGCACATCCGCATCTTCCGCAACAACGTGGGGCTGGCCCGCTTCCCCGATGGCTCGACCGTCCGCTATGGCCTTTGCCCCGGCTCCGCTGATCTCATCGGCTGGAAGACCGTGACCATCACCCAGGACATGGTCGGCCAGCAGTTCGCTCAGTTCCTTTCGGTCGAGTGCAAAGCCACGGGACGGAACATTAAGAAGGGGTCTAATCAGGACGCTTGGTTTTTCGCCGTGAAGAAGGCCGGGGGCATCGCCCTTGTGGCCCACACGCCGGATGACGTGAAGCCCCTCCTTGGTTAACGCTTGCAAAATCTGCAACGCCTCGCAGGGTCGGGGCGTCGCCCATCCTATCCCCTCCCATGACTATTGATTTCGACCGTATCAACCAAGCCGCCGTCGGCTCCCTTGAGTCCCTCCTCTGCGAGTGGTTCCCAGCGGGCAAGAAAGACGGGCACGAGTTCCGTGTCGGCTCCATCAACGGAGAGCCGGGCTCGTCCCTCTCCATCAACCTCAACTCCGGCGTCTGGTGTGACTTCGCAGGGGACGCCAAAGGCTCCGACCCGATCTCCCTCCTCGCCGCTATCCGTGGATGCAAGATGGGCGAAGCCGCTCGCGAGCTCGATGAACGCCTCGGGGCTGGTGGCCTGACCGCCAAGGCTCAGGTCGGCTCCTTTGGACGCCCCACCCCGAGCACCGACTGGGAGCCCCAGCCGCACGCTCCCGAGGGTTGCCCGGAGCCGGACTTCAACCACTTCAAGCACGGCAAGCCCTCGGCCACGTGGACCTACCACACCAGCGACGGCAAGAGGGTGGGCTTCATCCACCGCTTCAATCTGGAGGACGGCTCCAAGGAGGTCATCCCGCAGACGTGGGTGCGCCACAAGGAGACGGGCCGCGAGCGTTGGGGCTGGAAGTCATTCGCAAAGCCCCGCCCCCTCTACCGCCTCGTGGATCTCCACGCCCGCCCGGACGCTTGGGTGCTCCTGGTCGAAGGCGAGAAGACCGCCGACGCCGCCCAGCGTCTCATGCCTCACATGGTCTGCACCACGTGGGCCGGAGGCTCCAAGGCCGTGAGCATCGCAGACTGGTCCGTCCTCAAGGGCCGCAAGGTCATCATCTGGCCCGACGCCGATGAGCCGGGCTATGCCGCCGCCGTTGCAATCTCCAAGCACCTCGACAAGCCCCGCCTCGTCATCCCGCCCGAGGGTAAGCCCGAAGGCTGGGACCTCGCCGACGCCGAGGCCGAAGGCTGGACCACCGAGGCCGTCCGTGCGCACATCAAAGGCAAACACGCCATTGGTGACGCAGTAAGCCCGGAAGCGAAGGCTAACACGCCACCCGTGACGCCTCCGCCGCCCGAGGTGCTGGAGGCCAAGGACTACGCCTCCGAGCCCATCGAAGTGGACACGCGAGACTATGCCGACGACCAGCCCCCGAGCCTCCCTCCCGAGATGGACGTCAAGTGGCCCTTCCGTGTCCTCGGCCATGATGACGGGGCCTATTACTACTTGCCCGACTCCAGCCAGCAAATCGTCACGCTGACCGCCAACGACCACAAGCACCTCCCGTTCCTCCGCCTCGCCGGAGCCAACTGGTGGGAGACGACCTTCCCCGGCAAGGACGGAGCTGACTGGAAGGCCGCTGCCAACGCCCTCATCCAGTCCTGCCACAACGAAGGCATCTTCACCCCCCGCCGTGTCCGTGGGCGTGGTTGCTGGATTGACGGCGAGCACGTGCTCTTCCACGCCGGGGACCGCCTGGTCATCGGTGGCACGGAGCGCAAGATCCCTGCGTGGGCGTCCAAGTGGATTTACGAGCAGGGCCAGCGGATGGAGGCAGACCAAGCCGCCCCGCTCTCCAATGCCGAGGCCTCGCGTCTGATCTCCATCTGCGAGATGCTGAATTGGAAGGAGCCCATCTATGCGAAGTTCTTCGCCGGGTGGTGCGTCATCGCCCCCATCTGCGGCGTCCTCAACTGGCGTCCGCACATCTGGGTCAACGGCCCCTCTGGCTCCGGCAAGACGTGGCTGCTCAACAACATCCTCGACCCGCTCGTCGGTCGCCTTGCGCTCCAGGTGCAGTCCGCCACGACCGAGGCTGGCATCCGTCAGTCCCTCCGCTCAGACGCCCTGCCCGTCATCTTCGACGAGGCAGAGTCCGAGGACAAGCGAGGCCAGATGCGGATGCAGTCCATCCTTGAGCTCGCCCGCCAAGCGTCCGCTGAGACGGGTGCTGGCATCATCAAGGGCTCGGCCTCCGGCAAGGCTCAGGAGTATCAAATCCGCTCCTGCTTCGCCTTCGCCTCCATCGGCGTCGCGGCTCACCAGCGTGCCGACACTTCCCGCATCACCTCCCTTGAGCTGCGGAAGGACAACACCGACGGCGGTCAGGCCCGCTTCGAACAACTGAAGGCTCTATGGGCCGACACGCTTGCCAAGCCCGGCTACGCCGAAGGCATCCGTGCCCGCTCCCTCGCCAACGCCATGTCCATCACCGCCAACTCCAAGACCTTCGCCAAGGCGGTCGCCATCAAGCTCGGAGATCAACGCATCGGGGACCAACTCGGTGCGCTGCTCGCCGGGGCCTTCTCCCTCACCTCCAACCGCGACCTCACCCTTGAGGAAGCGACCGAGTGGGTAAACAAGCAGAACTGGCACGGCTTCCTGCCCGATGAGGCTGACCAGGACGAAGTCCGAGCCCTCTCGTGGATGCTCGACAAGTCCATCCGCTTCGAACAGGGCGACCGGGCCTACACCCGCTCCATCGGCGAACTCGTCCAAGCCTACTACTCGACCAGCGTCACGCTCGACGAGGCCGACAACATCCGGGCCAACCTCATGCGCTCCGGCATCAAGGTCGAGGACGAGACCGTTGCGATCTCCAACCACCACCCGGCCCTGCGCACGCTCTTCGAGAACACGTCGTGGGCCGACAAGTGGAAGGACCAGATGGCCCGAGTCCCTGGAGCGGTTGCCATCCCCGGAGTCCGCTTCGGTGCATCGACGCATCGAGCCGTCCGCATCCCGAAGACCGCCTTCCTTTCCTAACCACCAATGAGCAACAGCATCATCACCATCTCGGGCGTCGCCCGGTCCGGCAAGGACACTCTTGCCAGCTCCCTCGTCTCGGAGATCTACCAGACGCACGGCATCGACACGAAGG
>Ga0209599_10000680_pt1 | contig 20226 bp, 15 predicted proteins | sample Shrwel_input2_FT_FD_187534 | JGI IMG/M metagenome (GOLD analysis project Ga0209599, IMG submission 187534) | Subsurface microbial communities from deep shales in Ohio, USA - Utica-3 well 1 S input2 FT (SPAdes) (version 2) ... | reverse complement strand
TACCTGTCCGATGTCTTCGTAGGTCCAAACAGTCCGGCAGTTATGGTGAATAAGAAAACACTGCGTAAAGAGCAGGTTATGCTTAGTCCTGAATACTACGACGAATGGATGACCTATGAGGGTCTTGAAAAAGTGTTTGCTAGGTTTAGTGAAGAGAACTTACGTCATGAACCCCTTGACATCGAAGACTATTGGGTAGGACTTATCTACGATGACGGTAAACACTATAAGTTCGTACAGGACATACAGGATCTACCTGAGGACAGAGATCCTAAGTTCTTACGTCCCATCACCTATGCCGAATTGCTTTATCTTTCGGTCTATAAGGACGCCGCCACAATCCCATGCTTTGTGACCCGTTATCCGGTTACCGGTTACGGAAGTATTTATCCCAGCTATGTATATCTTAAGACTACAGTTAAATCTAAAGTTCGTATAGAATTAGATGATAGCTGGGAGCCAACTGGCATTGTAGCTTACGAATACCCTGAGAGCGGTGTAAGTTTCTTCAACTCCATGGCGCCTTCTCTTTCTCATATTGGAAGATTAGGTGCAGACTATGACGGCGATACATGCTCAGCCACTGCCGTCTGGACAGATGAAGCCAAAGCAGAAATAAGAAAAGTTTTGAATTCTAGAGACTATTACGTATCTATTTCGGGTCGAATGTCTTTCAGCGCAGGCAATGACGTGACTGACTTAACGCTTGCTTCAATGACAGGTTAACGTTGATACATTAACGCACGGGTACCGATGTGCTCGTGCGTAATTAACAAAGGTAAGTCAAATCTATGACACAATTTAATTTCCCCATTTACTATAAGACGTTTGGGGTAAGGCACATAAACGACATGATAGATGGCCGAGCGTTTACACTCAGCTCTATGCCTAAGAATGCCATGTCGCATTTTGTAAGCTTTGACCCCGAGCATCGCGATATAGATTCATCAAAGGTTCATTTAGGTGCTAATGCGCGCAGAGCAGTTATCGATTTTCCGGAAATCCTTACTAGTAATCTTGGTAATGCACGATACCATGCCGTCGCTATTAAAGATCATTACCGCCCGTTTCTAAAGAAGAACCGCAAGTACCGTCACGTACGGGACGCTTTCCAGACAGTCAATGACGACCTTACGCTACTGATTGACAACTACAGCTACATTGATATCGCTTACAGTTACCCGCAGACTAATTCAACTGCGTACTATAAGTGGTGGAACCTTAAGCGTACTGTTTTTGATCGCATAGCTAAAATATGCGCCGTTACAGATAAGAGCCACTTTGTCTTTACAGATCTACCTGATGAGATCCCAAGCATTTCTTTGCTTAATGTGTACTCTCAGCGTAAAGTCGCAGACCTTATCCGCATCTTTAACACCCCTGCTAAGCTGTTCATGCTTGAGTTATTCACTTGGCTGGGCGAGAATCGCAAAGAGACCAATACTATCTTTAGCGGTATCCCTGAGGCTAAGCTCTCTAAGGTAAACATTATTGTTTTCTTAGGCGGTGGCAGAAGTTCTATATTGAACCTTGGATCGCTCAACAGCTGGATTAAAGGTAACTCAATATTAGAAGGTTCTCCTTCTACGCAGCAGGTCAGCAATCAGCAGATCCAGAAAGTTCTGGTGAAGTATTTTTTGTCCTTAAAGAGTCTTCAGCCCGAGGTAGACGCAAGCCTCGTACCTGAGGACACAGGTCCCACTAGGGATCCTCAGGATGTACAGGAAGAAGATGATATCAGAGCCGAGCAGCATGAGTTTGACGGCGAAAACGATATACAGGACGATGTAGTAGATTCGCATGAGTACCAAGAAGGTGTCCGCTATGCGTCTTCTAAAGGTGTAAGCCAGCCTAAAGGTAAACACGTCATAACGAATGTCTTAGATGACAAAGCTATTGATAGAGCCTTTGAAATTGAAGAAAGCTTAGACGACAAGCTGAAATCTTTGGATGACGACTTAAAGGTTTTAGATGAAGTCACTAATCGTAAGCTGATCCAAAAAGGTCTTAAGGTAGAGTCTGACGGTGGAATCAAGCATAATGAGGTTCGCTCTCCAGAGGCTAGCTTGCATGAAATTCAGCAAGCGGTGTATCTGGATGTTCCTGTACAAGAGATGCTGGAGCAACAGATTGAAACTCAGGTAGATTATGGTTTGTTGTCAGCGAGCGACTACAGAAACCTTAAGCGTGACATGCAGAACTATAACGAGTCTAAGGACCCGTACAATGCGACTAAGCTTCGCAGGGACTCAATGAAGATAGAGCCCAGTGACCTGATCTTGTCGGCAGATAAAACTAAGATTGAGAGTAGTGAGCTTGTTCAAGACAAGTCCATGTTGCAGTCTAGTCTGCTGTCTTTCGATCAGGACTACATCGCCGGTGTTCTTAAGAAGGATATGCTGTCTACTTTGAACCATATCCAAAAAGCTGGCGTGTTAGTTAAGAAGCATGAGGTTACTGTAGAGCATTCTGCACTAGGTAGCTACGAGTATCACACCTTGGAACTCAAGCCAGTGGACGGTCAGTCCTCCACTATCCGCTTTAAGGTTCCTGTTATTAATGAAGACGGTACACTCGTTAGTAACAACATCAAGATGGTGCTTCGTAAGCAACGTGTCGATATACCTATTCGTAAAATCAAACCTACAGAAGTAGCACTTACCAGCTACTACGGTAAAACATTCGTTAAGTTAAATCCAAAGAAAGCTAATAGCTCTCTAGAATGGATTATTAAAGAACTCAATATTGCCAGCATGTCTGACAATGGGTTTATTAAACGAGTGAACCCTGCTAAGGTTTTTGATAATAACTTTAAAGCGCCATTTATCTATAGCGCACTGGCTGATAACTTCAAGTCGATTGTAACTGAGAGCTTTACTCTACAGTTCGATAGAAGCGATAGAGGTAGTCTGGTCTCAGAAGCCAGACTCAATGCTTTAGAAGTTAACGGTAGACGCTTAGTTGGTCTTACTAACGATAAGACTCCTATCATTGTCGACAATAAGAACAACTTCTTTATTGTTCCTGAAGATGCCGATGCGGTAGCGTTAGGTGACATCTATAGCGTCCTACAGTTAGACTCCACTAGAGCTCCTGTTGATTTCTGTGAAGTTAATGTGTTCAGTAAGTCCGTACCAGTTGCCTTTATTCTAGGGTATACTTTAGGATTTAAGAACTTACTCAAACTTCTACAAGTTCAGTATAGAACGACAGAGGGCAGAGAGCAGAAGAACATGCAGCCGCATGAGTTCGTTGTGCAGTTTAAAGATACGAGTTACATCTTCTCTAGGAAAGACTCTATCGCTGCAAGTATCTTAGCGGGCTACAATGATTTTGATAAGCAGATAAAGCAGTTTGAAGCTGACGACTTTAATCACAAGGACGTTTACCTTAACTTACTTGAGTCTAAAGGACTTAGCTCGATCTATATCCGTGAGATAGATTTGATGCAGCAGCTCTTTGTGGATAACATCACTAAAGAGATCTTGGAAGATATGAAAGAGCCTGTTACCTTTAACGGTCTACTCTTACGTTCTGCTGAGCTGCTACAAACCTACTATCATCCGGATTCACAGGACATGACGTGCATGCGTATTCGTGGATACGAACGTATTCCTGGAGCTGTGTATAAAGAGCTCGTGACATCTATTCGCCAGTATCGTAACCGCAATATTGCCGGCAGATCTAAGATCGACATGTCTCCGTACCAGATCTGGACAACGGTTATGAAAGATCCTGCAATGAAAATTGTAGAGGACATCAATCCGATTCAGAACTTGAAAGAGATTGAGATTGTCACATATGCTGGTGAAGGTGGCCGTGGCAAAGACTCTATGAACAAAGCGTCTCGCGCTTACCATAAGACTGACATGGGCATCGTCTCCGAAGCTACCGTGGACAGCTCTGACGTAGGCGTTAACGCTTATCTGAGCGCCAACCCTAAGTTCAAGAACTTAAGAGGTATCCCGGTAATCGATAACAAAGCTATTGACTCTAGTAGCCTTATCTCTACTTCAGCTCTACTAGCTCCGGGTTCAGACGGTGATGATATCAAGCGAGTCAACTTTGTGTCCGTCCAGCAGGGACACACTATCGCAACTGACGGATATCACCAACCGGTTATTCGTACGGGTTACGAATACGTTATCCCTAATAGAACGACTGATGTATTTGCATTTACAGCTAAGCAAAACGGTAAAGTTATATCCGTGACTGCTAAGGGTGTGATTGTAGAATACGAAGACGGTACACAAAAGGGTGTTACATTAGGAAGAATCTACGGTAAGGCAGAGGGGAGTGTTTATCCTCACGATATCGTTACTGACCTTAAAGTCGGTGACAAGATCTCTAAAGGAGACACCGTAGCATATAACTCTGGTTTCTTTGAAAGAGATTTCTTAGATCCCACTAAAGTGCTACTTAAGAACTCCATGTTGTGTAAGGTTGCTCTCTTTGAATCAGCCCAAACACATGAAGACTCCTGCGCCATCAGTCCTCAATTGTCCAAGAGCATGAACGCTAAGACAACTAAGGTCAGGTCTTTCATTGTAGACTTTAAGCAAAACCTTGACAGTATCGCAACTCCCGGTGAGCCTGTGGATCCCAAAAAGATTCTTATGGTTATTCAGGATGAGATTACATCGAGTGTCGGTACGTTTGACAAAGCTTCTCTAGACGCCTTAAAGCGTTTATCTAACCAAGCGCCTAAAGCAGGCTACCTTGGGGTTCTAGATAAAATTGAAGTCTTCTATCATGGCGATAAAGCTGACATGAGTGAAGGTCTACGTAACCTGGCCGATGTAAGCGATAAAGCAATGGCTGCTACATGTAAAGCTAGCGGTCGGCCCGTTATCAGCGGGCAAGTAGATGACGAATATAGCGTTAGCCGTGTTCCTTTAACACTGGACAAAGCTGAGGTTAGATTCTACATAACGGTTCAGACGACAGCGGGTACTGGCGATAAGCTTGTTGCCGCTAACCAGATGAAGTCCGTTATCGGTGAAGTGTTAGATTATCAAATAACAGCTGAAGACGGAACTCCTATTCAGATGGTATTTGGAACCCGGTCTATACTTGCACGTGTGGTGACTAGCCCATTTATTATGGGAACCACCGCTACGCTTTTACAGGTTATTCAGAAGAAAGCTGTAGAAGCTTATAAGGCATAAGTGATCCAAGGGGGCCATAAGCCTCCTTGGATTTACTCTACGTTTTTGTGTTATCCAATGATCGACCGCCTCTCAATGAAGAAGGGCGTCATATCCCTTCTTATCTAACTAAGGATTTTTTTCATCATGGCCATTACAGATCTCAACAAAGAGCGTCAAGTAAAGTCCGCTTTGGTATTAGCTAATGCTGTTACTCTTGTGAGCGGTGTCGTTCAAGAAGTTGCTGGTAACGACATCTCTACCAGCATCAATGGTTCTCGCGCTACAACCGCCCTTATCGAAGGCTTGTCTGCGCAGCGTATTCTGAAGAAGCTCAACGCTCCTAAGTCTTAAGAACCACATAACCTAATAAACTTACGGAGTTTCTATGATTAAAGAGTCTTCTTTTACAGGCACCTTGCCAGTTGCATCTGCGCTTGATTCTATTGGAAAAGTAGCCGTGGCTAAACCCGGCACTGTTCTTTCTGATCTGGTTACATATTCTGCCCCAATTGAGACTATGGGCGAAGACGGCAAGCCTGTCATCACAACCAAAGAACAAGAAGCTATCGCTGCAGGTCAGAGCGACCTAGAGTTCATTGGCTGGAGAGTTCAATACGCAACTGAAGGTAGTTTATCTGATCCTACCATTCATAGCCGTTGCATGGATGCCTATATCCACGACATCGCTAAAGCGGTAACTGCACACGTGGCTTTCGCGAAGAACACAGTTCGTCCCTTGGTGACTGAATTTGCAGAAGCCTACCAGGCTTACCGAGCTGCATTCAAGCCAAAAGAAGCAGCTGACAGCGCTAACATTCGTGTATTGCGTCTGCCTTCGGTTCTGACTGATGATAGCTTCCTCGATACGCTGACCGCCTATAAGGGTAAACCTATTCTCAAACCTGAAACTGGTTTCTGCTTAGGTGCAAAATCCGCTGAAGAGTTGCAGCAGATGATCTTGATTGGTCATCAGCGCACCGACAAGATGATCTCTGAGTGGGTTTCTCACTTGCCTGAGAGTTTCTTGTTTAATGTCTGGACCAGCTTCTTCTGTGCTACAGGCACTGCTGCATCGACTGGAGAAGTTCCAGTTGCGGTGAACTACGAAGAGATCTCTAGACTGAACGCTTTTGATAAAGCCGACATCGCCCTAGCGATCACATTGATCTCCCGTAAATTGGAAGACAATGTAGAATCCACAGACATGAGTCTTGAGCGTTATCGCACCATCGCTTCCCAGTATGTGGAGTACGGGCGCACGTTGCTGTTGTCTGCATTGGAAAGCGTGTCTCTGATGCTGCGCGTTGGAACTCTTATTGTTGACAAAAACATTAAGACTATGACTGTTAGCGTCAATGCTGAAGTGTATAAGCCTTGGCTTGAGAGCGGCGGCACTCCTGAAGTGTTGTTTGGTATCTTAGTTGATGATGCAGGCGCTTTGAGCGTGACCCTCATCAACGACAACAAAGACAAGTACGCTAAGCGTTGGGATCAGTATAGCTCTTTCTATCGCAATCGCGAATTAGGTAATAGCTTTAACTACGCTAAGAACTTTCTTGAGCAGCAGTTCATCGGCTCGATGCAAACACTGACTGAGTCTGAGCAAGAGATCGCAGCTAAGCAACCTAATCTCATTGAAGCCAATGTGGTTAAGATGCGCCAGTACCTTGAATCTGTTCGTCCTCAGGATATTGAAGACAGCTACGATGTAGCACTTCAATTGGTTGCTAAGATTCGTTTTGGCTACACTTCTTCTTATCAGATCCTGTCTGATATTGTTGAAGCTGGTAAACAGAACCCTAACGTTGACGTACGTGAAGCAGCTCTCTTAGCTGTAATCAACTACGTGTCGGATTTCATGGCAGATCAAATCGCATTGAACTAACATGACAAAATTAAAGAGAGACGCCCAAACCGCTCTTTCTTATCTTTTCACAAATGAAGCAGGGCAAGTGATCGCTAAGAAAGCTTGCACTATTCAGATTCCTGTTCGATTTACTGAGATAGGGTTAGGTGAGATCGGCATTAACACTTTCACATACGGCTTCTTTCCTATCATCTTTGATACGATTTACGCTGTGATGAATGTGTGTGCTATGGTTGAACTTAACCCTTCGAAGCTTACCCGCGTTAAAATCGAAGACGTAGAGTACTATGAGTTTTATTTTGATCCAGGTCAAGTAGTCATCAAGGCTTCGGACCTGGTCAAGCGCGAGACGCTTATGTATAACGTTTTCGATGAGTTCGTGTTTAAAGGTAAACTTCCCTGGTATGCACAATACGAAGACGTTGGTAAACTGTTTGATACTGCAATGTATCATGCTGGATCTAAGGTTGCGCAGAACGTAGAAGTTATTGAATTCGTAGCTTCTATGATTTCTCGCTCTAAAGATGACCGTACCAAGTATATCCGCACTCTTGCTAATAGCTATTCCGATGTGACCATTGATAAGGTAGACTTTGTCCCCTTAAAGAGTGTGTTCTATTCGGTTAACAGTACGCTCAACAAGATTGCGGGTAGCTACTTTAATGACGGTATTACTAGCGCACTTGTGCAGAAGTCCGAACAGGCTGAGAAGATAGAGAAAATTATTCGAACTTAAGAACGTTCTTTAATGGACAGGAAAAGATATGGCCTCTTTGGTAAAGTTTACAGCTACTAAGCTGCCAGCAGGTAAGAAAGGGCTACTTGCCTGCGACGACAACGGTTACTTCACCATGCCAGTGGGCGCTTTAAACGTTTTTAATAGCGTAGGCGCCTACTACAAACTCGAAGGCGCAGCAGAACTGTTTAAAGGTTCTTCTGTGTTTATGCGCAGAGTAGCTAACGGCTGCCTTAAAGGTGAGACAGGTCACCCTAAGCGCTTGCCAGGTATGACTATGGATCAGTATATGTCTCGTATATTGTCCATAGAGGAGACCAACGTTTGCTGCCACTTTAAGGAAATCTGGTTGGATGAAAACTACGGGCGTAACAATCCGCAGTTTAATAATCCCAACATGGTAGCCATTATGGCTAAGATCAAACCAGCTGGTCCTAAAGGCGATGCATTAAAAGCTGCCTTTGAGAATAACGATGAGAACGTCTGTTTCTCTATCAGATCTTTGACAAGAGACTACGTTCAGCGTGGTCAAGTGTTTAAGGTCATTGAACAGATCATCGGTTGGGATTGGGTAACCGAGCCCGGTATCGCTATGGCGACTCAGTGGAGCGCTCCAGCTTTGGAGACTCTGCAAGAAGACGTAGTGACACAGCGAAACGTCGAGAAGATGTTAAAGGTCCGTCCAGCAAGTGTATCTCTTGAAGATAATCTTGTAATAGCTCAAGAAGCTCTTCAGGTATTTACAGGTTCTAAAAAAGAGCCACCCTTGTTTACTAAATGGTAAGACCCTAAACACAGTACACTAGGCCGCAAAGCTTAGTGTACTGTGTCCGTTCATTAAAAAGCAAACAATAAAATTAAAACTACATTGCTACGTCGTAAACCGTTTTAAAGGTTGAAGAATATGCATTTGATTTCCCAGCTCTTAGAGTACCATGAAACTGTTCGTCTGAACATAAACAATCCACCCGGAGCAATTCTAGACTACACTAATGGGGATGAGGTAGGACTAAAGCTCATCGCTGAGTTCATGGTTAGGGCTAGAAGAAATGGACTCTGTAGTCTTTTCGTGCCCTGTAACTCCACGTCGTCTTTATTCTCTTCATGTAACACAAGACATAAGAGAGCCTTTAACATAGAGAACAAGTTAGACTCCTTGGTAGAGGACGGTTGTTTACTACTTTGCATACAGACCGAGTATGATTTAGATAAGAATAACTTCTTAGTGTTAAAGGTAGATGAGTTTGGAACTAATATCGGACTGTATGTAGTTTACGAGCATATGCGTAAGCCTTACGCTATAACTAACATAGCTCTGGATTACAAGATGGGTATCGAGGATGATCTTAAGAGATTATCTACAGTAATCATGGGAGAACTTCTCTCCATGCAGACTAGGTCTACACCTTCTGGCTTTGGTTCTTTGGATTAAGCCCTTTCTTAAACATGATACAGCAACATATACTCTATCAGAGAGCCAGCAATGGACTCTCTGATAGAGTAGTTGTCCTTTGCTGTTAACTCGAACGAGTGAGTTTGAGTTAATAATCAATAGCCTTACCGGATAGTATGTCATCTAGAAACACAGGAGTTAACTGTTAATGGATTTTAATAATATCGAAGTCTCCAAAACCCTTGAGAGACTTAAGCAGCTGTTTGACAATGAGAACACGGTCATTAACTATGTGTCCGAACATCGCTTTGATGACGTGCATCAAAACTTCGACAATGCCAAGACAGGTCATAAGAATTTCTATTACGAGTTAGTCAACGCAATGGAGACTTATCGAGGTATCGCAGCAAACCCTATGACAGAGGAGCATTTCATTAACTGGCATAACAACTATGAGCTCTCAGAGATTGAGAGAAACTCACGGTTGCTTGGCGCAAAAGAGCAGATCATAGGACACGTCGTATTCGTTAGCGCATCTTATCACATCCCTGCTAACTTCAAAAAGCCCACAGTGGAACTGAATATCCGAGAGATGGTCTTTGCTGAATCAGCTATCGGTGAGAAGATGGCTTATCCGTACCAGTACACATCTTTCATTGTTGCAAAGTACTGCATTTAAATAACGCCCACAGGAGGGACATATGACAATGGCAAATGATCCCAGTACTTACGTTGGGGACCATTTCACTCTTAACTTCTTAAAAGGAGACGACAACCCGTTAGTTAAATATAACCATAGTCGAGTTAGAATGTTGGGTTTTAAGAAACGTATCAAGACCGTTTTCCCTCACGAAGTTAGCGCACTGACTAAAGAGCCTGGGTTCTACGAGACTCTAGGTAACCCTTTAGTTAAGTTAGACAACGGTAAGAACGTTGAGGTCTCGATGCTTAACCTTGTACCGGAAGGCTATAGGCTTACCGATAACCTGCTAAAGAACGAACTGTACCTTCGAGAGAAACGTGTCTTCAGATTCCTGTGCCCGTTGCCTCATGTCCCGTACAACATCGGTGATAAGGTTCTGATTGGTGCACATCGAAACTATAGATCCGACTTTATCTCCATCATTCATGACATCCGGTTCTTGCAGTCCGGTATCTTTGTTGTCGTAGAAGATGACCAGGATGCTCGGGATGTTAAACTGGAGTATGTGATTGACGTTATAGAGCACGGTGAGCTGTCTGAGCTAGACAGACTAGGAATGCTATTAAAACGCTCTGAAAACCTCTTGGACAGGCGTATACGGTCTTTTAGATACGATGACTACGAGAACAACTATCCGCAGGAGTGATTGAATGGATTTTTCCAAGGCTCTGAATAAGGCCCACGGCACTGAAGTGACGGATTTCTATAACCAGCTCAAAGCGAAGTTATCTAATCCGAACTGGGTAGCTGAAAATAACATCTATCTTAAGGATGGATTTAAGAGCAACAACGTATCGATTGTTGTAGAGTTAGAGTCGCGTAATGCGATATTTATCGCTTCAGAATTGAAGCAGCGGTTCGACAGTGAGGGTTGGAGAGTTCTAACCTATGCTGACGATTCAAAAATGAGGCTAACGTTTAACAAGTAGACAGCAGTTTGTAAGCGCTAACACCCCTAGTGCTTTTAGATTGTAGTTAAAAAGTTACACGCATAGTCCATAGTTTGGTGTGACCCTTTCTTAAAACCTTAGGGTTGCATATACTTAAACTGAGATCAGCGTTGGAATATTACGATGCTAATCTTCTTTCTTAAATACCTATTCTCCGGAGAATACCATGTCAGATAAAGCCCCATCCCCAAAGAACACAATCAGCCAAGAAGTCTTGGATATGTCCAAGAAGATCGCTGAAAGCTTGACCATTGACAAGAAGACCGGTCATGGTGAAGCGGCTGACGGCATCTACGAAGCAAACCTGCCAGAGACCCTGACAGTTGAGACAGTCAAAGCGGTGACTGACTACAACACCACCTTCGTGGCTGCCGGCACTCACGCATTTGGCACTATTGCCATCGAAGCGATGAAGTCCAGCAAGAACTTGACCGAAGCAAACGTCAAGATCAAGATGTTTGACAAGGACGTCTTGGGCGTGTCTATCGAGCGTTCCAAAGACTACAACAACGCTTTGGCTAAGGAAGGTCAGCCTAAGACCGTCACCAAGTTCGGTGTGGTACAGACTGTCTACGATGTGAACGCCGGCGGCAATAAGAGCGGCCAGCTCAAACTGGTTCGTAAAGAGATTGCTGCAATGGCCTCTGAGTTCCTGAGCAAGTAACCAACAAATCACAAGCACCATCACTCTCGCAAGGAGTGATGGTGCTTCTTATGTTTTTATTTAGGAGACTTCATGTTTAATCGGCAAGTGCACAGTATGGATATAAGCACGCGCAGAGCATCAGAGATCAAGCAGCCGCTACTTCGGGCTTTGTTCCTATTGGAAATGCATTCCGATACCAGTAGCTCAAAATTTAAACTTGAGATAGACGATATCCGCCAAGCCATCAAAAGGCACAATGAGATCCTATCTCGCAAAGAAGTAAACGTTCCGAGAACCGGCACAATTAAACTTACCCAGCTGCTGTTAGCGCGAGAAGAAGAGAAGATGCGTAATGTCAACATTATTGTCTCTAATTTTGTTGACACCCTTATACGACTTGTTAAAGAATTCTTAGAACCTGATACCGCAGTGCGTATAGGTGCTAGTATTGACAGCTGCTACGAGCACATTCATATCAGCTATGCGATAGAGCCTTCGTTTATCTCTATATCGTTCAGATCACGAGATGATGAAAAAGACACTACAGGCACAAAGGTCACAGTTTACAACTTCCTTATATAGACGGCATATCTCCCTAGGCAAACGCCTAGGGAGATGATGTTGTTTTTTTTTTCACATAAACCCCTATAGAAACCCTAAGATCCCTATAGAAGCTATGTAAATTATTAACGCAAGCCAGGAACGGCGCTAGAGCCCAAGTTCTCAACTTCGGACTTGTAGCCCTTAGCGGAAGCTTCAACAGTTGCACCGACCTTATCGATAACCGATGGACGCAGGTATGGGTTTGCGTTGGTCATGTTCATGTTGTTCAGGATAGTCTGCGCAAACAGGTTAGTACCCAGGTTAAACTGAGCAATACCAGTAAACTCAACCGACAGCGTAGACATTTCACCAGGAGAGGTGAGGTCACGCTTACCAATAATTTCACCAGTGCCCTTAGGCATCATGTTAGTCACAACCCAAGACTTCACAACACGCTTGTGCTGCGGATCTGGTTCCATGAACAACATGGAGGCAGTGTACTGATCTGGCAGCATGTCTTCAGGACCGCCGCTTGCCAATGTGTTAGACAAAGCAAACTTGGTATCTGGATCCATGATACCGTAGGTGATCCAGTTGTACAAGAACGTCTGGATAGGCATGCCGTACTTCTCAACGAATTCAAACACAGGAACGGTTTGAGCGCGCTTAGAATCAACAACCTCATGCTGGATTTCACCAGCACCACCAATTGGGTTTTCATCGAACGACAGTTCCAAACCGGCGTTCAAGCCGTTAACGGAACGTGCATGCAATTCAACCAAAGACTTCAATGTGTCAGTCCACTTTTGTGGCTCAGGCATCAATTGAAAGAACTTAGGGGACTCAAGCAACACCACAATCAGGTTCTTACGAACATAAGAGGCATTGGAGACCCACTCTCCCAGATTAGGCGCATAGCCCATCTGTCCGCCAAAGGTCGGATCCAACATAGGTTGATTAGATCCGCGACCAAAGGCCTTCTGTGCAAGCAAAGCATCGGTTACACGTGACATTTATAAAACTCCTAAGAAAGCTACAAAGTGGGGATTGCAGTTTAGTACAATCCCCACAAACAGTTACAATGATACCTTTTTGCTATTAAGCTTCTAGGTCAGCCAAACGGAAAGCTTGAGTGGATGTTGTCATCACAGTCCGCATGTTAGGAGCATAGATCTGGGAGACCAGTGTCCAAGAGAAACCGCGCAACAGATCCATGTCAGTGAACTGAACCCGTGGGATGATCACATAACGGCCGTCAAACTTATCTTTGATCTTTCTAGAAACGAAAGCTTCAACATCTTCAGCGAACTGAGCGTTGGTACGGTGGTCGTCACCGGTAAACTCGCGCCAAGCTGCATGAGCGATCTTGTTGAGCTGGCAAATAGCCATAGCAACAGTGTAGCTGTTGAGCACCGAGGTGTCATCGTCATACACGGTCTTCAGAGCAGGGAAGAAGTACGAGCGACGATCGTAAGACTGAACCCAATTCAAGCCAGCGTCCCAGTTACGGTTACGCACAGAAGCAGGAACCCAAGTAACGCTGATATCGGTCATAGAGTCAATGATAGAGCCAGGAGCTGCATCAAAGTTAGCACCGTTTGTCCAAGCGCCGTTAGCTGCACCCATGTATGCTGCAGATTTCTTCAGCACTTCATAGGTCATTGGCAATGGCTTGTTGTACAGGCTATTGCGAATCTTCGCAGAGCGACCAGTCACTAAACCGCGCATCACTGGAGTACCGTAGTAGTCCGACTCAGGATACATCTGCAAGCGTGTGCGCAAAGCAATCGCCATGGAATGATCTTCAGACGCTGTGAGTTCGCGCTCACCGGCAGTGTAAGTGCCCAAGTGCACAAACGTGTCTTTACGAACACCGATGAAGCCGCACAATGCGTACTTAGCTTCCAAAGAGAAGCCGGAGTCATAGATAACGGATTCAACGTTAACTGCAACTTCTTGCACTTCATCGTTAGGATCCAAGTAGCGTTCCATTTCAGCGATAACCAACTGAGAGAACACTTCATTGGTCATGGTGCCGTCAGAACCACCAGCTGCAAACACGTTAGTGTATTCGGTAAAGCGCACTGTGTTAACGCTATCCACAAACACGAAGCTGTGGTAAGGAACACCTTGCGAGTTAGTACCACTCACGAAGTTGAACAAGTGCTTTTCAGCAACATCAGACGTAAAGTCAGAAGAAGAGTTCAGGAAAGGAACTTCAGCAGCTTGGAACAATTCCAACACGGCTTCGATGTTAGCGTTATAAACGTGCATCGAACCGAAGTCACCTTGGAGTTCAGGGTAACGCAGGTCTGTCAAGTTTTCGTAAGCTTGGATGAAGTTTTCACCAATGTACAAACGCTTAGTGGTCAGTGGGTCGATAGTTTCCTCTTTAAAGGTAACCATGATCTTCTGTTCACCAAACAAAGACTCAACTGTCTTAGGTGTAGCTGTAGGTGTAGACTTACGAACCACAGACACAAAGTAAGGATAAGCCTTATCTTGAGACATCATCTTGGTAGGCATTGCTGACACCGACTTAGTAGTAGGTGCCCACAGACGGATACCGCTCATGTTGTAGCCTTCGCCTTGGGAAGAGGCGCGCATTTCAAACATAGGGTAACGTGTCGACTGTGTTCCGGTGGTGGAATTCACTTGGTCACCAGCGGTTTGTGTCAGACGACCAAACTGCTGAGCTTGCAAAGCGTCATCGTAGTGAGTTACTACCCACTTAACTTTATAGCCCTGAACTTGACCAACCACAATAGGTTGACCCAATGCGTCAGCCTTCACAGAACCATCAGCATTACGCTCATAGTCGTCCACTTGAGTTGCCAAGACATCCAACCACGCAACGATAGTGGCTTCGGGACCAGCATCAGCGGGAATAACCCGTTGAATCATGGCAGCGTTACCTGCTGCGTTTGCGGCAAGAATGAAAGGCGTTGCGTGAGTGCAGTATTTACCGCGCTCGTTGAAAGTCTCCGTACCAAAGATACGACCCAATTCAGCACCCACAACGAGGTGAGCTTTCTTAGGATTGCCCTTTTGTGCGAAAGTGAACCACTTCGGTAGATGTTGTGGGATAGACTCTGCTTCACGAGGAAGCTGACGGGTACTCAAATCTTGAGTACCTTGCTCGATCACCATCGGTGCTCCGTTAACGATAGTATTACCAGACATTGTTACTTCCTCTAGAAAAATTAACTACGTACCAACACATTTGTGAGATTTGTCAAATATGACCATGTTTAAAGATTGCTATGAAACAACTGTAGGTTCAGTTCATGTAACTAAAACTATAGTTGTCGCTATCCGTGAAGCTATGATCAAGGAGGGCCTTGATCAAAATAATCTCGGTATTAAGGAGATTGACGGTGTTAAAGCCGTCTTCATCACAGGTTATCACAGCAGCGAGACACAAATCCCGTTGTTTGCTCATCCGATTACGGTAAAGAACTCACAAGGGAAAACTTGTGTGTGCGCAGACATCCGGTTATTCGTGAGGAAAGATACCCCACTTGATAACATTGAAAAAAGTATCAAGAGCCTTACGGAGTTCAACTTTGCTAAAAGTAGACTGGTTTTGAGCATGCTTTGGGTCACTGGGCGTGAAGAAAAAATCAAAAACTCCTTACAGTTCGCTGGAACTGTTTATGCCGCCTGGCTAAGTGAAACTATCTCTAAGAGCTTCGCTCTAGACTTCAAGGATCAGACGATCCTGAATATTATCAGCCACTATTTCTACTTGTCTTTGTTCCAAGACAAGGATGAATATGACAAGGAAGACAAAGAGCGCATGGCTCTTCAAACTATCAAAGCTCTCAATGCCCCATCGGCTATGGTCTTTGATGTTTACGACCGTGTGGGTAAGCTCAATAGTATTGAAGATTACTGTAACGAGATTGTTCGCATCTTGGAAAACGTTCGTTTGAAGCAATTCAATCTTGCAGTGCTGCTGACCATTATTGGCAACAGCTGGTACGGCACTAATGCTAAAGAGATTATTAAGGTAGCACTGGAACACCCTCCCACTTGGGTTGCGGTTGTTTGGACTGCACTCAATGAGCGCACCTTTAAGAACTCTCTTATCTATAGAATTGCTGAACGCTTTGGTAAGCGCGGCGCATCAAATGAGTTTCTGACTGCTTATCAGCATTTAGTTACTGAATTTATTCAACCCAAAGAAGATCACACGGCATTAATGTATCGAGACTTCGAATAAAACAGAAGGCCCTTTATGCAAAGGTATCTTATCGACCACGCGCTTGAGAACGTGTGGTGTAACCCGCAGCAAGACAACCAGGTTGTGATTGCTGCTAAACGCCTGACTCGTAACAATGGAGAACTTAATAAATTCACATTGATGAACAGGCAGGTGAGTTTGCCTTTGTCCGGTAGGCGTTATCACGTTTACCAGATAGGGCAGATTCTACCTATAGCGTTAGGACTGAGTCCCATAGCGGCGCTGTGGGAGCCTCAACGGTGGATTAAGTTCAGTGACGCTATGACTTCTCAAAAGGTCGTAGCTAACATCTATAACCGAGAAGGTGTAAACGTTCCACGTTATAGTTCTTACTATATGTTCACCGATGATCGTGATTTGGTTTTCGCTGTAGAGATAGATAAGTCTGTTTCGGTCGATTTCAATAACGATGTACTTTACTTGCGCTTGTATAGTAACGCCTACTACCAAAGTGATCGCGGTGACGATACTGAGGATTTCCTTACCTGTAACGGTGCTAAGCTTACTACTTTACAAAAAATCATCGACTTACAATCTGAAGTTCAGTCCAAGAGAGCTCTTGAAGGTTCTGTTCAGTGCTTTGTAAACGGATTGCTAGTAGATGATATTAGTCCTGTGGTGGCTAAGGTAGGTGACACGGCAGAATATGTCTACGATAGTTCTGTTAAGCGTACTGTTACTTTTGATACCGCTAACTTAGATACTTTCACTAGTATCTTGGATAACAAGTACAAGTATTTGCTACACCATTTGAACGGCGGTAACGACACTATTGATTATCAAGACGATATCGATGTGATGGTAACACACACTGCCTCTAATGGAGTCAAACGCGGCGTTTACTATCATCGCAATAATTCAGACAGTCACCGTATGGTTACCCATCGGGACTATAGTCTTGTTGTCGACTACTACGATTATCTTGTTTCTGTCTTGGCATCTAAGATAAATCCAGAGTCACCTCCGGCTAGCGGCTTTAAGATTGAAGTAGTGATACGTAACTCGGGCTACTATAGACCTTTGGTGTTTGACAACGATCGTATCTTTGAGCTCTACAAGCTAAATGACCAGCAGATACGTCAGGCTATGACGGGTCTTAATTCTACCTTGCCTATTTGGCGAGCTGAGAATCTTGAGAACAGTGCCTACACTGCTTTGATGCGTTCTAAGGCACCTGCTGTGACCATGGAACTGGTTCAGAATGCTTACGGCTACAACGCCATGAGTAAGATAGTCGGTGACACACCTCAGGTGACATTCTTAGACTCTTCACGTCAGATGGTGATTCTACCTGTAGGGCTTAGAAACAACAGCACTGTCTACGAATACGATGCCGATGGAGATCTCTTAGGTTTCTATTATCACGCTTCGGGTTCCGACTATAGCTGTGTCAATAGCCAGGCTAGAAAAATAGAAGCGATCTCAGGTAGAGGTACGCATTCTCCAGAAATTGTCTTTGGTACTAACAACCTGACACTGCCGCAGTACGATAACTACCGCGTCTACATGTGCTTCTTAGTTAATGGGGTTCCCAATAACGAATGGAGAGACATCACTGGTACCAACTACTATACTGTTGTTAATAACAGATTAGTTTGGGCTAATTTGGAATATGAGCAATACTTAATGATTCGCTCAGACAAGAATTTCCTAGCCTATGACGTTGAGGTCGATAGTGTTGACGGTACCGTATCCCTTGTAGTTACTGAGAGTGAGAATAGAGGATCAGGCTATCAGCTGTATCCGTTACCTGTTCCAATGGGTGAACTTGACCTTTTCCTCAATGGTAAGTCTTTGATCAATGGACTCGACTACATCGTTAAGTTCCCCAAGATTCATATTCTTAACCGTGAATTCTTAGCCCAGCCTGCGGGCTCGGTTACTCAGAAGGTTCATGTAAGGTTTATGGGATTTTGTAAACCTGATCTAAGCTTTGATAAAGCTGACGACTACGGGTTTGTACAGCACGGTTTCCTCTCTAACAATAAGCGTTTCGATCTTAGAGACGATAAGGTTTTGAGAATAACAGTGAATGGTCAATTGAAAACTCGTACTGACGTCGTCTTCTCGGAGAACAGTGACGCTGTGTCTATTGTCAATCCTGCCAACGGTAAACCATACCAGGTCAAGGATATCGTAGTTCCTCTCAAGCAGATGGTGGATGCAAACACCTACACTCTGAGAGAAAAGTCTATGATCATAGATAAGCAAGTTGCAGATTACCTATCTCTAAAGCTTCCACAAGCTGACAGAGGTGACTTAATGGCTATCACTAATCGTTATATTTTAGTGAGCACATTCTTTAGTCGGGTGATCAATGCTATTGCGAATACCGAGATACCTATGGATGTCGTCACTAGCAACCTTAGTGATAATGAGGTCTTGGAGCTTTGTTCCCCATTCGAGCATCTTCTAGCATTTGACCCTATCAATCCTGATAATCAAATTGACTTTAAGTTTGTAGAGGTGGTACCTCACCGTAACAATACGGCCACTACACTGACATTAGCTCAGTACAGACTGCTAGCGCGGATCGTTAAACTCTACGGTCAAGACCGTATAGATCTAACGACGTATATTAACTTTAGTACTTAAAGGACCCTTACATGCCTTCTAATGTAACGGGCGTAGTAGGAACCGATGGTCAGGTTCCAGTCTACGACCCTAATGGCCTTTGGCACATGTGGAGCATCACGGAGATATTTCGTGGACTCCAAGGTGCTTCTATGTTCGTGCCTAAGAAAAACGACTATGTGATAGACCCTGAAACATTTACGACTTACATCGTGGATGATTTAGATGAGATCACACTGATCCCGACCTTGCGTGAGATTCGTCCAGCAAACATGAGCTACAGTTTCTCTAAGACTGACGTTCTGTTTGGTGTGGGTCCTGGGACACAAGCTGACACTTACCGTGTGTATTTGGATACTTCTGTCCTACCGTACGTTCTGGCAGTAGATGCGCGCTTGCAGGTAGCTGGCTCCATGGTTCACCATGCTAAGATCTTTAAGGGATCTGCAATTGGTAGTAACGGACATGTTATCTCTAAGAGCTACGATAGCTCTGGACAGTTTATCTCTGAGAACGTAGGCTTAGAGATGGTTGCTCTTGATAGTCATGAAAACCATTCTATCAAAGTGGTCGATGTCTGTCACTGTACAGAAGAGCTAAGTGACGGCGAAGTAGTGACAATTGTATTCTACAGTGCAAACGGACATGTAGTCTCCAAACGTCAATTGCTGGTTGAGAATAGCGCGTTCATCAGAAGCGTTGGCGGTGCATTGAAATACGTAGTGGGCATTAGCTTGTCTAGCGCGTTCCTCTCTGCGACCGATGATCACACCATCGAGTACCCGCTTAACGTTCCTATCAACGCACTGAACCTCATGGGTACAGTCCATTATTCGAACGGTGAATCGCTGACTCTTCCAGTTGACGGTTCTAAGTTCCGTATGCTCGGACTCGATCAGTTTGTCTCTACCATCATCGGTCAGAAAGTATCGCTGGTTCTTTCGTATGCGCTGTCTAGCAATGAAGCCGCTTACGCAAGCACTGGCGTTAACGGTCCTTACGTTACAGAGCCGTTTGATCTGGTTGCTGTTAATCCTAACAATAGCTATACAGTTAAACTGTTTGGTTATCCTATCTGGATCGACAGCTCCACTGGTTACCAGATGCGCTGGTGGCTTCTCAATCTGGATCGCAACCTGTTCTTTGAAGTAACGCAGCACGTCTCGTTCGCTCAGAACACTGGACCTTTCGATCCTAAGGCTTATGGCTACATGCAGCGTAAGGCAGTGAGTTTGAATTTGCGTGATGTCTCTGGAACATTCAAACCGTTTGTCCATACACAGACTGTTGAGATCTATTTAGCAGGAGAGCCGACCACAGACAGTACAGCTTGGACCATGTCTCATGAATCCAACAGCAGCCGTCCGTCCTATGGCATCGACGTGTTCGCTAAGATGGTTTCTTCATCTGTTATTAAT
>Ga0209599_10000679_pt1 | contig 20233 bp, 16 predicted proteins | sample Shrwel_input2_FT_FD_187534 | JGI IMG/M metagenome (GOLD analysis project Ga0209599, IMG submission 187534) | Subsurface microbial communities from deep shales in Ohio, USA - Utica-3 well 1 S input2 FT (SPAdes) (version 2) ... | reverse complement strand
TGCCCAATCAGAAAACGATAAAAAAATCTTTTTAGATTCTTTGAACAAAGAAACCACCGAAGCGAATCATGTCTATTATAGAATAATTAAAGATTACAACCTTAATAGAGATTCCTATTTAGTAAATACACATTACAAATCAGGTAAGATAAAAACCGAATCCGTTATCGCTGACAAATCAGCACCTTATAAAACAACAGGAACAACAACCGAATTTTATGAAAATGGAAAGAAACGATCAGAATTCAATCCAAGCACCGATAAAAATGACTTTTCAACCAGAAACTCGTGGTTTGAAAACGGAAATTTAGAATCTGAGATAAAAACCAATGAAAAAACTAGAATAGGTACAGAAAACTATTACTATGAAGACGGAACCATTCAATCTATTTGGGAATTTGATTATTCAAATTACAACAACAAACGAAATAGAAAAATGATTCAATTTTGGGATAAGAACAAAAAACAACTAGTCAAAGACGGTAATGGCATCTACTTATTAGAAAACAAAAGAAGTAGAATAAAAGGAGTCGTAAAAGACTATTATAAAGATGGAGATTGGGTAGAAGAATATTTTGAGACAAATACAGTTATAACAGAAAGATACGACAACGGAAATTTCATACTCGGTAAGAGAAAAGAAAACGATGGCACTCAGATAGAATATACCGAAATAGAAAAACAACCCTCGCCGAAAAATGGAATTAAAGACTTCATGTCCCATATTCAAAAAACATTTAAAGCTTCGAATGAAGCCGTAAAAAACAAAGTCAATGGAAAAATTTTTATAGAATTTGTGATTGAAAAAGACGGAAAAATTAGTGATGTAAAATTAGTGAGAGGACTTGGATATGGTTTAGACGAAGAAGCTATTCGAGTTATCTCCAATTACGAAAATTGGATTCCTGGTCAGCAAAAAGGAAAAAATGTCCGAGTAAGATATAGCGTCCCTATAATGATTAGTTTAAAATAAATCTCTTATCTTTAAATCCGTAAACTAAACTTTATGGACACCAGCCAACACGAATTATACGAGTATGCTCGTTTGCGCTTAAAGCAAAAGAAAAGACTATATTATCATTTTGTACTTTTTGTTTTAGGCAGTATCTTTTTTGTAATCGCAAATCGTTTATTAGGCGTTTTCCCCGATAGCCATTGGTTTTTATGGGCGATTACCATTTGGAGTTTTATTTTTATTCTGCACTTTATTCGAGTATTTATTACTGATAGTTTTATGAATAAAAACTGGGAACGTACTCAAATAGACAAACTCATTGCCAAACAAGAAAGACGCATCGAACAACTTCAAAAAGATTTAGATAAAAATGTCTAAAAACATTACGCTTATCGCCGCAGCCGGAGAGAACAACGAATTGGGAAAAGACAACGATCTATTGTGGCATTTACCTGATGATTTTAAACGATTTAAAACCCTAACAACCGGACATCATATCATAATGGGAAGAAAAACTTTTGAAAGTTTTCCTAAACCTTTACCCAACAGAACCCATGTAATTATTACTAGAAGTGAAAACTATAGCGTTTCCGAAGGTTGTATCGTGGTTAATTCTTTACAAAAGGCCATTGATAGTTGTCCTGAAAACGAAACCATTTATATCATTGGAGGAGGGGAAATTTACAAACAATCGATTACCATTGCCAACTGTATTGAACTTACTCGGGTACACAGTGCTTTTGATGCCGACACCTTTTTTCCTGAAATAAACCAAGAGGACTGGAAACTAAACCAATCTGAATTTCACGAACAAGACGAGAGACATTCTTTCTCATTTACTTTTGAAACTTACAGTAAATTATAGCCAAAAAAAAGCATCCGGAATTAGCGGATGCTTTTATTCTAATGTATCGTTTTGGTAAAGCTTCAATCGATTTTGCTTTTTACTGTTTTACCAAAGTTATATTGGCCAATAAAAAACGGGAGATAAATCTCCAAAGTTGCACTACCAAATACCACTAAAGCAGTACAACAAAACTAAAATTTCCAAAAACAAATTTAACCCAAAGAACGTTTGTGACACTAAATTAAGCAGACGTAAAAAACATCTACAATTAGATTTGATTGAATTAAAATAATAATTGTGTCTTAATTACTATTTTTTTTACCAACAAGTTAAAGAACTAGATAACGATTAATTAGACAGTAAATATAAAACATTAATTTAACTGCCACAATACCAATATCTTAGTATTTTAACAAATACACGATTTCAGTTAGAAAAAACGACAACACTTTCAATTTTATCGATAAGCGACCTCTTTTTATTGATTAAAAATTAAATTCTATCTTTGTTCAAATTTATTTTTATGTCTATTAGCACCAAACCTTACAAAAATTCCGCCACAAGCAAGAAAGAACAGGTCTCAAAAATGTTTGATACCATCTCCGGAAACTACGATAATTTAAACCGAGTTATCTCTTTTGGCATCGATGTAAAGTGGCGCAAAAAAATAGTTCATATGGTTGCCGAAAGGAACCCCAAAAACATACTTGATATTGCTACCGGAACCGGAGATTTAGCCATTCTTATGGCAAATACTAAGGCAGACAAAATAATTGGCTTAGACATATCGGCAGGAATGTTGGAAGTGGGAAAACAAAAGATTGCCCAAAAAAATCTATCCCACAAAATCGAAATGATTTTAGGCGATTCTGAAAACATACCCTTTGAAGACAATACTTTTGACGCAATAACTGTGGCTTTTGGAATTAGAAATTTTGAAAACTTAGAAAAAGGATTATCAGAGATCTTACGTGTCTTGAAACCTAATGGTATTTTTGTTATTCTGGAAACCTCAATACCTGAGAAATTTCCATTCAAGCAAGGTTATCGCATCTACACCAAAAACATCATGCCTATTATTGGGAAATTGTTTTCAAAAGACAATGTAGCCTATCAATACCTGGCCGATTCTGCCTCTATTTTTCCATATGGTGAGCGATTAAACAATATTTTACAAAAAATTGGGTTTATAGATGTAAAACACGCCCCGCAAACTTTTGGAGTAGCAACAATTTATTCGGCATCGAAACAATAATATGAAAAAAATATTTTTATCCTTACTTATTATATCCGCCACTGTTGGGCATGCTCAAATTTTTAAGAAAAGCATGTTTGCTAAAAAACCATTGATCAATCTTGAAACGTTTGACAAGCAACGTTTGCATTTTGGTTTTTTCTTAGGCTTTAATAGTTTAGATTTTAAAATTGATAAAAAAATAGACGCACAGGATATTATCGTAGACAGTCAGACTGGTTTTAATGTAGGTTTAATAGCTAACTTACGGTTGCATGAATACGTAGATTTACGTTTTGAACCCGGATTATATTATAGCCAAAGAAATTTACAGTTCCCCAATATTGCTGATCCTGTTGATGCCTTACGCGAAGTAAAATCAACCTACATCCACTTCCCTTTATTGTTGAAGTTTTCCTCTAAAAGAGTGGGCAATATTCGCCCGTATTTGTTAGGAGGACTCTCCTCGGCGATGAATTTAACCAGCAACGCTAATTCCAAGGATGACAATTCATCTGACCGATTTAGAATGCTGAAAAATACTAATTTTTACGAATTGGGGGCCGGCATCGATTTGTACTTTGAATACTTCAAATTTTCCCCTTCTATTCGAGGTGTATTTGGCATGAAAAATGAGTTAATTCCTGACAATGATCCAAATAGTCAATGGACAGGCAATGTAAATTCTATGAAAACACGTGGTATTTTCATCAATTTTGCATTCCATTAAAATATTTGCTAGTCGTTTCGCTTAAATTCACTCAACACAATTGCAGTAGCGGTGGCTACATTTAAACTTTCGGTTAGTTGTAAATTTCCAAATCGCGGAATTGCAATTTTTTGCGTTACATACTTTTCTATTTTTTTAGAAATTCCGTTGGCCTCGTTTCCTAAAACCACGATTCCAGTTGTAGAAAGCTGTTTTTTATAAATATTTTCCCCTTCCATAAAAGTACCAAAAACAGGAAGCTTAGATTTAGCCAAATAGCTTTCCAAATCAACATAAGCCACATGAACTCTTCCTATAGAACCCATGGTTGCCTGAACCACTTTGGGATTATAAACATCTACACATTCATGCGAACATACGATTTGAGTTATCCCAAACCAATCGCACAAACGAATAATTGTTCCTAAGTTTCCGGGATCACGAACGTCATCTAAAGCAACAATCAATCCGGTAACATTAGGTGCTATATCGTTTGGAATTTTGAAAAGTGCCAAACAATCATTAGGTGTCTTTAAAGCCGATATTTTTTTTAAATCCGCTTCAGAAATCATCGTTTTTTTGGAAGCAGAAACTTCCGTAAACATATCGGCAGTCGTAAAAACATGTTCTAATTCAAACTTAGAATGAATGAGTTCTTCAATCACTTTAACACCTTCAGCAAAGAATAATTGATGTTGTTTTCTATATTTTTTTTGAAGTAAACTCGTTATAAGTTTTATTTGGTTTTTACTAACCATAAAAAAGTGTATTTTTGAATTAAATTTCTTTCAGTTTGCACAATATTTCTACAAAAATATCAATATTTATTTTAATTACTGCACTTATTTCGGCTTGTAATGCTGTAAAAAAAGTTCCGTCGGAAAGACACTTATTAACTAAAGCCAAGGTGGAAGTCGATGGAAAAACGGTTAAAGACGAAGCTATAGTCGAACAAATTGTTCAGCAACCCAATTCTAATTTTTTAGGTTTTAAGCTTCGTTTACACATGTACAACCTGGCTAAAGAAAATACCGATTCTATTTTCAGAGCCAAATACATCAATAATCCTGAAAAATACTACCGAAAATCCAAATGGTTGTCTAAAAAACAAGTAGATCGATTAGGCAAATCATTTTGGTATTCAGGATGGCATAGTTTTTTAAGAAAAACTGGTGAAGCTCCAGTAATCATAGATTCACTAAAGACCAAAAGGACCGTAAAGAGACTTAAAGCTTTTTATTCTAACCAAGGGTATTTTGGCGCAAAAGCTTCGTCTAAAACAAATTATTTAAACAATAAAAGAGGTACCGTTGATTATTTTGTTACAAAAGGAGAGCCTTCTTTTTTAGACTCTATTCATAAAGATATTGAAAGCCCCGACTTAGATTCTTTGTACACCCTTACTGCAAATAAATCTTTTGTTAAATACGGTCAACAATTTAACGATCAGAATTTAACGAGTGAAATAAGCCGACTTACCAATTATTTTAGAAACAAAGGTATATATCATTTTCAACAACAAAATGTTTTGTTTGTAATAGACACCGCTTCCAAAAAAATGCCGGTGATTTTAAAAATTTCAGACAGAAAAACAAAACAAGGCGACAGCACTATTACCAGTCCCTTTAAAATTTACAGAATCGGAAAAGTGAACATTTACACCAACGATTTGGCAACGAAAAATGAGAGAATAATGTCCGATAGTGCTATCTATAAAAACTTCAACATTTATAGCACCAAAAAACTACGTTATCGTCCTAAAGCCATTACCGATGCTGTTTTTATTCAAAAAGACAGCTTGTATAGTGAAGACAAAAGAACCGCAACACTTCGTTCTCTAAGCAATTTAAGAGTATTCAATTACCCCAGCATAACCTATATTGAAAACCCTGATCATCAAACCCTTACAACTAACATAATCTTAACAGCAAAAGACAAATATGGGTTTAAAGCCAATGCTGATTTTACCCATTCTAATATTCAAGATTTTGGTATTTCTGGAAATACTTCTTTTTTAATACGAAATATATTTAGAGGAGCAGAAATATTAGAATTAGGACTTAGAGGCAATATTGGCTCTTCAAAAGATTTAGCCTCACCAGGAGATAAATTTTTCAATATATTAGAATATGGTGCCGATATGCGTTTGTCTTTTCCAAGGTTATTCTTACCGTTTAATACCGGAAAAATAATCCCCAAAACCATGTTCCCGAGTACATTAATTAGTACTGGTTTTTCTAAACAACAAAACATCGGGTTAGATAAAGAAAATTTCACTTCCACCGTAAATTACAACTGGACGCCCAATAAAAATTCGAATATAAAATTGGACTTAATTAATGTTCAATATGTAAAGAATATAAACATTAACAATTATTTTAATGTATATACCTCTACCTATACCCGATTAAATGAATTAGCCAAAATTTATAATAATGATACTTCACTCCTGGATGCCAATGGCGATCTAACCAAAGAACAAGGGGGAGCCAATTTGTTTATTAATTATGCCCTTAATGGTTTGTTCCCTACGCTGGATGTTACCGGGCAAGACTACAAAACCATAAAAAGTATTAACGAACGCAAAGACCGCCTTACCGAAAACAACTTAATATTCGCCTCCAATTTTAGTTATTCTAAAGATTCTAAGACCGATTTTTTTGATAAAGAATTTTATAGCTTTAGAACTAAAGTTGAGTTTGCCGGAAACACACTGTCTTTACTTGCCGATTTAACCAATCGCCCTAAAAGTCTTGATGGCTCAAGAACCATGTTCGGACTACAATACTCCCAATATGTTAAAACCGAATTTGATTTTATAAAACATTGGGATCTAAAAAGGTATCGAATACTTGCTTTTAGAACTTTTTTCGGTATCGCCATTCCATATGGAAATTCGAATTCCATTCCTTTTTCTAGAAGTTATTTTGCGGGAGGTTCTAATGATAATAGAGCGTGGCAATCTTACAGTTTAGGCCCAGGAAGTTCTTCACAAACCAACGATTTTAATGAAGCTAATATGAAAATAGCCTTCAATGCTGAATTTCGATTTAAATATTTCGGTAATTTTCACGGAGCTTTATTTGCCGATTGTGGTAATATTTGGAATGTATTTGATAGAGAAACAGACACTAAAAAAGTATTCTCTGGAATTAAATCCTTAGAAAATTTGGCTTTAGGAACCGGTTTAGGATTTCGATACGATTTTAGTTTCTTTGTAGCTCGTATTGATTTCGGTTTTAAAACTTATAATCCTGCGTTAGAAGCAGGTAATCGCTGGTTTAAAGAAATAGCATTAAATAAATCGGTTTTAAATATCGGGATAAACTATCCGTTCTAAAAGTAAATTTGTAATTTTGTCAATCTTAAAAAAATCAATTAAATGGCACATACTATAAAACCAGGAGTAGCTACAGGCGACCAAGTACAAGAGATTTTTAATTATGCAAAAGAAAAAGGCTTCGCACTGCCTGCTGTAAACGTTGTGGGTTCAAGCACCATAAACGGTGTTTTAGAAACTGCCGCAAAATTAAATGCCCCCGTAATCATTCAGTTTTCAAATGGCGGAGCGCAGTTTAATGCAGGAAAAGGGCTATCTAATGAAAATGAAAAAGCAGCTATTGCTGGTGCTGTTGCCGGTGCAAAACACATTCATACCCTAGCAGAAGCTTATGGAGCTACCGTTATTTTACATACCGACCATTGTGCGAAAAAACTATTACCTTGGATTGATGGTTTATTAGACGCTTCTGAAAAGCATTTTGCTGAAACTGGAAAACCATTATATTCTTCACACATGATTGATTTGTCTGAAGAGCCAATCGAAGAAAACATTCACATTTGCAAAGAGTATTTAGCTCGAATGAGTAAAATGGGAATGACCCTTGAAATTGAATTAGGAATTACTGGTGGTGAAGAAGATGGTGTAGACAACTCTGACGTAGACAGCTCAAAATTATACACACAGCCAGAAGAAATAGCTTATGCTTATGAGGAATTGATGAAAATCTCTCCAAAATTTACCATTGCTGCAGCTTTTGGAAACGTACATGGCGTTTACAAACCCGGAAACGTAAAATTAACGCCAAAAATCTTGAAAAATTCGCAAGATTATGTGCAGAATAAATTCAATACAGGCCACAATCCTGTTGATTTTGTTTTCCACGGAGGTTCTGGTTCTACTTTAGAAGAGATTAGAGAAGCAATTTCATATGGAGTTATCAAAATGAATATTGATACCGACTTACAATTTGCCTTTACCGAAGGAATTCGCGATTATATGAATTCTAAAATAGACTATTTAAGAACACAGATTGGAAGTCCTGACGGTGCTGATTCTCCTAACAAAAAACACTATGACCCTAGAAAATGGGTGCGCGAAGGCGAAATAACTTTCAACAAACGATTAGAACAGGCATTTGCCGATTTAAATAACGTAAACACATTATAAGTTACACAAAGGAAACTGATAACTGAATACTGATAAAACTGAATACTGAAAATATGGCTTGGTTTAAAAGAAAAGAAAAAGGAATTACAACGGCTACCGAAGACAAAATGGATGTACCAAAAGGTTTATGGTACAAATCTCCAACAGGAAAAATTGTTGATGCAGAAGAGTTAGCCCGAAATTTATGGGTAAGTCCTGAAGACGATTTTCATGTTAGAATTGGTAGTAAAGAATATTTCGAAATATTATTTGACAACAACGAGTTTACCGAATTGGATGCAGGCATGACTGCAAAAGATCCTTTAGACTTTGTAGACACTAAAAAATATGCTGACCGATTGGTTGATGCCATTGGCAAAACCAAACTAAAAGATGCCGTACGTACCGGTGTTGGAAAATCAAAAGGAAAAGACTTGGTGGTTTGCTGCATGGACTTTGCGTTCATTGGCGGTTCTATGGGAGCTGTGGTAGGAGAAAAAATTGCTCGCGGAATTGATTATTCTATCAAAAACAAAGTGCCGTTCGTTATGATTTCTAAATCAGGTGGTGCTCGTATGATGGAAGCGGCATTCTCATTAATGCAATTAGCCAAAACATCGGCAAAATTAGCACAATTGGCTGAAGCTAAAATCCCGTACATTTCCTTATGTACCGACCCCACTACAGGAGGAACAACCGCTTCTTATGCGATGTTAGGAGATATTAATATTGCTGAACCGGGAGCTTTAATTGGTTTCGCTGGTCCGCGTGTGGTAAGAGACACAACCGGAAAAGATTTACCCGAAGGTTTTCAAACGGCCGAATTCGTTTTAGACCATGGGTTCCTTGATTTTATTGCCCACCGTAAGGAGCTCAAAAACAAAATTAACTTATACCTTGATTTAATTCTAAATCAAGAAATCAGATAATCTATTTTCTATAAAGAAAAAAATCTCATAATAATTATGAGATTTTTTTTTTGAGATTACATTCCGCTTCTAATAGCCTCCACAGGATCTAGTTTTGAAGCTGATATGGCTGGAATAATTCCCGCAAGCAATCCAACTATTACCGATAGTCCAAAGCCCCAAATTATATTAACGAAACTAAGCACAAAATCAAACTCAAGGGCATTGGTTAAAACACTAGAAATGATCCAAACTAACACAATGCCTACCAAACCTCCAATCACGCAAAGCGTAATTGCTTCAAATAAAAACTGAAGCAAAATAAATTTATTTTTGGCCCCCAATGATTTTTGAATCCCAATCAAATTCGTACGCTCTTTAACCGAGACAAACATGATGTTGGCAATTCCAAAACCTCCTACCAAAAACGAAAACAAGCTAATTATAATTCCGCCCATTCTAAGTCCTGAAATAATACCATCTAACATATCCGTGAAGCCCGAAAGCACATTAATAAAAAAATTATCAATCTCTCCTTCTTTTACTCCTCTGTAACTTCTTAGTTTTTGACGCAATTCACCTTTAAAAGCCTCAATATCTACTCCATCAACTGGTTTTATTAAAATAGCCGGCGTAATTAAATCGTTATTATCACCATATAATTTTCGCAAAAAATTTACCGGGATATACGCTGATGTATCTTGATTGTCATTAAAAATTCCTTCGCCTTTTTTCTTCATCACCCCAATAACGGTAAATTTTTGTCCATACAAACGAATTTTCTTTCCCAACGGATCTGTATCCTCAAACAAACTTTTAGCTATTTCATGTCCCAAAACAATCAAGGCAGTTCCTGAATTCGATTCAGCCTCGTTAAAAAAACGTCCTTTTTGAAATTCTATTTTTTGCACATCTTCCAATTCATTAGTGGTTGGCGCAATGTTAACCGCACTAACGGTTTTTCCTTCATACTTCACGTTTTCATTTCTGGTAAACATTTGAAAACACATAGCATCCAAATCATTCAATGATTTCTTAAGATACTCAAATTCATCATATGTTACATTGGGAAATTGATCCCGTTTCCATTCTGGCACATCAGTTGGCCCAAAAGACCGGTTCAACAAATAAATGGAGTTTTTATCCAACGTACTCAAATCATCTTTAATTTTTCTGTCTAACGAATCAACTGCAGCAAGCACCGCTATAATTGAAAAAATACCGATCGTAACTCCAAGCAAGGACAATAATGTACGAAGTTTATTATTCCGCAAGGCATTAATTGCAAAACCAAAGCTCTCTTGTAACAAACGAATATAGATCATCATATTTTTGAATTCTTTTTGAAATATTAGTATAAAAGTATCACAAATTGTTACATTCATTTTTAAAAGAACAATTAAAATAGTGCTTTGGTAATTATTCCTAAAAAAAGGAAAAATTAGATTGCTTGGTTTCATACAAAGACCTATTTTTGCACAACAATATACAACAACACAATGAATACTACTAAAACCATTACCTCTGCACTGATTTCAGTGTTTGACAAAACGGGACTTGAGCCTATCGTTCGTGAACTTCACAAACAAAATGTTATCCTTTATTCTACTGGAGGCACTGAAGAATTTATTCTAAACCTAGGCATTCCGGTGGTTCCTGTGGAAGACGTAACCGACTACCCTTCTATTTTAGGAGGGCGCGTAAAAACGTTACACCCAAAAGTTTTTGGAGGAATTTTGAATCGTCAGGACAACCAACAAGACATTCTTCAAATGAAAGAATACGAAATTCCGCAAATTGATGTAGTCATTGTTGATTTATACCCTTTTGAAAAAACTGTAGCTTCGGGAGCAAATGACACAGATATCATTGAAAAAATAGACATCGGGGGCATTTCCTTAATCCGTGCAGCTGCCAAAAACTTCAAGGATACCGTTATTGTACCTTCGGTTAACGAGTATCAGCTATTTTTGGATATCATTTCCAATCAAAATGGCGGTACCACTTTAGAGCAAAGAAAAACTTTTGCTGCCAAAGCTTTTAACGTTTCTTCCCATTATGATTCGGCTATTTTTAACTACTTCAATAAAAACCATGAAGAAACCGTTTTAAAAATCAGCGAAACTCAAGGTAATGTATTGCGTTATGGTGAAAACCCACATCAAAAAGGATTTTTCTTTGGCGATTTTGACAAAATATTTGACAAATTACACGGTAAAGAATTATCATACAACAACCTTTTGGATGTAGACGCAGCGGTGAACTTAATGGCCGAGTTTAAAAATGACAATCCTACTTTTGCTATCTTAAAGCACAATAATGCCTGTGGAATTGCCACCAGAAAAACAATGAAAGAAGCCTATCTTGATGCTTTAGCGGGTGACCCTACTTCTGCTTTTGGAGGGGTCTTAATTGCTAACGGCAATATCGATTTGGCAACTGCCGAAGAAATAAACAAATTGTTTTGCGAAGTAATCATCGCTCCAAGTTATGATTCTTCCGCCATTGCGATACTTGAAGAAAAGAAAAACCGAATTATTTTGGTTCAAAAAGAAGTAAAACTATCTGAAACCTCGGTAAGAACTTGTTTGAATGGTGTATTGGTCCAAGACAAAGATTTAGTGACCGACTCGGCAGCCATTTTAAAAACAGCAACTACTAAAGCGCCAACTTCACAAGAAGTTGACGATTTGCTATTTGCTTCTAAAATTTGCAAACATACCAAATCGAACACTATCGTTTTAACCAAAAATGGTCAGTTATTAGCTTCAGGAACCGGACAAACTTCAAGAGTAGATGCGTTGCGTCACGCAATTGAAAAAGCGAATTCTTTTAATTTCGATTTACAAGGATCGGTTATGGCCAGCGATGCTTTTTTCCCTTTCCCGGATTGTGTTGAAATTGCTAAAAATGCTGGAATTACAGCAGTTATTCAACCAGGTGGCTCAATAAAAGATGAATTAAGTATTAATTACTGTAACGAAAATAATGTAGCAATGGTCTTCACCGGAATTAGACATTTTAAGCATTAAAAAAGCTTTATAAAATTATATTTTTCAAACGCGGCAATTCTTTTTGATTTGCTGCGTTTTTATTTTGAATTAAACCAATTTATTTTTATACTTTTGCGTTTAGAATTGTCTACTTTAAATAAATAAACCCTTACAGAAAATATGGGATTTTTTGATTTCATGACCGAGGACATCGCGATTGACCTTGGAACCGCAAATACGCTAATTATTCACAACGACAAAGTTGTTATAGATAGCCCTTCAATTGTAGCCCGCGACCGCATTACTGGTAAAATTATTGCCGTAGGAAAGGAAGCCAATATGATGCAGGGAAAAACACACGAAAACATTAAGACTATTCGTCCTCTTAAAGACGGAGTTATTGCCGACTTTGATGCTTCGGAACAAATGATAAAAATGCTTATTAGAAGTATTCCTGCCCTACAAAAACGCTTATTCACCCCTGCTTTACGTATGGTTATTTGTATTCCTTCTGGGATTACAGAGGTAGAGATGCGTGCAGTAAAAGAATCGGCAGAACGTGTAAACGGTAAAGAAGTATACTTAATTCATGAGCCAATGGCGGCATCTATTGGTATTGGTATCGATATCATGCAACCAAAAGGAAACATGATCGTAGACATAGGTGGTGGTACTACCGAAATTGCAGTTATTGCTTTGGGTGGAATTGTGTGTGACAAATCGGTTAAAATTGCCGGTGACGTTTTTACCAACGACATCATTTACTATATGCGTACCCAACACAATTTATTTGTAGGAGAAACTACTGCAGAAAAAATTAAAATTGAAATAGGAGCCGCTATTGAAGATTTAGATTCTCCACCAGAAGACATGTCGGTTCAAGGACGTGACTTGTTAACCGGAAAACCAAAACAAGTAGAAGTCTCTTCAAGAGAAATTGCCAAAGCATTAGACAAATCCATTCAACGTATTGAGGATGCCATTATGGAAACCTTATCACAAACACCGCCAGAATTAGCTGCCGATATTTACAACACCGGTATTTATCTTGCCGGAGGTGGCTCTATGTTAAGAGGATTAGACAAACGTATCTCTCAAAAAACAGACTTACCCGTTTTTATTGCCGAAGACCCTTTAAGAGCAGTAGTTCGCGGAACAGGAATGGCCCTTAAAAATTTAAACAAATACAGAAGCATATTAATTAAATAAGGAATTCCGAAAAAACAAATTACAATTTGGTAATCTTTTTGTAACTAGTATTTTTGATTGGTACTCATAAAATTTTAATTTTATACGATGCAGCAAATATTCAATTTTATATTTAAAAACAGTACACGCATACTGTTTTTGCTGCTTTTGATAACTTCATTAGTCCTGACCGTTCAATCGCATTCGTATCACAGAAGCCAAATGGTAAATTCGGCTAATGCTGTTACAGGTTCGGTGTATAGCGAAATCAACGAAGTAAATACTTATTTTAGCTTAGGAGAACAAAACGAGAAATTAGCCAAAGAAAATGCTTATCTCAAAAAATTACTGTACAACAAAAAAGACAGTACTTCTACACTACCTAAAGATTCTGTAAAAGCCTATGACAAAATTGATGTAATTCAATCAAGGGTAATTAACAATTCTTACAATAAACCTGAAAACTATCTAACCATAAATTCTGGCGCCATAAAAGGCGTAAAACCAGATATGGGCGTGGTTAGCAGTCAAGGAATTGTGGGGGTTATTGAAAAAGTATCTCCTCGCTACGCAACTATTATTAGTGTTTTAAATATCAAATCAAAAATTAATGCCAAAGTAAAACGCACCAATCATTTTGGTTCGTTAATCTGGAATGCCAAAAATGCCGGTTATGTGCAGTTAAGAGAAATTCCAAGACTGGCTTCGGTTAAAAAAGGAGACACTATTGTCACTGGAGGACGATCTACCATTTTCCCTGAAAATATTCCGGTGGGTATTATTGATAAAATTTATATTGATACCGAAACCAATTATTACACCTTAGATGTTCGTTTGTTTACCGATATGACTAATCTTAATCACATATACATTATTTCTAACAAAGAAATAGACGAAATCAATAAATTAGAAGCAGAAACCATAAGAAAAAATGAATAGCACGGTACTTATAAATAGTATTCGATTTGTGTTGCTTATAGTAGCACAAGTAGTCATATTTAATAATATTGACTTGTTCGGTTATATCAACCCGTATCCGTACCTCCTATTCATTCTACTATACCCTGTTAACTCTAATCGCTCTAGCTTATTAATCGCGAGTTTCTTTTTAGGACTATCTATTGATTTGTTTGAAAACTCAGGAGGTGTTCATGCTGCAGCTTGTTTGGTTTTGGCTTACTTAAGACCTATCTTTTTTAAGTTTGCTTTTGGGTTGAGTTACGAATACCAAACTATAAAAATAAATGACCGTCTTTCTCCCGAAAGGTTTACCTTTATTTTTATTTCTATTTTAACACATCACCTTATCCTATTCTTACTTGAATTTTTTAAATTTAGTTTCCTCTTAGAAGCGCTTTGGCGAACTCTATTGAGTGCTATTTTTACATTAATCGCTAGTATTATAATCATCTATTTATTCAAGCCTAGTAAAAAATGAGAAAGCTATTACTCCCAGGTATGATAATAGTTTCTGCTATTCTAATCATAGCAAGGCTTTTTTATTTGCAAATTATAGACGAAGAGTTAAAACTAAAATCAGAAAACATCTCGATTAAAATTAAATACGACTATCCGGAACGTGGTTACATTTATGATCGAAACGGAGAACTTTTAGTGGCCAACCAACCTTCTTATGACATCATGGTGGTTCCCAGAGAAATTAAAGATCTGGATACTATTGAGTTTTGTAAACTTTTAAACATAACTAAAGAAGATTTTCACAAAAAGCTTGAAAAAGCCGTGGTTTATTCTCCATTATTACCTTCGGTTTTTTTGGGGCAATTAAACAAAATGGAATATGCCGCTTTTCAGGAAAAAGAAAGAAAATTTGAAGGCTTTTATATTCAGCAACGTTCTCTAAGAGATTATCAAATTGATTGTGGTGCTAATATTTTCGGATCTATCACACAAGCTAATGAAGCTATTGTTAATAAAAATCCTTATTACAAAAGTGGGGACTTAATTGGAAAACAAGGGGTTGAAGAAGCTTATGAAGAAATTTTACGCGGTCAAAAAGGAGTAAAACACATTCAGCGTGACCGCTTTAATCGTGAAATGGGACCTTATAGAGAAGGAAAATATGATACCATTGCCATACAAGGAAAAGATATTACACTAACTATTGATACCGAACTTCAGAAATATGGTGAAGCCTTAATGAAAAACAAACGTGGCGGAATTATTGCTATTGAACCAAAAACTGGTGAAATTTTAGCTTTAGTTACTGCTCCTTCTTATAACCCAAACATTCTGGTAGGACGTCAACGTTCCAGAAATTACACCAAATTATATAATGACTCCTTAGCGAAACCCTTATACGACAGAAGTTTATTAGCCGAGTACCCTCCGGGTTCTCCTTTTAAAATCCTTACCGCCTTAGTAGGATTACAAGAAAAAGTAATTGACACCTCTACAGCATTTACATGTCGTGGTGGTTTTAGTTATGGTCGAGGTCGTTTTATGCGTTGTCACTGTGGTGGTGGGGTTCGTAAACTACATATGGGAATAGCCAAATCATGTAATGCATATTTTGGAAACACCTATCTGAATACCATTAATCATTTTAGCACTCCCTCAATTGGGGTTGATGCCTGGAGTGATCATTTAAAAAGTTTTGGCTTAGGCCAATTTATGGGCTATGATCTCCCAACTGGAAGAAGAGGAAATCTTCCCACTTCCAAAACATACGAAAAAATCTATCCTAACGGTGGCTGGAGAGCAACCGCTATTGTATCCAATTCAATTGGACAAGGTGAAGTGTTAATGACACCAATTCAATTAGCCAACATGATGGCAACCATTGCCAATCGTGGTTATTATTACACTCCTCACATTATTAAAAAAATAAAAGGGCAACCCATTGATCCAAAATTTAGAACAAAACACGTTACTACCATAGACCCTAAACATTACAAACCTGTTGTTGAAGGTTTAGCCGAAGTTTTCAAAACTGGTACGGCTTACTTTTTAGGAGTAGAAGGAATTGAAATTTGTGGTAAAACCGGTACGGCCGAAAATTTTGCTAAAATCAATGGTAAAAAAGTACAATTAGAAGACCATTCTATATTTGTAGCTTTTGCTCCAAAAGACAATCCAAAAATAGCAATTGCTGTCTTTGTAGAAAACGGAGGCTACGGAGCGACCATTGCAGGACCCATCACCTCGTTGATGATTGAAAAATACATTAAAGGTAAAACTACCAATAAAGTTAGAGAAGAGAACATGATGAATCGCAGTTTACAACATGAATACAATAAATTTTCAAGAAAATATATTGATTCGATGTATAAAATTAAACTAAGAAAGGACTCTATACTTAAAGTAAAAAATATAAAAAAATTAGATTCACTAAAGAAAGCTAATGCTACCACCTAATGAAGAATCAAAGTGTTTCAAATAACATCGATTGGATAACTATTCTTATTTATACTTTATTAGTAATATTAGGGTGGATGAATATTTATTCGGCTGATTTAACTCCCGATTCTGATTATATTTTTGACATCAGTCAAAATTATGGCAAACAACTTATTTTTATTGGCTTTACCGTCATATTAATCATCGTGGTATTAACGATTGATGCCAAATTTTACGAACGTTTTTCGAGTGTTTTCTACGGAATAGCATTAATTCTATTAATCGGATTATTCCCTCTAGGAAAAACAATAGCCGGACAACGTTGTTGGTACGCTATTGGCAGTTTCACCTTACAGCCTTCCGAATTTGCTAAAGCCGCTGTAAGTTTAGCGCTTGCCAAATTTTTAAGTGACCCTCAAATTAATTTAAAGAATTTTAATCACCAACTTATTGGGTTACTCATCATATTTTTACCCATTTTCTTAATTATTTTACAACCCGATGCCGGTAGTGCTTTAATTTTTTTAATGTTCATTTTTGTACTAAACCGAGAAGGATTACCCTCTTGGTATTTATGGACTGCATTAGGAGCCGTCGTCCTATTTATTATGTCTTTACTATTAAAACCTCAATATGTAGTCCTAATTTCTTTTCTGGGCATTCTTTTGCATTATTTCAATTCCAGAAAAATAAAGCGAAATATTATTGCCAGTAGCATTGTCTTTATTTTGATGGCTGGCTTCACTATTTCGGTAGATTATGTTTTTGAAAATGTCTTTCAACAACACCACAGAGACCGTTTTAACATCCTATTGGGTAAAGAAGTAGACTTAGCCGGAATTGGCTACAATACCAACCAATCTAAAATAGCCATCGGTTCTGGCGGATGGATCGGAAAAGGATATTTAGAAGGAACGCAAACCAAAGGTAATTTCGTACCCGAACAGCATACCGATTACATATTTACTACGGTTGGAGAAGAATGGGGGTTTGTTGGTTCTACCGTATTGATTTTACTCTTTACCGGTTTATTATTACGTATATTATACCTGGCAGAAAGACAAAAAACAAAATTTAGTCGCGTATATGGCTATGGTGTAGCCTCTGTCTTATTTACCCATTTTTTTGTGAATATCGCAATGGTGGTAGGAATTTTTCCAACTATTGGAGTTCCGCTTCCTTTCTTATCCTATGGAGGTTCTAGTTTGTGGGGGTTTACCATTTTGCTTTTCATTTTTGTAAAAATGGATGCCAATAAGGTAAATGAATGGTAGCGTTCCTAAAAAAAGTCTTTTTTCTAGTACTGATACGTAATTTTTCTTCCTCGTTTTTGAAGATAATAATGCCACAATAAAAAAGAAGCCATGGTTCTGTGAGGAGACCAAAGTTGCGCATATTCTTCCATTTGTACTTTCTCATGGATATCCAGAAGTTCTTTCATGGTGTTCACAATGGCAATATCGCCAATAGGAAGCACGTCAGGATGCTGCAAACAAAACATTAAATACACATCAATAGTCCAATTCCCTATACCTTTGAGCTGTATGAGTTCTTGACGAACTTCTACTGAGGTTTTGCTTGAAAAACTTTCTAAATCGATACTTTTTGCCAGCACCGCCTCCGAAAGACATTTGATATATTTTGCTTTTTGACGGCTAACCCCAAATTTCCTGAATTCTTCTTCAGACAAACCTACTAAACATTCAGGCTCAATACTCTTGACCGATTCACGCATACGAAGAAAAGTAGCTTTAGCCGAATCTATGGAAACTTGTTGTTCTAAAATCAACAAAACCAAGGTTTCAAAACCTTCCGGTCGGGAAGGAATGATTTCCGGAAAACCAAATTCATCAATAATCGCTTGAAAAATTTTATCCTTTTGAATTAAGTATGGAACCGATTCGTTCATTAAAAATAAAACCCAAAACCACCTTTTACGGTGAATTTTTTAGCATCAGGCAATTCTAAATAATTTCCTCGCCAAGCAAAATCAATTCTAAATACTTTCAAAATATTGGCGATACCGGCATGGTATTCCCAATACCCTTTTGTTGGAGCCAAATAAGTTAAACCTGAAGCATTGATAGCTTTGTTTGCATCCGAAACACTTCCGTAAACAGCTTTAAACCCAACAATTTCTCTCCAATTCAGTTTTTTCATAAACGGAATTCTGGAGAAAATTCTACCGTTAAAATGTTGTTCTAAATGAAGTGAAGTATATTGATCGGTTACAAATTCATAATAATTCATCAAATTATAGGTGTTATCAATCACAAAATACGACTGATTTCCTGGCACAACCGCCATTAGACCTAACGGAACGGTTCCGAAGATTTTTCCGGTTTCGAAAGTAGCAAACAAACGGCCCATACCCCCCATATAGATTGGCTGACGGTAATACAACTGAAGCTTACTATAATCGAAATCACTGTTGAAAACCCCTTTTACTCCTTGACTGTAATTTATGAAAACGTGCGAGTAATTATTATCGACTTCCAAACGTTCTACCCCATACCCTACGGTCTTTTTCTTGGGCGTAAAATCAATCCCCAATGAGAATTCAGATTGGTTGATCTTAGAGAAAACATTTCCATCTTTAATGTAATCTAAACTAAATGTGGAAGATGCCGACTCTAATGTTCGGTAAGAAAACCCTGTTTTGAAGACCAAACTTTTTACAGGTTCAATTTCGGCTGCAAACGATGTAAGATTTACATTGGTCAATTTACTATTATCACCACTGGCAAAAACCGAAGAAGAGGCAAAACTACGCCCTAAAACATCGTTGGAAGTAGTTAAGCTCACTCCAATTTGCTCTACATCTCTACGATTCCCAACCGATACAATAATTCTATTTTTTTTGTTAACCATCCATTTCCCCGAAATTCCATATTTGAATTTATTGTCTTTAAATCCGTAGGCCGTATAGCCTTCAATACGCCACGGATCATTAGCTCCAAAATAAGTTCTCCCACCAAAACGAAGTCGCTGTCCTTCTACATCATTATTTCCGAAAATAGAATAAATGGGTCCGAAATCAATATGTCCTTTTTGAATATATCCGCTGGCTAAAATAGTCGTTAGATTATACAATCGTTTAAATTTTCCAACGGTTTTTAGGGTATCCAGCATTTTATAAACCCCGAGTTCATCTTTACTGAGGTTTTCCATTCGGTTCTCCTCCCAAAAAGCATCGTCTCTTTTGTAAGCCTCAGCATCAAAATCATTCACACTTTCTTTGTAAAAATTGTCCGGTTTAACTTCATTAAATTTATGCTCATCAAAAATAGTCGTTCTTTTTCCGTAAACTCCTTTTGATTTTTCTTTTTTAGACAAAGCAAAATCCGACATCATATAATCGCGTTGCAATAAGAAAACAGAATCATTTAAAACATCAAATTCCTGCTCGATATAAATATCTTTTACCCAGTTGATATTGGCACTTTTCGAGGCTGCCAAATTTATTTTCTTGATAGCAAAAGTGGTATCATTCACCCAAAAATCGCCTTTAAACGTCAATTCGTTTTTACGTCTTGGATAATACACAATGTTATAACACCATTTTTTATCTATATAAGCACTGTCAGCCAATACATAATTGTAAGTGTTGATT
>Ga0209599_10000678_pt1 | contig 20284 bp, 23 predicted proteins | sample Shrwel_input2_FT_FD_187534 | JGI IMG/M metagenome (GOLD analysis project Ga0209599, IMG submission 187534) | Subsurface microbial communities from deep shales in Ohio, USA - Utica-3 well 1 S input2 FT (SPAdes) (version 2) ... | reverse complement strand
GAATAAACAGCGTATTTAGTAATCGTGCCGCTAAACGCCTCGCCTGATAGACTGCGGCCTAAGCGCAAATAGGCAATAGCAGTAGCTAATGCGCTATCTATTGAGCCTGTTGAACCGTTGCAACCGCCTAAAATCTCAGAACGATTCAAACTGATAGCAATTTTATACGCTGAATTTAGCGTTAACGAGCCAATTTGCACGCTTGCCTGTTGTGCTACACCTGCTTGACCAAACGCGCTGTCTTGCACTAAATACACTGTACCGTCAGTACGATATTCAATACGGAAACGGTCATTGTTAACGCCTACATCACCCTGCGCGATAACTTCTGTTGAACTTGGCAAACTTGCAGGAGCAACGCCTTCAAGATACAAAGTCCAGTTACCATTAGGAAAATTTTGACTGGGTGCGGCTTCATATAAGCGAGCGTTATTGTACTCAGTAACACCTGTGCCGCCACCTGATTGAACACCGCCAATCCAGAAATTAGTCCCTGCCCCTGCCGACCCGATAACAGTTACATCGGCGGCTGTTGTACCAAGTGATGCTAATTGTGCGCCGCCAAAATTGTTATTGATTTTGGTGTAAGCAAGGGTAAAAGCCCCTGCTGTTGTACGACGACAATTTGCTCTAAATGCTAAGGCTTTACCCGAAAAGCCTTTTAAATTCATGCGAAATCCGTTTGGGTTAGCAGTTGACGTGTTAATCAACTTGCCACCGCTAAACGACAAAACACTATTCGCGCTTAACGCTTCAAAGCCCCCTACACTAGACGCAAAACTGATACCGCCCAACAAATCGACACTTGTATCAACATACGCTCCAAACGTGACAACATTAGATGCGCGAACACCGTTACTCGCTGCCAACATTGCGGCTTCTGTATTGTAGTTGCGGCCATTCCAATAATGCAGTGTGCCATCTTCATACAGATACGGCGTTGCCCCGTTATCAGTTGCTTCTATCGTGTTTCTGTTGCCGAATCTTTGACTCATCCAACCTAATCCATTGGCTGCCAACACATTACGGACAGCAGCAACAAGCGGCGAAATAGAGCCAGCGATTAGGGTACTCACAGCGTCAGTATCGCGCTGATTGATGGTTCTAAATGATGTCGATTGTGAGGGCGTTAAAACAATGCTTGTGATGTAACTGCCAAGCCATGCGCCGTTATCGCTAATCAAATTGAATTTAGTGCTATCAGCAAAACTTGCACGAGTAAGAGTTGCAACTTGCCCTGTGCCATAGGTGACACTTGCACTGTCCGTTGTCTGGCCAGACCCTGCCCATGTGATTGTTGCAACATCAGCCGCACGAGTTCCAGCCGCAAGTATCGGAGAGGAGGCCACAGGTCCAGTCTCGAATTGAGTGTGCCAGAAACTATAAAGTTTCTGCCCAGCAGTCGCGCCACCCCCTCTATTAGCATATGTCCCGTCGCTTGTACTTCTAATCTGCATGGTCATAGTAGCAGTAGTTGTAGGCTTAACAACCATCTGAATACGATACCAACCACCATTTAAAACTTCTTTAATACTGTAAGCAGTTGGAGCACCAATACCAGTTGTCATCAAAGTTGGGGGAGAAGTATTCCAATTAACAGCTAAACCTTGAGTTGCACCATAGCCCCCACCAGAAAAAGTAAACAGCGTATACTGAATATCCTCCTTCTTCATAATCAGCGACCATACAAAGTCGCCAGCAGCAGAAGGTGTGATGCTCAAATTACGGCCGCTATCAGTTGCTCCAGTTTGGGTTACAGACGTACCATCTGTCGCAGAGTTGGGAGTTGCAATACCTGTTGTCAGTGTTTGTCCTGAGCCTGACCAACCAGTGCCATTCAAGGTGGTAGGAGCTTGCACCAAGTTAGTAGCTGCCAACTCTAAAAGAACGCCCTTATTGGTCTTGCGTAGAGTGTTAACTGCAAAAGAGCTATAAACTCCTGAAGTGTTCAAAGCTAATGCTGCACCTGCCCGACTAAAAGTTACATTGGAGAATGCTTGAAAGTCCGTCTTAACCACGCCTGATAGCAAGTTGTCTGTAGTCAGTAAGTTAAAGTAGCCCCCAGCAGTCTGAATAGCATTGATAACTTCAGGATCTGTTCCACCAAGTTGAATTGACAAAGCCGCTGCTCTAGCATTAACACCTGCGTCATCAGCAGTTTGTTGCAAGGCAGCCACTAGGGTGGAACTTGGATAGCTGTTGATGTAAGTAGCAACTGTAGCCACATTCTTGTATAGGTCATAGAATGCGTTATTAGGGGCGGCTTGTGGAACATGGAAGTATTTATTGGTTGTTCCGTTAGTTGCTGTGATACCATCGGCAGTATTGTCAAAGATTAGTCCTGCTGCTGCGGCTATTTCTGCGTATTGCTCAGATAGGGACGCACTGCCGCTTGCATTGTCGGTGTTTATTTGAACTTGGTTTGCTAAAATTTCAACTTCAGCAAGTGCTGATTGAGTCTCGTTTTTATACTGCTGTGCAGCGTCTTTTGATTCACTAGACGACAACGCGTCGGCCGCGACCTGCTCAGCGAGAGCAATAAACTCAGGCGTAACATCCCCATCATCGCCCTTTTCACCCTGAGTACCCTGTAATCCTTGCTCCCCCTGTACGCCCTGCTCTCCTTTTATGTCAGTTGCAAGCGATATGTCTGTGACAAGCCCATCGCTAGAAATATATTTACCAATAATTCCGCTTGGTTTATTACCTGTCCCGCCAATTAAATCATCAATTTTTTGTACAACACGCTCGCCATCTACGATGTTTACAGCAGTTGGAGTCCAGCCATTTGTAGAATAAGTATTGTAAACATCGACTTCTTTTGATACTCCGCCCTGCTCCACGATTATTTTCTGATTCACGGATTTGCACTCCAAACACTCACAAAATCACCGTAAACAAAGGGCGTAATCAATCCCGCGCCATTTATTAGATTTATTTCGTGGAAATACTGAGGATAGTCTTCGCTTGATGTTGATAATTCGGCAAGCTGCTCATGTGTCAAATTCACCGAAAAGTGATATTCGTCAGGCGTGGAAATTGACCAGTCCACCATTTTTAACTTATCAGCATTACGATAAATTGCGCCAGTGGCTGTAAAGTCACCAAGATTAACAAGCGTGCCGTCATCGTTTTTTATTGAAAAAGTAATGCTTCCAGTATCGACACCTTTTCTAATTAAAATATCAAGGCGTTGTCCTGTTATGTTTAATGTGGACATATTAATCAACACTCAAAGCTTGATAATTGCAAGGCGCGCGCGGTTGCGTGGCCGTGTTTCAGTCCCGCCAGTAGACTCAGTATTGCCGCTGGCCGTGTAAATAGGCGCATGACCGTTTGCAGGGTTAATACCCATGCCACCATTGTCACCCTCGGCATCTGTACCGTGGGTATGAGCCTTGATTTCATCCGCCTGATAACTGCCCAACGCTCGGCCGCTATCAACACCTCGCCCGTTGTCCCAGCCACGGGCAAACTCACCGCGCATATCAAAAAGAGGCATACGTTTATTGGCTGCAAAGTCAGCCGCCGCGCTTACACCCCGCGTGCTTGGTGACCCGTCGCTTGCTTGGATGACTAAAGCAGTGTTGTCATAATTTCCCCATAAGTGGGCAAACAATGCAGACGTATCAGCATTTGCCCGCGTAGTCGCGCCGCTTGATGCACTGCCGATTGTTCCGCCGTTTTCTTCAACCCAATCATACGGGGCTGTGCTGCCTGTATGAAATTTTGTAGAGCCAACTGGCTCGCCAACACGCGCCCAATAAGATGAACTTGTGGATGGAGTATTATTTAGATTACTTGCCTGGATTGATTGATATAGGCGACCATCATCACCTATACAGACAGAGTTTTTGGCATAAGTCTCGCCGCTATTCCAATCAGCAACGCCGCGTGCTGTTAAATAGCGAATGCCGTTTGCTAAAAAGTTTAGTAGCCAGTTGAATTTTTGACGGCTCGGTGGCGTAGTGGTTAATGGCCATCCCGCTTGAATGTCACTGTCAGATGGCTGAGTGCTTTTGTCGCCCGTTTCTGCCCATGGCGGAATGATGACTGGTCGTGTTAATGCCATAAAATCCTCTTATATAAATTCTTCGGCAAAAGTGCCGCCAATACTTATGTCGCCTTCTTCGCCAAATCCTAGCGCACCCGTCATCCCGTCAAATCCAAAGTAGCCAGACGGGTTAAATGCCACACCCGCAACAATTCTCACGCCTGCTGGTTTTGGCAAAATACCTGCGCGAATCAATGCCTTTTCGTTAAACGTCAACTCACGGGCAACTGAGTAATAAACAGCCATGCCGCCAATGTCTTGAACCGTTGAAACACCATTACCCAATAAAAAATCAAGAGCCTGTATTAAGCTATCAATCGTGCCATCCGTTAAATTTCGGGCGATTTTTGCTTTAATGGCGAATAGGTATTCAGGGTCTTGGAGTGTGGTCGTATTGATGAAAGGCTCGTATTCTTCTCTAAAACGCCCACCAATACTCGGGCTGCCTTCTTCGCCAAAATTCAAAGAATTAGGCGTGTCATCAAAACCAAAAAACTTAAATTCAATGTTGTCTGATAGTGTTCTGCTTTGGCCTACCCACTCGCCAATCACATCTAATTGCTTGCCTATGGCTTGGTCTAGGTCGTATTTATTAACAACATCAAGAGCGGCGTTTTGGCCATCAATCAAAGGACTTAATATCGCAGTCAGCAGGGCGATAAATTTAGGCTTGTCGCTGTTGGCACTTGGTATTAGGTCAAGATATTGACTAATCTCACTCATTATGTGATCTCAACATCGTCGATCGTGCAAATGGCCACTTCGTCAAAAGCAATAGCCACATCAGCAGCAGCAGGTGTACCACCATCAATACACATAGTCAGGCTGTCGATTTTGTAGGTCTTGGATAGTGGGTCGTTATTGAGTTTTGCTTGGCTATAAACAGAGTCATACTCAACGTCGTCGCCGATGTAATTCGCGTTAATCAGGTCAACAATGTTTTGTTTTATTAAGTCGCCCACAGTGCTTGAATAGCCTGTTTTGGCGGTCAAGCTCACATAGACCTTGATGATTTTCGGGTCGGGTCTGAAAAAGTCGATTAAGACAGTAGAGCCATTGGCGCGAATAACAGTTTTATGTACATCGCCATAAGTTCCTGTGCCTGACGGCTTTTTAACGGCAATGGCCAGTGCAATCTCATCACTATCACCACCTTCGACCACTGCACTAATTGAATGGTCAGGAACCCCCTCTCCGTTAGTCGTGCTAGTGTCATTTTCATAAACAATTACACGAGTAACGCCTGATACGTTAGCAATGCTCCCCTCGATCGCATCAAGTACGAAATTGGCGGCTAATGCCGTTGATCTTGCTTGTCGTCTGCGTAACGCTGCGTCCGTTTCAACTGGCGCGCCGACTGAGGCCGCATCAGGATTGTTACAGGTTTGCCAGCCGCGTGTAGGGGTGATAATGGTCGTGATGGTGTTGGCTAAGGCAACAATCGCGCCTAAGGTTGTACAAGTCGCGGTAACGGTGATTGCGCCACCCGAAGGAATGACCACGCTCGCAGGTAACGCCCATTTATAAGCACCATCACCGACTTGGCCATTGATAATAGTTATTCCCTCTTGACCAACAACATCAATATCGACTGTCGAATAGGACGATGTTTGTCTGCTAATGCCGTTAATTTTTACGTTATTTGATAACGCTACGCCCTGAGATGTGCTTGGACTGTAGCTATTAAAAACGGAGACAAGCACGTTGTCATAATCTTGAAATGCCTTGCAGATAACCGCGATTAACTGACCGTCTTGGCTGTCATTTTCCAAATAAATATCATTGCCAAAAATGCCTCGATACTGATCTTTAAGCCAATTTAACTTTGTTTCAAAATCTGTAATAGATATTCCGTTGGCGTCAATGACGGGCGAAATTGGAGTTAATGACATTAAAGAATCTCGCTTAATTGGACTTGGCCATAAATCGTATTTACAGTTGCAGTAAATGTGTATTCGCGCGTATTGGGATTGGTGACAGACGAATAACTCACAATATCGCTAACGCCCTGTGTTTCTAATATGCGTTGTTTTATTAAAATATCTTTACTATCAGTGTATTTACCAAGTATTTGGTCTTGTGGCATACCATCGGTAATATCGGTAAACCACTCGCCTTTCAGCAATAACAGTCTTGTTTTAATGGCTTGTGCAACAGCTTCAGGACTATTAATTAAAAAATCTTGGCCAGTGCCTAATACATAATCGCCATTTTCATCTAGTTTACGATAGCGCATTTTTGACACCAATGACGGTTTTCAATCATCATAAAAATAACATTAATGTAATTTTCATAATATAAGTAATTATAAAAATTACAACTATGGGCAATAAAAAAGCCACTCAATGGCGGCTTTGGTTTTAAGGTAAATTATTGGCTAATCAAATAAGGCTCATCGGGTTTTACGTTTAACCATTCTGCCATTTTTGATGGGTGGCTTTGCATATAAGGAACCACTTCTTCAACTAAACAATTTTGAGCGTCATTATATTTTTTCTTTTTTAAGCATTTTTCTCGCACATAGTCTGGCGATGCCTGCCACTGCTTCTCAATATATTTTTTTGCTATTTCATTTGGAGCGTCGCTGCAAACCCCATAATCATTGCAATTTATAAATCTTTTATCGGCAAGAAGTTTTTCTTCTTTTTGCCTTATCTCTTCCTCAATGTCCTTTTTTCTTAGCTCTTCTATTTTTTTCTGATTTTCAATATCCCTGACTGCTTCCTCAAGAATCAATGCTTCTTTTCTCCTTTCTAAGTCAGCATAATAATTATCCAAATAATCATCATTTTTCAAATAAGAAGTAACGGTAATAAATTGATAATAATTTGTTTCGGTTGGGCTTATGGCAATTAACCCTTTCCCTATGTCATAGGTGTACATTCTTGCGTCTGCTGGGAATCTTGTACACCCAATATGGGATGCCTTTTGCCTAGCTTCATCGGAGTCTTTAAATAAACCCAAGAGTTTTTTATGCTCAAGCCTAACATCAAGGGTTAAGCCATAAGGGCAAACAACCGCGCCCTCTTTCGTATATATCGGTTTAAGATAATCAAGGGCTAATGCACACTGACTAAAAACAACCAAAAACAATAAGTATAGAGCCTTCATCATCTCGTCCCTCAGATAAAAACCCTATCCTACATCAAACAACCACCCCAGTAACACCACCACCAACAGTCACCCCACTATGCGTATGAGTATCATCCACGCGCTTACCGTTAATAAAAAGACCATTAGGGGCTGAGATGTTGATTGTTTTGGCTGTGGGATTAAGCGCGATTTTGGTCAATCCGTCATCGGCTCTTAGCTCGGTTGATGTCGTGCTGAGACTGTTTATCTTTTTGGGCTTGGAGCGAAAGCCCACAAAACACATAGCATCACTCAGATCATGCGCCCGTGAGTTAATCGGCACTTGTACTCCGCCTGACTGCCACCAACTATCAATACAGCGATCAGCGAAGCACACAAGGCATTCATCGCCTTTAGCCACTGGAAACGTTAACGAGCAGCCGCCGCCACTTGGAAAATAGACTGGCACATCAAGCAGCAAAGGCAATGCTTGAGCCGTCCATTTTCCGTTAATGCCCTGAACCATCGCCTTGATTGCTGGTTGTACTTTAGCCGTCTGTAAGTCCTCATCAAACGATTCAATAATACCCACGCACGATGTCCACAATTCACGCGCCATTGCCTCAAAGATGACTCTAAGCGTTTCTTCTTGGTCGTTAAATCGTTCGCGTGAGTCAATCATTTAGTTGCCTATGGACGATGCAGTAACATTAATTGTAGGGCCTTGAAGCGGTGATGTTCCGTTAATTGAGATACAAACAAGGCTTGTTTCCCACGCATTGCCTCGAGTGTCCCCAGTGTTTTCAATGCTGATAATCTTGTAATTTCCATCGGCATCAAGGCTTGGAAAGTAGTTTAACGCGCCGTAAGCCACACTAATAACGGCCTGCTGAATACTCGCATTGTCTAGCTTGATTTGACCGCCAAACTTCAACATAGGATTGATTAGGCACTTTAGCTCAATGCCATCAATCGTTTGCTGTGGCACGCCTATCATGCCTGTATTGGCGGTGATGACAATCGCCTCTCCTGCAATCGGCTGTGCGATTTGAATCATGTCTAGACGGCCATTATTAAACTGCCAGCTACAGTTTGAGCTTTGGGCAACTTGGCGCATCGTGTTGCGCGCCATACCAAAAAACACTTGGCCGCGTGGCATTTGAGTGCCTTCATCTAAGACTGGAATGTGGCCAACTGAAATGTCATAAGGCGCAAATGCTTCTAAACACGCATCAAGCGCATCGCGTTTTGTTGCCCCTGCCGCGATTGATTTATTGATGACGGCATAGTTGTAAGCGTTATCACCATCGGCCGCGACAATTTCTAAAAAAGTGTCGGTGGCATTTTCGCGGCCTTGTCTTTTTTGGCGCATCACGCCCGAAAAGATCAAGCCGAAATTGCCTTCATACCCTGCCTGTAATTGCACCCGTGTAAACTCTTTCTGTATTTTCTTTATCGTATCAGGTGCGACATTGTAAATGCGGATAACGGCCGATGCAGGCGTCTGAACTTCTGCTCTGCGAGTCTGAAACTTGACTTTGAACTGCGATAGATCCAGTGCATTGCCAAACTCATCAACAACTAAAATCTGTACTTTGCGTAGGTATTGAGTGGTCATGTTGAAAAATACAACTTGCTGTCTATGCCAAGATTTTGGAATGTTGGCAGATCATCGGGCGACTCAGTATCACTGCAAACGAACAAACTACCACCAATGCCTAAATGCTCATATTGCCCTAATAAATCCGTACCCGTGATTAGCGGAATTCCGTTTATCAAAGGTGCTTTATCTGACAATAAAATATCTAAATGCCATGTACTGATCGCATCATTCCACCACACGCGAAAATAGTATTGCTTACCAACTAGGTTAATTAAAAACAACTGAGGCTCGGCACTTAGTGGTATTTCAAATATCTTTTCTGTCATTGTCTTGCTGCCTTATTTTCGGCAATAACTGCCTGTAGCTTGGCAAATGGATTGCCAGTCACGGGCAATGGGTTTTTATTTCCTGTATTTTGCACGCCTACCGTCACCTGCGGATTACTTTGATTGGTAATCTCTATTTTAGAGGTCGATGTTTTAACAAAATTAGGTTGCTTAAACCCAACAACAATATCCAGTGTCTCGTTTGTTTTGCGGTCTGTGGTATTTGCCAGCGACTTAATCAGCATGTTTTTATAGGCGCGCTTACCCGTAATCACATCAAATGGCCTTCTACTAGCCTGTAATTTCAATAAATAAGCATAGGCATCGGCGATTGTGTCAATAACTACACTATCAACAGACTTTCTATCAGCGGCTTCTTTGCAGTTCGACCACGCCACGCGCATCGTTACTTCAGACGGGTTTTTATAAGCATGGTCGGTAATTGGCGCGCCTTGCTGTATTGGATGCTCGGTAATCGTCAGCGTGTCTTGATGCGATTCTTCTGTCGTCACATCAGGAAAAATACTCGCTATTTGACGGCCATTTGATACCGAAATAACGGCTAACGTATCACCAACAACTTGCATCATTGCACCTTCGGAATAAAGTTTCTGATAGCGGCTTCTGTGGCTCTTGATGACGCATTGGCTACATCCTGAGCAAGCGCACTATTTGAAGAATTTACATTGATGTTTGTTTGTTGACTAAACTGCAATGACTTGCTGCTTGTCGTGCGCGAGGCGTTAATCATCATGTCACTAGCATAGGGATTGCTGCCGTTCTCAATGCGCGTGATTTGCTGCATTAAAGCAGCTCGCACCATTGGATCACCCATATTGAGCGGCTGCATGGGTGATACACCCATTGCTCTAGCTACGCCTGCTGAATAACCAGCGGTATTGTTTTCGTTCGGCGGCGCATAACGATTTATCACTGCCTGCACAGTGTTTATCCCACGACTGCCATAACTAGACAGCAATGCCGATAAAGCAGCAAGTCCACCCTCAGGTGACGGAAAAATAGCAAAACGGCCATCTGTACCCGTTGCACCCATGCGTTTTGCAAATTCACCGTACTCAATGTTACCTGGATTATTATTTCTAATGCCGCGAGGTGTTCCATTTTTTCGTGCAGGGGCTGGGATAGCTGTTGGTGTTGGGGAAGATTGTGTCGCCTGTCTTGCTTCGCTAATACCTAAAAACCCTAAAACATTAGCAACGCCCTTGCCGATAGATTCGCCAAATTTAGTGCCATCAATTAAATGATTGTAAATAAGCGAGCCAATTCCGTAACCTGCCGCGCCTGCACCACCAACCATGCCAGCCTTGCCCAGCAAAGCCATCAATCCCGATGATTGTGCGGTCGCCAATCCAACCGCCGCACTTACTTTGCCAATACTGCCCAACATCCCTAAAAGCCATTTACCTGCAACATAAGCAAGCAAGAGATTTAATGCGCCCTGCCATTCGCCAGTCAACCCTGTGATACTGCTGACTCCGCTTGCTAGTGGTGCAAAAAACGCAATAACATCCGCTAAAAACGAAACCACTTTAGCAATAGAAATAGCTAGGCTCGCCATTGCATTAGCAAAATTGGTAACGCCCGTAACGATTTGGTCGCTATGAGTTAGCAAGTAATCAATGAGTTTATTAAGTCCGCCTTTTTGATCGTTGGCGATGTTTCCTGCTATTTTCTTGCCAATCAGGTCAAGAATGGTAGTGACGCTGGCTATCTGCCCTTTAAATGCGCTAGCATTTTTTGCGGCATCATCCCCGTTAAGACCCACCGTTTTTGCGTATTTCGCCTGAAGGTCAATGTATTGCTGTAAATCACCGCGACGCATCGCAAGTAGCGTGTTTTCATCAATGCCCAGCGCGTTGCTAAACGCAATCGCCTGAGCAATAGGCATATTAGCTAGTGACTTGCCAACATCTAAAAGAATATCGCTGGTGTCACGAAGTTGGCCATTCGCTCCTTTTGTCGCAACACCAATTTTATTTATTAGGTCATACGCTCCTGGACTACGCCGAATAAAGCTAGATAACCCTTCCAATGACCCCGCAAAATCTCCATTTGTTTGGCTGCTGACAAAATTCAAGCCCTGTATTTTATCAACAGAGGAATTAGTTCTAAGGCTCGCAAAATACAAATTATTAAGGTCAGTTGCCATTTTGACGATGCCAACACCAACCGCCAAGGCGACATACTGCATCGTTTTAGCGTAAGACAGTAATCCTTCTATCTGTGCTTTGTTTTTCGCTAACTGGTCTTTGTGAGACTTTTCTAAATCTTCGCGGCGCCGCTTATTAGCGTCTTGCCGAGCCTTCTCAGCCTTCTTCCTTGCTTCTTCTGCCTGATTCTCAGCACGGGCAATATCCTGCTTGTCTTTTGTCTGAGAATTGGCTGATTTTTTTGATTCTTGCGCGGCCTTGCTATTGGCTTGTACGGATTTGTTGGCAGATGTTTCGGTATCAGTTGCTGCTTGTTTTGCAGCATCACCTAAATCATTAACGGCTTTTTCGACATTATCGACAGACACGGTAAATGCGCGTTCGCTGGACGCATCTACCTTGAACCCCAAAGATACTAAAAACTCTTTTAGGGTATTTACGTCTGACATTAGTCTTCGTCCAGTTCGTTGGCTATTTGTTGATTCTGAGCTATCGCATCAAGCGCATCATTCATTAGTGCGATGTCGTATAAATCAATCGTGCCATCTTTGAGTGATTCATACTTGCACATACCTTTGGTGACTGGCCGTAATAGCCAGTCTAGGCCATTGGGCAGTTTTACCCAGCTTGCTGACTTGCCGCTGCCGCTGGGGACTGCAAGAGGCTGGTAGGAAAATAATTAGCGAGGTTCATCTCAATGACTTTCCAAACGATTTTAACCATCGTCACCATATCCATGTCACCTAGCATTAACTGTCCGTTATGCCACGCTGCCATCCATACATCACCACTTTGACGTTTCGCCACGGTCAAGCAAAGACCGACAACGTACTCAACATCTTCTTTGGACATTGTGGCCATCGCATCAATGGCAGGCTCTAAAATATAAGAGATGCTTTCCATTGAGCTAATTGGCACATCCTGTTTTTTCTCGACGGCATCTTTAATTTGAATGCCGACCGATAAAGCCACAGGCAATACAGGCAATAGTTTAGGCAGCAATGGCGCAACTTTACGCGCCAAATGCAACTGACTAAACGTATCAAGTTTTTCTAAACGATAATTTTTATCGTCAATTTGAAACTGGATCATCAGTAAACCCCTGCCAAGCCATCAATCTTGCCTGCATCAAAAGCCCATTCGTATTTGTCGCCATCTTTTTTGAATGCAGCACCTGCGCGCTTTTTGAATGCCACTTCGCGACAGGTATGAATTTCAGTATTGGTTGAATTGGTCACGACAATGATATTTTTACCCCATAATTTCGGGGTAATGGATTGTGCGTTGTACATTGCTAATAAAAGCGCATGGACAGGCGATGTTTGTAATAAGCGCACTGTCACCGTGCCACTTTTCCCCGCGTGAAGGGAGTGCATCACTTCGCCATCCGAGCCAATAGTCATCGTGTTTTTATCTTCGGTCATTTCGATGGTGATGCCTTCGTCGGCGGTGGCCGCGCCATAACCCATGCTAGGGATAACGCCCGTTGGACCAACCAAAGAAGCCGATACCGCCTGAAAACTATAAGTACCCATGAATCAGCTCCTTAGCGATTGACGTTAATAATGACGTTAGATTTGTGAACGGCACCCGCCAATTTAATGGCTATTTGGCGAGTCGGCGCAATGCGCTGGTCACGATCGCCCTGCGCCTGAGAGTCAGCAGGTGGGCAGTAAACGTAATACCCCTTAGTTAGCGTATCGCCTGTTTTTAATGCGCCAAATGATGGGCCATTCCAAACGCCTGCTGCAATCAAACCGTTATTGACAGCACGCTCAAGCGAGCGTTCATCTGCTAACACAAATTGATTAAAACCTGCATCGGTTTGAGGTATTTTAGGTTGGCCACTTGCATACAAGAGGTTGTATTCTTCGGTCTGCATGTCATTTTGTAGCCAATCCAAACCATGACGCTCATCAATAAACATGCCGCTACACATCACGCCTTCTTGAATGATGTTGGTGTTGTTTTGGTACTTAACGAACACATTGACGTTACGCTCTTTGAGCGTGCGAGCCTGACTAGACCGCAAGTTTTCAGCAACAACTGTCGGCTCTTGCTTAAACTTAATCGTTAATGTGCTGTTTTGGGCAGTAAAATCAACCGTTGCAATACGACCAAGAATCGACATAGCCGCGTGGTTATTAGTCGATGAATACTGGTCTAGTGTCCGACTGTACGCGGCTGTTTTTAGCGTAATTGCCAAATTATCAGTGCTAGCCGAGTCGATAACATCGGTCGTGATGATAGTGTTACCAAAAATACGAGACGGGACAGCAGCTTCGATAAAATCAGCCACAGCCACAATATCGGCATCTACTAGCGTATTATCTGCAACATATACGCCGTACCAGTCATTGCTTAAATCGGCCAAATCAGTAACGCAATCAATCAAATTCTCAGCCGCAACACCGTCCACAGGTACTAATGCCTGATCGGTACGCAACCCCATCAATGACGAAATATCGGTACCACTGCCGCCCGATAATGTTGCGCCTGATACACTGATGTTCGTGCCTGATTTGGCCACTGTTAACGAGTTGCCGCCTGTTCCGCTTGCAGCTGCTTGTAAGTACAAAACGGTGCCGCTTTTAACGCAAACAAACTTGACCAGCTCGGCATCGGTCGAGGCGTTAAGCATCGTTAAAAGACTTGCTAATGTCACGCTTAGACTCGCGCCGATTTGTACCTGTCCCGATGTCGGTGTACCACTAACAAACGTAACAGCCGTGCCATTCAGCGTGATAGTGTCATTGTTTGCAGGTTGACCAGCAAACGAGATGCTGCCCGTGGCTGTCGGTGCTGAGCCATAAAAGACTTTAGAGCTAGTGCCTGTTGTACCTGACTTGACCACGAAACGCTTATAGCCTGCGTCCCACACCACGGTAGAGCCACTTGCTTTTGCATCCAAAGCCGCTTCAACTGCCGATGCAACACCATTCAAATTGGTCACGGATGACAAATTAATACTGTTTAACGAGATGGGAATGCCATCAATTTTGATAAACATCGCGCCACTAGAAACTGCGGTAAAATTAGCAATCGCTTGCTGAGTGGATGTTAAAATCGCACCGCGCATTGCGCCAATAGTTGCTGTTTTAGCCCATCGAGCGATATAACAAAACAATGGCGCAGGAGACTGGCCAAAGAACGGAATGGCCGCTTTGTATTCTTCTGACTCAGTGCCAAAATCGGTAGCAATATCGGTAATGCCCGCGTAATAACGCAAACGCTCGGACGTGTCGATCACATCGGACGAACCGATAATCATCATTGCGCCAAAATTACGAACAGCCGCCGCAAGGGGCGACATAATGATCTGGACGTTACTTACGTCAGATACAGGAAGACCAGTAGACATAATATCCCCTTTATTGGTCGGTTGTTATTTCTGGCGCATTTGCACCAAGTACATTTAAAACAGCATAAGAGCGTGTTGTTTTGCGTCTAAATGCGACTAGAACATCAAAGCGTCTAACCCACACTTGATTGATAAATTCGGGTACAGCAGTCACTTGGCCAACATCAATAAAGCTAATTTGATTTGCTCTTAGTGTTGCCATGTTTTGAGGTATGCCCAAGCCGTCGCGCAATCTGCTTGCGTAGCTTTCAGCATTCGTACCGTGAAACGTACACAGCACATTTAATTCTTCGTGGCGGACGTTTTCATCATAACCACCGTCTACGCTGTCTTTATGCGTGATTGCAGGGCTGTCGTCTGGTGTTGTGGTGTGAACATAAAACGACACCCAATCAACACTAGGCTCTGGCATTTTCGGTGTTGTTGGCTGATATTTACGTCTAACCAAGTCGCCCGATATGCCTGTTATTCCTGCAATGGCTTCCTGCAGGACGTGAGACAGAGCTTTGTCATAGTCAGGCTGCGTGCCGATCGGCGATAAATAACCACCTGTTACTGATGTATTGGTCATTTAGCGGCTCCACTCAAAGGCACGATTTCACACGTTGCACAGACAAAGCCACGGCCAACATGAGAATAGTTATTAACCAAAATGACGTTAAATCTCGTGCCTTGCCAAAGAACAACATCAGCATCAAATCCGCTTTTACCGTCACTTAATTTTGTTTTTGTATGAATAGTGATAGTGCCTGTGACAAACGAGCCATCAGCTTTTCTAACGATCTTGTCACCGCTTGAGCTAGTGATAACACCAAAGCATCGGGTTTTCTTTTCGCTGTTTTCTGCTTCACCATGACTATCAACGCCTTGCTCTTGGACGATTCGATAAAAAACATCATTCAGGTCGATGTCTTCTATAACATCCGACAGATCAAGCAGTGCCATTATTTATCTCGTAGAGCGTAAGTGATTGAATTTCTTAATCCACCTGAATCGTTGAGTGGCTTTGTGCCTGTGCGACCCCTGCTCAATCTATTTTTTATGGTTGATGGCGATAGTGGAATGAATGGCCCTGTTAAAATCCTGTTTCTAGCTCCGTTTTGCCCAGACAATCCTGCCGCATGAAGGTTATTTTCTACACCTGTCATATCGCTATTTAGAGCGGCTTTGGCAGCTTGGCCAAGATATTTATTGATTTCTTCTTGATTTTCTTGAATTCCCTCAACCAAAAACGGTCTAGGAGGAATATGAATACTGTGCGCAGGAACAACATGAGAAGTTGCAAAATTACTCGCATCACGACGAACAAATCGCCCACCACGCAAAAAGCCGCCTTCTTTATCAATTAAACGATAAATAGTGGCTTGATGCGCTGGTACCTGAATCGTGCCGCCGTAAGTATGGATATAACCCAACTCAGCATTGGTGACTGGGGATCCGCTTTCACGCTCGGTTGTCGAAGCAGGAATACCCACAACAACACGTTTTTTAACTAACTCGGCAAGTGATCTTTTTAATTCAAGCATGTTGTCCTGAAGAACACTTGCGCCTGTTTTCAAAGCTGTATGCCACCTGCGCCAAACCAGCGTGCAAATTGTAGAAGGCGAATACCGTAACTGGTTGCGTTCCAGTACCCGCCATTCTCCAAACTGACAGCCGCGACATCATAAGAAGCCGATAACTTATCAGCCGTTTTAGATGTTTGCTGCCCTGCAACCTTACCAGCAATGCCGCCCGTTTCTGCCGTCCTAGCCTCACGGTCACCCAAAGCTAAATGATGAGCAACAAATAATTGTGTTGCCTCATCCAACATATCCGCCCAACGATCTGCATTAAGCAGCTTTAGTGCGATACCAGAATAAAAATTTATCTGGCCATCTCTATAAATCCCTGTGTCCGAAAACTCAGGGAACGCTGTGCGGAATGCTGAAACGTCCATTTACTCGGCCTTTGCTTTCTTGGTTTTTTCTGAGGCTGACTTCTCAGCCAAAAAAGCCTCTTGAGCCGCCAACAGCTCAGCTTTGTCAGCCTCAAGCTGTTGACGTTCGACAGCTAAAGCCTCTTGAGCCGCCAACAGCTCAGCGTGAATTTGCTGCATTTCTGCAACAGACTCAGCGTCACCTTCTTGAACTGGCTCGGAATGCAGTTTCAAAAACCAATGCTCGGCATCAGCATCGGAAACAACATTAATGCCAGCATTGAAACGCTGTGTCGTGCCATTGTCGCGCTGTAGCGTAAACGCCTGTTTTACGAGAATCTTAGGCATGATTAGATACCGTCCGCATAGCCAATGGTTTCAGGATAAACAAACTCAACTTGACCTAAACGACCGTAGTAAGTTGTCATTTGACGCAAGCCGCGATATTCAAGCGGAGTGCGCTGCAATGGCACCATCGGAAAGCGTAAGAACTTCTTCTCGTTCGTGTAGGCGATCATGCGGTCAGTACCACCCGCACCACGACCATTCAGCCATTTAAGAGGCTGAATATCCAAAGGCACGTTGTTTTGCGCTGTGCAAATGTTGTTGAGTTTGATGTACTCAAGGATAGACATGTTGCCCGCAGCACTGACCTTCTGGGCGACCAAGTAGCCGTATTTTGCAGGAGGCAATAACAGCTTTTTAGGCACTACGCCATACACGACTCAAGAACGTATTAACGTCAGCGAGGATTTCGTCGGCTGTTTTTGTTGACCATAAAGGCGATGTAGACGCGCCGTTAGCCACGTTTGCAGTATCGACCGCTGTGTTGTTAGCTAAGCCGACCGCACCAATGGTTGAGTCACCGATGTAGACCTGTTCATCAACATCCATGTTCCATTTGATTTGCAAGCCTTCAAACTTTTGAGAGTCCACAGGGCGACCCATTTGTTGTGCTGACAACAACTCAGGGATTGTCCAAGCTAACTCTTGACCCCAAAGGCTCAAAGGTTGCGCAGTTTTGCCGATGTCCAATGCCAAGCCAGCGATAGCAGTCGCATCTTTGCCAATCCAAGACTTACCGCTTGGACTCGCGCCACCTGCCGCAGCAAATGTGGAGTTGGTGAACGATGACAATTCATCAGCGATAGACACGTCTTCGCGCAAATTAATATCGCGCAAGAAGGTGTATTCGTAGAGTGGTTCGTGAAGCGTAGGGTCTAAACGCTCTAATTCACCAACCAAAAATACGCCTGAGCTGTCTAATGTTGCAGCGTCAAAGGTTTTAAATTCGTCACGGGTCTTCACTTTCTTGTTAAAGCGAAGCATAGCCTCTTGCAACGGAATATCAGCATTGATCGCACCAATCGACAGAGCAAGCAAGCTCACGGTGAGTGGTGAGTTCATGTATTTATTATGCGATGTCATAATAATTCTGCTCCTTAAATATTGTATTCAATTTCGACGTTGCCGTTGGCATCGCCTGCGTTGGTAAATTTACAGCCTGCGATAGCCTGCGTATTTTGAGCAACAACAGGAGCGAATGAGTCACCAGCAGTCATGGTACCTGCGGCAGTAATCGTGAACGTCACACCGTTGGATGTGTAAGCTGTACCCACTGTCGCATCAGCAAGACGTTTGCCGTTAGGGTCAATCACCGTTACTTTCGATGTACCGCTAGTTGTTTGTAACGTCAGGCTGTAAGTACCCGCCACAGCCGCACCAGTTGCAGAGCCAGCAATAGTGCCTGTACCTGTACCTGTAATCGTGCCGCCAGTGAATACTGCCTCTGCTGCTGCCTCAATACCACCAATAGGCTTGCCACTGGACGCATTAGCAACACGGACATATGCCTGACCATTACGAGCAGGCGTACCAGAGTTATTGATGACGGTCATGTAGCCGCGAGTCATACGGTTGCCGATGCCAGTAGTTGGCGGAACAGCAACACCTAACGGGTCGGACGCATTTGCACCAGTCGTGGGAAATGGACGAACCAAGAAGCCGATAACATTGGCGGCTGTATCGCCTGAAGCGATAGGGCGCAATTTGCCGCTAACTTCTTTACATGGCACACCATAAGCAGTGAACGGATAGCTGCTATCAAAAAAACCAGTGTCAACGTCAGATGTTTGTACGCGAGAGATTGCACCTGCAATCCCTGAAGGCATACGGTATAAAAATGCACTCATGAATATCTCCGAGTTTGCAGGTTAGTGAGTTTTCCAAAAATCTTTGGCGGCTTTGTTAATTTCGGCTGGTGTCGGTGGGCGACGGCCAAAATCCTTGGTGGTGATGCTGTGACGCGCACCGTTTAAATTGTTTTTCGCACGCATCACTTCAGCAACAGCGGTAAATGCCATGCCGAGCTGGTCGCGTGTCATCTTGCTCAACTCTACGCCTTGCAAAAATGGAGTGACTGAGCCTGCATCTTTAGCCATTGCTTGTTGCAAGACTTGACGCTGACAAGCACATAAGCCGTCTTTTGTTTTGACACTTTCGCGATCGAGGCGCGTACCAGGTGCAATGATCTCAGTTTTAGAAACCAAGTCAGCCCACTGGCCATCATCAAGCGTTAACGCATCGGCTGTTTTAGCTGTTGTACCTTTTTCGATGGCTTCGAGGCGTTTACCGAGAGCATTTATTGCGACTAATAACGCAGAGTCGCCCGTCTTAGTCGCCTTCTCAGCTTCTTCGGCCTCATCTTTCGTTTTGGCCTCAGCAGCTTCACGAGCGGCTTTTTCTTCTTCGGTTTCTTCGTCTTTGGTTTCGGCTTTTTCAGCTTCCGCCATCGCTTCATCAATCGCTTTTTGATCTTTAGTCTTTAATGCCGACTTTAGCTTGTCTAACCAGCTCATAGGTTTTTTATCTCCGATAGCGCAGCGTGAGCCACAGCGACCCATCTCAACTAACGCAATGTGATTAACAATAATGTTGCGCTGTTTACCGCGCCCCGCCTCAATTTCCTCGTAGTCAGCGTCGTAACCTAAGCTGACCTCTTCAACACCATCTTTAACGATCTTGTCGATTGCTTGACGCTCGGTAACTAGCAAATCAGCAATCAATAAATCGTTATCGCCGCCTTCGCCACGGCGCAGATTAATCATCGTGCCTTTGGCTAAAACAGAGTAATTGTCAGGATTAACCCAGTCTTTCGGGTGACTAATCGTTACAGGCTTTGCGACACAACTAGCAATCGTGATCTCGCTAAATAGCTCTGTTTCGTCACGCTCAATAACAACAATGCCATTTTTTGCCTTGACGACTGCCGTACCATCATCGTCCATTAACTCGCCTTCGGCATAGACCATATCGCCCGTGCGCGCGATCGGCACATCCTGACAAATCAAAAAGCCTTCGGGGGTTAGCGACCGTTTTAGTCCTAATCGTTGTTTGCTAAAAAATCGCATAATTTACTCAGGTAAGACGGGTTCGGGATAACAGCGACAATTCGGAAAACATCCAGCGTGACCTGTCATTTTGTCTAGCGTAGGAGGCGAATCCCATCGCACAAATTTACCGTTCATGGCCTCGTGACTGTCTCTAACGTCGCTATCGCCACTTGTGCGCCAAATGTAGCCTTCGCTTCCGATATGCGTTGCTCTTGCCTCGGTTAGCTTGGATGACGCACTTGATACCTCTGTGCGCGCAATAGTGTTTGCTTTTCCGATTGATACTTGCGTCGATTGCTTAATCTTTTCTGCAACCTCAGAGGCTCTAATTCCGCCCTCTGTTGCTTCGATTGCCAATTTGTGAACACGTTCAGCAGCGGCCAAAGG
>Ga0209599_10000675_pt1 | contig 20400 bp, 21 predicted proteins | sample Shrwel_input2_FT_FD_187534 | JGI IMG/M metagenome (GOLD analysis project Ga0209599, IMG submission 187534) | Subsurface microbial communities from deep shales in Ohio, USA - Utica-3 well 1 S input2 FT (SPAdes) (version 2) ... | reverse complement strand
ATAAAAAGTATGTCTACTACAAAACTTTGAAAGATCTTATTGACAAATTGCCCGATGAATTTATGAGGGTTCACAATTCGTACATCATAAACCTGAAAAATGTACATCATATTGAAGACAATCATTTGATAATTGAAGAACATAAAATTACCGTTGCAAAAAGTTACAAAGATTGTTTAATAAGTTGCATTGACAAATTATTGCTCTAAATATGAAATTAGACAATCTAAATAAAAATAACCGATGAGTAAATAATTCATTTTTATAATAGAAATTATGTGAGTTGCTTTGTTCAAAAAAATAAGATTATGAGACAATTATTATTTTGCTTAACAATTATCGCAATTATGACAACAAACAAATTAAATGCTCAAAACAAGAATTATGAGAATGACGTACAAACCATTGACGCACTTATGAAAGCAAGTTATGAAGTGGTTTCAGGAGAAAAGGGTGCAAAACGGCAATGGGAAAGAGACAATTATTTACATCACCCAAAAGCACTGTATTCATACTTTGACAGAGAACAGAAAAAACAAGCAACTATGACGTTGCAAGAATTTCATAAACAAACTGATGAAATGGTTTTTGGGACAGCCTTTTACGAGAATGAAGTTAATAGAGAGGTTAGAGTTTTCGGTAATATTGCACACATTTGGAGTACTTACGAAACAAGATTAGAAAAAGACGGAAAAGTTGAAAGAAGAGGAATAAACAGCATTCAATTGATTTTTGAAAATAACCGTTGGTACATTATTTCTTGGACATTTAGTGGCGAAAACGATAAAAATATAATTCCGAAAACATATGACAGAAATTAAAAAACTGCCACTAACAAGGGTTTTATGTCAGGCGGCTGAAGTGCAAAATTCTACTGTAGTTTTTCAATTGAACTTTTTTAATCAAACCAACTTTTGTGCTTCGATTTCCCGCCCAAACGCAAAGCCCCAAAACGTTATGTGTAATATAAACCAAAAATAGAAATGAAAATAAAAAAAGTATTATTTAGCATATTAACCGCTCTTGTTTTAATCATATCAATATTCCTTTATATGAATAGAGATAAATTTGTCTATGTAGGTTCAGTAGATATTATTGAAGTAGATTGCAGCAAAAAAGTTCAAATCTTGAGCGAAGTTTTAGAAAGTGACCAAAGGATAAGAAGATCAAATGACTTCATCAAACTCGCTAAAGAAGATCATAGGAATCAAGAGTTAGTGATTAGCATTATTGAAAAGTGTGGTATGCCAACATTAAAGGAGGTGGGTCAAAAACAAATGGTTGCGGTCTGGTTAGTACTGCAACATAGTGATAAAGAAATCAGAAAAAAATACTTTCCACAAATAGAGAAAGCGGTAAAAAATGGAGATTTATCAAAACAGGAGTATGCATTGATGAAAGATAGGATGTTAATGGACGAAGGAAAACCCCAAATATATGGTTCACAAATAAAAAATGGTAAATTGTATAAATTAGAAAATCCTAAAACTGTGAACGAAAGAAGAAAAGAAATGGGATTGGAACCAATAGAGGATTATTTAAAGAATTTTAATATTCAGTTCAATCCGAATTAAAATACTACACATAACAAGGGTTTGCCAAAAGCAGGACTAAAGTTCTTCGATTGAACATTTGTGTAAGATTCAACAGAAGTATTTCTCTTGAACTTTTGGTTCTTCGAATTCCCGCACTTCGCAAAGCCTTTTTCCGTTAGCTGCAACCCTATGAAAATTCTGCATTAAATGAATAATTGTAAAACAATAAAAATTTTGTACTTAATTGTTTTTAATTTTGTTTTGTTCTACTGCATTTACAAACAAGATTTTTTTTCACCAGAAATTTATGTAATTATATTGAATCTTCTTTTATCATTATCGTGCTTAAATTTTGCAATTATTACTTCCTACAAATCCAAAATATTTGAAAGAAAACAAATTTGGTATATAATATCGGAATGGTTTTTAGGATTTTTGATAATATCATTCTTTACAAAATTCTTTTTTTTAAGGAGTTCAGAAGATCAATTCACATATTGGGTGTCAATATTTTGTGCCTTTTTGTTAGGTGGCTTTTTAACAATATTAAATTATAACAAAACATTTAACAGCAAAACTGACTTAAAAAAAAATTCAATCTATTTAAGTCTACTCTTTTTCTTGTATCCTTTGATTGATTTTTCTTATTACAATTTTGCGTACGACAAAATGCTTTATGAATTTTCCTATTTTGTTACAATAATACCACATATAATCATGGTCTTGACTTGGCAAATTTTTATATCACTAAATCTAAAAAAGGGCTGCAGCTAACAAGGGCTTTGCAATAGTGGGGCGAAACTGCAAAGTTCAACGGTATTTCTTCGATTGAACTTATGTGCTTAAAATCCCCGCCTTCGGCAATACCCAAAACGTTAGTTGTGATTTTATTGAAACACTGTTCCAAACCTCACAGAAAAACAATTTGAACTTTACAGAAAAACAATATCATTAAAGCTGTTTTAATTTTGTCAAATAATTTTAAAATATAATAAAATGGCAAAGACAGTAATTATCACAGGTGGAACAACAGGTATTGGCAAAGCAACAGCTTTACATTTTGCAAAAAATGGATACAATGTTGTTATTACAAGTAGAAATGCGAACAAAGAAACGGAAATTTTGGAAGAATTTAAAAAAGAAGGTGCAGAGGTAACTTTCTTTCCTTTAGACGTAACGCAGGAAGAACAAGTTAAAAACGTAATCGATAAAACGGTTGAAAAATTTGGCAAATTAGATTCTATTGTGAACAATTCAGGAGTTTCTTTAGGGAATGCTTTATTGGCTGATACAGAATCGGACGAACTGAAACAAATGCTGGAAACTAATGTAATGGGTGTTTATTACGGAATGAAACACGCCATTAATGCAATGTTGAAAACAGGTGGCGGAACTATCGTAAACCTTGCTTCCATAGCAGGTTTGAACGGATTAGTAAGCACGGCTCAATACAACGCTTCTAAACACGCCGTTGTTGGTTTAACCAAAGGCGGTGCATTGGATTATGCTACCAAAAATATTCGTATAAATGCAGTTGCACCGGGAGCAATTAAAACCGATATTTTGAAAAATGCAATTGCTTCGGGAACTTATGATGTTTCGGGAATTGAAGCATTGCACCCGATGAAACGTTTAGGTGAACCGGAAGATATTGCAAAAGGAATTTTCTTTTTGGCTTCAGACGAAAATCCTTTTATGACAGGAACTGTATTGAGTATTGACGGTGGTTATAATGCAAAATAATAAAAATAAATAAAGTCCTAAATTGGCTGCCTGAAAAGAGACAGCCGTTTCTATTTAAAAAATAATAAAAATGGATATAATGCAAAACACGATAAATTGGTATAACGGAGAAATATTTGAGGGAAAATTTATCCTCGCATTTGGATTATTTTTAATCTTAACGGCTTCACTATTTTACTTTTTAGGGAATACTCCAGCCGCAAAAGCATTGCTGATTCCAATGTTGGTTATAGGTATATTTTTTTCTATAACAGGTGCAAATATGATTCGTTACAACGGAAAACAAAAGCAAGAAGTTGCGAAAAAATATGAGCAAAACCCAAAAGAATTTATAAATGCCGAAATTAAACGGGTAGATGATTTTCAATATTTATACCCAATGTCTATTGCTATTAGTTTGGCTTGTTTTCTCATAGCCATTGCCTTGCTTTACTTTACACAAAATGTAAATTTAAAAGCAATCGCTATTTCGTTAATCTTATTCGGAATGTCTTTTGCCGTAATCGATTATTTTTCAAAAGAAAGAGCGACAATTTATTATGAACAATTAAAATCATAATTCTGAAATAATGATTGAAGATAGAACCCGAATTAACATTTTATTTTCTTGCACATCGCAAGAGAAAAAAAATTTTGAACCTTTTGTTCAAGACCACGCTTTGGTTTGTATTTTAAATGGAAAAATGATAATTAACGACGGAATAGAAATCTTTCAGTATAACAAAGGCGATATTGGTTTTGTATCAAAAAATCAATTAGTAAAAACCCAAAAAATCCCTCAAGACAATAAACCCTTTATGAGTATCAGCATTTTTTTAGCCAAAGAAACGTTGTATAATTATTCAAAAGAACACCATATTTTACCAAAAGGAAATTATTTAGGAAAACCTAATTTTATATTTCAACCCGACCGATTTTTAAAAGGGTTTTTCGATTCTATGCTTCCTTATTTTGAAAATCAAGAGGCACTCACCAATAATTTAGCGACTATTAAAACTTTTGAGATTATTGAACTTTTGCTTCGGTATACCACAATTCAAAATTTACTTTTCAATTTTGAAGACGATTTTAAAATTGACTTGGAAGCGTATATGAACAAAAATTATATGCACAATATTCCGTTGGCGCAATTTGCAAAACTCACCGGCAGGAGTATTTCAACATTTAAAAGAGACTTCCAGGAAATTTTCAACCAGCCCCCTAACAAATGGCTTATCAAAAAACGATTAGATTTAGCCCACTTTTTAATATCAAAACAAGACAAAAAACCCAATGAAATTTACGACGATGTAGGTTTTATAAATTTTTCACATTTTTCAAGAAGTTTCAAAGCAGAATTTGGAATAAATCCTTCAGAAATAGAAAAAAACCACAGCTAACATCGGTTTTTACAATATTGGGGCGAAACTGCAAAGTTCAACGGTAGTTTTTCATTTCAAATGAGATTTTATTCGTTTAGATTAAAATCTTTTTTTTAATCACATCAATTAGAATAAATTACTTCTATACAAAAATTAATCTCACTCAAAATCAAACACTTAAAAAAATATCTCCCATCATGTTGTAATATTTTACCAATAACTGTTGTCTTATTAATAAAATAATATAAATGAATAAAAAAAATCTGTCTGCTTTTTGCAGTTGCCTCATCAGCTTTTTTATCTGCACAAAGTATTGAAGGAATTATTATCAACACATCTTATCAACCCGCAACTGATACTGAAGATAGAGAAGCAATAACGGATTGGTATTTTATTCTTTCTAAAAAACTAAAGCTGACATAAGAAGTGATTTGAATAAATGGCTTTATGATTTTGACCCCAAATTAAAAAAAGAACGTACTACAAGCATTTTGCAACAGTAGGGCAAAACGGCAAAGTTCAACAGCAGTTCTTCGGTTCAACTTTTGTGCAAAATTTAAGATTTGTGCTTCGATTGCACCACCATCGCAAAGCCCAAAACGTTGGGCGATATTTTGACCAAAAACACTCAAAACAAAGAACGAAAACTTTATGAAAAATAAAATTATTAGTATCATTTTTATATTGAATTTTTTTAATTCTTGCACTGTTTCTAAAAATATTAAAAGCAATCAAACCAATAGTTCTTGGAAAGCTGAGTTTGAAGAATTGAATGGAAAAGAAGAATTGAATTTAACTAAACAAGCAAACTCAACCGTTTATTTAAGTTCAAAATTAATTGCTAATACAGGAAGTTTGAAGCTTTTAGCCAATCAAAAAGAAATACTTAATAGCCAAAAAGTTAATCACACAAAACTTGAGCTTGATAATAATTTGAAAATTCAAATTATAGGACAAAATGCAAATGGCTCATTTTCTTTGGATTATCCCATTTACGAAAACAAAAAAATAAATATTCAATACAATAAAAACATTGAACTTCTTGCATTAGCTAGTTTTCTGATTTATTATGATGATTATGCTTCTATTTCAGATGAACAATCTTTTACTATTGACGGAAAAGATATTAAAGTAAAAGATTTATATGCAATAAATTTGAAAATTGCCAACGAATTCAAATCTCACCTAAATTCAAAAAATCTTCAAGTCATAAAATCCTATTTTGATAAAAAATTCTACGCCCAATATTCAAATTTTCTTTTAAGCATTGATAACTTTCCAAACGCTAAAATTAAAGAAGGAAATAAGTTTTTAAATGAGTTTACTTCAATACAAGATGCTGAAAATTTCATTAATGCGTTTAATAACTTTTTTACAGAAATTAAATTTAATGACTTTCTTGAAAAATACCAACCCTATTATGAAAGAATAATTTTTGAAGTCTCTCAAAATATTCCTAAAGATAATTTTATTACCGAAATGGAACATTATTATGGAAAAAAAGTTGCTCATTACAATTTATATCCAAGTCTAACACTTGGTTTTAGCCAAGGATTTGCAGTGGGTAATGAAAATATGATAGGAAATATTTTTGCTTGTTTTTCTAAACCAGAAAAAATTAACAATCCAAAAGATTTAGAATTAGGTTTTAATAACGAAAAAGCTCTACGTACAGTTTGTGTTCACGAATTTGGACACTCATTTGTAAATCCAGCAATTGACAAAGTTGACTCAAAAATTATAGATCATAAAAAATATCTCTTTGAACCCATCAAAGACAAAATGAGCCAACAAGCATACAATGATTGGAAAATATGTCTTTATGAACATTTTGTAAGAGCCAATGAAGTAATAATAGCTAAGTTATTGAATGACAACAAAAAATCAAATGAAATTTTAAAAGATAATTATGAGAAAAGGTCATTTATATATCTACCACAAATTATTGAGAAGTTAGAATTTTGGTATTACAACGAATACTTTGAAAAATCGTATGATGATAAAGTGAAAGAAATAATTAATGAAATGGAATAAAAATATCGCCTTAAAACAGTTTATCAAAATGGCAGGTTTGGTGCTAAATTGAACGTTTGGCTTTCAAATGAAGTTTAATGCTTCAAAGTCTGCCACTTCGCCAAGCTGCCAAACGTTAGCAGAAATTATAGAACCACACGACAACAAATGAGAAAAATTATATCGACACTAATTATTTTGACATTTTTCAACAATGCAAATGCTCAAAAAATATTCACTTCTGACATCAATAATTTTTGGACTGCGTATGACAGTATTCAAAAAGTAAATAGCAATAAAAGCGAAATTCTTGAAAGCCTCTTTTTGAGTAAAAAAACGCAAGGACTAAATGCGTTTATGCAAATTAAAAAATTTGACAAAGACGACTATTTAACTGCATTTGAAAAATATCCTAAATTTTGGAACTCAATCAGACCAAACACTTTGATTGATGAAAAAAAAATAAAGACAATAAACAAAGCTTTGACAAAATTGAAAAAGCTTTATCCGAATGATTCAAAAGGAAATATTTATTATACAATTGGAACGCTAAAATCTGGAGGAACAACAAATAATGAAGATTTGCTTTTAGGAATTGAAAAAATTGTAGGAAATGAAAACACAATAGTTTCGGAATTTGAAAATGAAAATCTTCAAAAAATGTTTCAATTTTCAAAGACAACAACAATTGAACAAGTTACAATTCACGAATTTGTTCATACTTTTCAGAAAGACGGAGAAATTAATGTTTTGTCAAAAGCAATTAAAGAAGGTTCTTGTGATTTTATTGCGGAATTAACTTTAAACAAAAAATTCAATTCACATTATATTGATTATGGGTTTAAAAATTACGAGCAAATAAAATTGCAATTTAAGTCCGAAATGTTTAGTCAAAACTTCGGAAATTGGTTTTATAACAGTGATGTAAGTAAAAATCCAGATTTAGGATATTTTGTAGGCTATGTAATTTCTAAAAAATATTATGAAAAAGCTCAAGATAAAAATAAAGCAATAAAAGACATTATTGAATTAGATTTTAATAATGAATTTGATGTTTTACAATTATTGGAAACATCAAAATATTTTGACGAAAAAATAAATGTTGAGCAAATAAAATCAACGTATAAAGAAAATCAACCTAAGGTTTTAAAAATATTAGAATTTGAAAACGGACATCAGAACGTAAAATCAGACATAAAACAAGTTCAAATTGTATTCTCAAAACCAATGAATGACAATGTTTCGATTAACTTTTCAAAATTTGGAAAAGAGCATTTTCCTCTTAAAAGTATAATTGGCCTGGACGAAACTAAAACCATTCTAACACTTGAAACAATTGATTTGAAAGCAGACACAGAATATGATTTCTATATAACCGACAGAGGAACAAAATCAAAAGACGGATTTCCCTTTGTGGAACAAGAATATAAAATAACATTTAAAACTGAAAAAAAATAACTTCTGCTTACAGCTGTTTGGCAAAATGGCGAATTTAGTGCAAAATTCAACGGCAGTTCCATCTGTGCAACTTTTTTACAAAACTGAACATTTGGGCTTTGATTTCCCCGCTATTACTAAGCCGTTTCCCGTTAGCGGTCAGCTTAAAAACGACACTACTAAAGAAATTGAAAGAAATTGAAAATTTAGAAACGGAAAGAACGATAATGCGTAAACTGACAACAGAAGACGCAAAAGATTTCTATACCCTAAATCTAGACCAAGAAGTATTAAAATATACAGGAGACAAACCTTTTGAGAACATACAAGCTTCAATTGACTTTCTAACTAACTACGACCAATATGAAAAATATGGAGTTGGACGACTTGCTGTTATTGACAAAACATCTTTAAAATTTTTGGGTTGGTGCGGGCTAAAATATAGTCAAGATAAAAATGAATATGATATTGGATTTAGATTTAACAGAAACTATTGGAATAAAGGCTATGCTACTGAAACGTCAAAAAAGTGTATTGCCTTTGGTTTTAATGAATTGAGAATTGAAAAAGTAGTTGGGCGAGCAATGAAAGATAACATTGGTTCAATAAAAGTTCTTGAAAAAATTGGTATGACATTTAAAGAAAATTTTAACTTTAAAGGAAGTGAAGGTGTAATTTACGAACTAACAAATAATAAATAAAAAGCCGAACGCACAACATTGGTTTGGCAATATGTCGGCTGAAGTACTTCTACAATACTTTTGTGCAAGGTTCAACAGTGGTAATTCTATTGAACTTTTGTGCTAAAAATCCACCACATAACCAAGCCTAAAATTAGCTGTAATACTAAAAAAACATAATCATAGGAATAAGCGGTGAATTATTAGCTCTTGTGCAATTTATTTTAATTGTACTAATATTGTGCTGTTTGTTTTGGCTAGCAGTTTCTATTTTATCTTTCCAGATGATTTTCAGATCATTAGTTTTTTATTGCAATCCAAAATTGCTAATTTTATCAAAACTTTTTCTCTAAATAAGTTTAAACAACTTCAATGTAATGATATTGTTTGAATGAATATCTGTTAGGCTTACTTGGATAATTTATTTTTACTTTTTAAATACTTTTACTTGGTTTTTATTTTTTGCAGTGTAGATGCAGTGCTATTAGTCTTCACTAAGTTTTGATTTTTTTTTAGTTTGCAAATCTAAATAATTTAAAATGATTAAAAAATTTCTAACCCTCTGTATTTTACAGTTAGCAGTTTTTGGCTTCTCTCAAAACATGAGACCTGTAGCCCAAAAAGTCTCGGAATACCATACCGAAAAGAAGAACTTTGAAAAGTTCGATTTGTTCACCATTAACAAAAATTCAGAAAAACTTGCTGAATACAAAAGAGCGGCAACCGATATTTCTGTGCTGAATATCGATTCTAAACAGCTCAAAAAGTTAGTTTACGAAAAACCTGAATATCTTGAAATTTCTTTTCCTTTCGATGGTAAGATAATTACTTTGGAATTGTATAAAAATCAGATATTTACAAGCGATTTTAAAGTGACTACCAACAAAGGCGAAATCGTAGATTATACACCCGGAGCGTATTATCAGGGAATTGTAAAAGGAGACAATCAATCCGTGGTCGCGTTCAGCTTTTTTGAAGATGATGTGGTAGGAGTAGCTTCCACCCCCGAACTGGGAAATGTAATTCTCGGAAAAGTTAAAAATTCTACAGACTTTGTAAGCTATTCAGATTCAAAACTTACAGGATTAAATCCTTTTGTCTGCGGCGTGGATGAATTAACGGATAATCACAATCAAAAAATATCTTTCGATCCGGATGCAAAGAAAACAACAGGAAAGATCATGACGCAAAACTGTGTAAGGATTTATTACGAAGTTTGTTACACACCTTACACAAACAACGGATCTAATACAACCACCACAGCAAATTGGTTAACCGCAATTCATAACAATATCTCAACGCTTTACAGCAATGATGATATCAAAATCGCTTTAAACGAAATTTACGTATGGACAACGGCAGATCCTTACACCGGAACACCGAATGCAAATCTGGCAAGTTTCAGAACCAACCGACAGACTTTTAACGGAGATCTGGCTCATTTGGTCAATCAGCCTTCTACAACAAGCGTAGCTTACATCAATTCTCTTTGTACAACGAGCAGACACGCGTATTCCGGAGCTTCACAGACTTACAATAATGTTCCTGTCTATTCCTGGACCATCGAAGCGATGACTCACGAAATGGGACACAGTTTAGGTTCGCCTCACACTCATGCGTGTGCGTGGAACGGAAATTCAACAGCAATCGACGGTTGTGGACCTGCTGCGGGATCAAATGAAGGATGTACAGGTCCTATTCCTTCTTCTACTGTTAAAGGAACCATCATGAGTTACTGTCATTTGGTTTCCGGAGTAGGAATTAATTTTGCGAATGGTTTCGGTCCTCAACCGGCAGCTTTAATCAGAAATACAGTAGAATCCAAACCTTGTTTAGGAATGAATTGTATAACGAATTGTTCCACAACGGTTACATCATTGTCTGTCTCCAATATCACACAGACCTCGGCAAATGCATCATTAACTGATACTACATTTTCTTCATGGAAATACAGACTTACAAAATATGATGGAACTGTTGTTTCCACTGGGACATCGTCTACGCAGTCTTTTAATATAACAAATCTTCAGCCGGCAACATATTATCTATTATCAGTTGGAACAGATTGTTCTGCAGGTTATCAAAGAACACAAATGTTTTTAACAGATGGGGATTGGTGCAACGGAGCGCAGTTTACCGATACAGGAGGAACAACTTCCAACTACGGAGCCAGCCAGACCATCGTGAAAACCTTTTACCCAAGTTCAGGAGTTTTAAAGATGAATTTTACAGAGTTTGGTCTTGAACAGAATTATGATTTTATGTATATTTATAACGGCCCTTCTACAAGTTCTCCTTTGTTTGCGAATGGAAATGGTTTAACAGGAACTGCTTTACCCGGAACGTTTACATCTACCCATCCTTCCGGTGCAATTACGGTAAGATTTGTGTCCGATCCTGCAGTAAATGATATTGGTTGGAAAGCGAATTTCTCCTGTGTGGTTTTAGCGGTGGAAGATATAAATACGAAAGATAATGCTGTCAATATTTACCCGAATCCGGCAAGAAACATCATTACAATTTCTTCAAAAGATGCTTTAAAATCATTCAAAATTTATGATGAAGCAGGAAGATTAATAAAATCTGAATCTTCATTAAAAGGTAATAAACATGACGTTACTATTTCTTCCATGCAGACAGGAAACTATGTGGTAACGGTAGAAACAGAAAAACAGAAAATTACCAAAAAGCTGATTAAGCAGTAATTTTAAGTTTGTATATTCTTTAATAATAAACTGCGGACAGACAGTTTTTAAACATAGTGTAAAAAAAGCCTGAAAAATCAGGCTTTTTTTGTATGAAATTGTTTAAACTTTTAATTAGTCTTAATGAAAATCATATTGCTGTTTTTCGCAGATTTCCTGCTTTGACACCCTGTTGATTCTCCGCCCATTCTGCACCGATTTTGGCTTTCGTCGAGTTGAACACACGACATATCCAACAATCTCTTGTTACGATTCATAAAGATGAACCCAAATATTTCTAAAACTGCCGTCTTTGCTCCATTTATTAAAAAAATAGTACACATTTTGCCAACTTATTTTTTCTTCCCCGAAATTAATCTTTTATCGAAATTTCCCGCCATTGGCAACCGGTTTTCAGCCTTTTTATAATGGTTTTAATTATTTTTACCAGATCAAATTTCGTAGAAAATCCTCTTTCCTTTGCTTAAATGAGGTAAAATTCATTTCTCTATTTTATCTTTGCTGATAATTTCCAGATTATTAGTCTTTTAATTTGCAATCCAAAATTGCTAATTTTCTCGGAACTTTTTTTTTCTAAATAAGTTTAAACAACTTCATTAAAATAAAATTACTTCTATACAGAAATTAATCTCACTTAAAATCAAACATTTAAAAAATATTTCCCACCATGTTGTAATATTTTACCAATGACTGTTGTCTTATTAGTAAAATAATATAAATGAATAAAAAAATCTGTCTGCTTTTTGCAGTTGCCTCATCAGCTTTTTTATCTGCACAAAGTATAGAAGGAACTATTACCAACACATCTCATCAACCCGCAACTGATACAGAAGTTCTTGTCACCAAAGAAAACTCAAAATATTCTGCGATTACCGATGAAAAAGGAAAATTTAAAATTCTACTAAAAGAAGATGGAAATTACGTTTTACAAATCATAAAAGACGGAATTACGACCAATACAGAAAACATTACCGTAAAAGGAAATCTCCTGAAAAATATTGAAATAAAAGAAGAAAAAACAACTGCCGAACAGAAAATAGAAGGCGTTACATTAACAGCAAAGAAAAAACTCTTTGAAAGAAAAGTTGATCGTTTGGTTTTTAATGTAGAAAATTCTGTGGCTTCACAAGGGATAGATGCCGTGGAAGCTCTGGCTAAAACTCCGATGGTGCGTGCGACCGACGATGCCATTTCTATCGCAGGAAAAAGCAATGTTGCTATTATGGTGAATGACAGGTTGCTGAATTTATCCGGTCAGGAAATGATTAACTATCTTAAAACTTTACGTTCAGACGACATTGCCAAGATCGAAGTCATCACTACTCCACCGGCAAAATACGAAGCGGAAGGAAAAAGTGGACTGATCAATATTGTTTTAAAAAAGAATACAAGTCTCGGCTGGAACGGATCTTTACAAACCTCCGGAAGTTATTACTGGAACCGACCTGCAGTTTCCACCAGAAGCGGAGCAAGTTTCAATTATCAGGGTAAAAAACTATCTATAACCACCAATCTTTCTCTTGGTGACAACTATTGGGAACAAAAAACCTACAATTATCTTACAGGAAAAGGAAATTCAGACTATTGGAATACCGACAGCAAAACCACTAACAATTACAGATACAAAGGCGGAAATATAAAAGGAGAATACAAAATCAATGAAAAAAATCTTGTTGGGATCAATTACAATTATTCCTACAGCAATCCGATAGAAAAGGCACAGAACTATACACAAAGGCAGACCAATCAGATTAAACAGAATTTTTACTCGGATTCAGATAACAGAAACATCAGAAAAGTACATAATGCAACGGCTTTTTATGATGTAAAGCTCGACACTTTGGGCAGCAAACTGAGTCTTTCGGCAAATGTAATGCTTAATGATGCCAATGCGAAAAACTCATACAATACAATCACTGATGTTACTACTTCATCTTTTGTAAACCCTATCAATAAATACAGAATCTATTCCGGACAGGCAGATCTCGAGAAGAATTTTTCAAAAATAAAAACTGAAGCCGGACTAAAATACACCACCATAAAAAACGATTCTTATTTCAATTTTTTTGATACTGAAAACGGTCAGAATATCAGAAATACTGTACGAAGCAACGATTTTTTCTATAACGAACAAAACTACGCAGCTTATGCTTCAACTAGTTTCAAAATCAACGAAAAATGGGATGCAAAAGCAGGTTTACGATATGAATACACCAATCTTGAAGGCATTTCCGTTAATGATAATATCACGACAAACATACAATATGGGAAGTTTTTTCCTACCGCTTATTTAAGTTATAAAGCCAATGACAACAATACATTTTCCGTCAATTATTCACGAAGAATCAGCAGACCTTATTTTGGAAATCTGAATCCGTTTAAATACATTATTTCAGAGTTTGAATACAGTACAGGAAATCCTTATCTTTTACCATCTTTTTCGGATAATATTGAATTTGGATATGTTCTAAAAAACAATTTCAATATTACAGCTTATTACAATTACAACAAAGACAATTCAGACCGAATTCAGATTGTTGAAGGTTCTCAGAAATACAGCATTGTAAAGAATTTCTACAATGAAGATCAGGCAGGAATTAATATTTCCTACAATTACACCAAACTGAAATGGCTGGAATCTAATATTTTTGTGAATGGTTTCTATGCAAAATCGAAATCTTATGATGCCAATGCTGTTGCAGCACCTGCAGGATACGGAGCCAATTTTAATTTTGACAATAATTTCTTTCTCAACAAAGAAAAAACAGTAACGTTGATGCTCGGATTTTGGAGCAACATCCCAAACAGAAGCGGAAACACTTATTTTTATGGTAATTTCTCAGCATATTCTGGCGTGAAACTTAATCTGATGCAAAAAAATCTGATGATTAATCTTTATGTAAATGATATATTGAATACCAATCGTTCAAAAGGTGTAGAATATTATCCTAATTACGATGTGGAATATTATTACAAAGGGATTACCAGAAACGTTTATCTATCTGTAACCTATAAATTCGGAAACAACGATATAAAAGGAGCTACCAAACAGGTAAAATTTGAAGAATCCAGCAGAGCCGGTGGAAATTAGAAATTAAAAAGCTGTTTCAGATAATTGAAACAGCTTTTCATTTTATTTAATAATTTCTCCTTTATAATATTTTTCCAGAAAGAAACCCAAATCCGCACGATAACCGATTCCTGAAGCTTCAAATTTCCAACTTCCGTTTTTCTTGTATAATCTCCCGAATTCTATTCCTGTTTCTATTGAAAAATCTTCGTCAAGTTCGTATTTTGCAATTTCCTGATTGTTATTCTGATCAACAATCCGTATGTAAGAATTTCTTACTTGTCCGAAGTTTTGTCTTCTTCTTTCAAAATCTTCAATCGTTACTACAAAAAGAATTTCTTCAACTCTCTGATCTACTTTTTCAAGATCAATCATAATTGCCTCATCATCGTCACCATCACTGTTTTTACCACTCGGATCGTCACCGGTATGCGTTAATGCGCCATCAGGAGAATTCAGATTATTGTAAAAGACAAAATATTCTTCGCTTACCAATTTTCTTTGAGCATCAATCATAATGGCTGAAGCATCAAGATCAAAATCATAACCCGTTCCTTCATTGGGATCCCAGCCAAGACCGATGGTCATTTTTGTAAGTCCGATATCTATTCTTTGTCCTTTCTGTAAGTTGATTGCCATGTTCTATAACTTTATGCCTAAGATAGTTTTGATTTGTCAAATTTCCAAATTATCAACTTAAAAAAACATTAAAAAGCCCGATCAAAAAAAGATCAGGCAATATACTTTAATTTAGAATTTAAATTTTAAACAGATTTCATATCTGTCTCTGCAGCAAGTTTATTTCTTGCTTTAGCCAACATTGGAATTGAAAGCAATCCTGTTGTCAGCATAATTACAATTTGTAAAGGAAGTGAGATAAAAGAATAAGTTAAACCCATTTCACCGCCAAACTCTGCACTTTTTCCCATAGAGAGAAACAATGCCATAAATCCGTATTTCATCGCGAGATTAAAAGCTCCGATTCCGCCACTTGCAGGAACGATCATTCCTAAAGTACCGACAACGATAATGAAAAATCCATCGGCTATGGTAAAATCTGAAGTTTCCGGCAATGCAAAACAAACAAGATAAGCAGCCATATAATAGCAAATCCAGATTCCTAAAGTGTACAAAATGAATTTTACTTTTTGTTTTAATTTAAATATTGAGGTTAAACCCTGAATGATACCATCAATAAAACCAATAATTTTATCCAGTACCGGAACTTTAGAAAGTTTCTTCTTAAAAACAAAAAACAGAATTGCACTTAAAGCCAAAATGCTAATAATTAAAATAACTTTATTCGGATTGATATTGATTCCTGAATTCTGATAAAAAGACAGAATGACATCATACTTAAAGATTAAAGTCAATCCCAGAAATCCCATCATACAAACCAAATCTACTACTCTTTCCAAAATAATAGTTCCGAAAGATTTATCTACAGGTACTTTTTCTACACCATATAAAGCGGTTGCACGAGCCACTTCTCCACTTCGGGGAATTGTTAAATTCATCAGATACCCGAAAGAAATCGTCCAGAATGCATTTGAATTAGAAATATGGTGTCCCATCGGTTCCAGCAATAAATTCCAGCGAACCGCTCTGAACCAATATGCCAAAACACCGAAAACTGCTGCAAAGACAACCCACATATAATTAGCTTTTGCTAAAGATTTCTTCACAATATCAAAATCAAAATCTCTGAGAGCAAGCCACAGAAAAAAGCCTGCAAACACAAGCGAAATGATAATGGTAAGAATTGATTTTAAAGGATTGGTTGATTTTTTTTCCATGAATTACGTAAGAAGGTTGGTTTTCTCATCCGGGAAAACAATTTTCGGCTGAAAATCTTTAGCTTCTTCAGGAGTCATTTGAGCATAAGCAATGATGATGATAATATCGTCTCTCTGCACTTTTCTTGCAGCAGGACCATTAAGACATACTTCTCCGGATTTTCTTTTTCCTTTGATCACATACGTGTCGAAACGTTCTCCGTTGTTAACGTTGACAATATAAACTCTCTCTCCCACAACCAAACCGGCTGCTTCAATAAGTTCTTCGTCAATCGTTATACTTCCTATATAATTAAGGTCTGAAGCGGTTACTCTTACCCTGTGAATCTTAGATTTAAATACTTCTATTAACATAATGCAAATTTATTAATAATATTTAATAAAATGACGGTAAAGTAAATTTTAGAACTACCACACTTCCAGACATTTATTCTAAACAAAGTAATATATTTTGTATCCGCTTACACATTTTACAACGAAAATGTGAAAACAATCAAAACTAAGCACAGAATTTAGGATTTAATAAAAATAAAATTTAATTGTCATTTTTTCAGAAACCTAATACAGATAAGCAGTTGGCATGATTTTAGTATCTGGAAACGTAGATTTTTCGTAAAAACTCAGATTATGATATTTTGATTGATTTATGGTTAAAATAAAAAATAATTATAAGTTTTTATAAAAAATTTGCACAATTTGAAAATTGTTTTATATTTGCTACAATTACTAACTAACTTTTAATATAAAAATTATGAACAAGTCTGAATTAATCGACGCAATTGCAAAAGATGCAGGAATTACTAAAGTTGCAGCAAAGGCTGCTCTGGAATCTTTTATTTCTAACGTTTCAAACACTTTAAAGGAAAAAGACGGAAAAGTTTCTTTAGTGGGATTCGGTACTTTCTCTGTATCTGAAAGAGCTGCAAGACAAGGTATAAACCCAGCAACTAAAAAGCCGATCAAAATTGCTGCTAAAAAAGTAGCTAAATTTAAAGCGGGAGCTGATTTGGCAACTGCTGTTTCAGGTGTTAAGAAAAAATAATCAATCCGATTATAAAAATGGAAACCTCATCAAAAGATGAGGTTTTTTATTTCAAAAAAAATTAAGGAGCAAGTCTGGATATTTCCCAATCTACATCTTTCAATGTGTAGATTATTCTGTCGTGCAGTCGATTGGGTCTTCCCTGCCAAAATTCTATTTCGTAAGGTTTCGCAATATAACCACCCCAATTTTCAGGTCTCGGAACTTCAGAATTTACAAACTGAGCTTCCAGTTCCTTTAATTTTACTTCTAAAAACTCTCTATTAGGAATCACCTTGCTTTGTGGGGAAACTACCGCACCAAGCTGACTTCCTTTGGGACGGGAATGAAAATAGCCATCACTCAGATTTTCAGCAATTTTTTCCACATCAGCTTTTATAATAATCTGTCTTTCTAAACCGGGCCAAAAAAAATGAAGACAGGCTTTATGTGTTTTGTCTATAGCTTTTCCTTTTCTGCTTTCATAATTGGTGTAAAAAATAAAACCTTCATACGTATATTCTTTCAGCAAAACCATTCTTATTCTGGGACAGCCATCATATTCAACAGTAGAAATCGCCATTGCATTTGCCTCAGAAACCGTAGGATTTGATGATGCATCCAAAAACCAATCTCTAAATTGTTCTATCGGGTTTTCTTTAATCTCACTTTCAATAAGTTGAGATTTTTCATAGACTTTTCTCTTATCATGAAGGTTTTCCATAAATAATTTTTATTAAATTTGAGTATGAATTACTCATACAAAGGTAAAATATTAATTTCCACACCCGATATTTCCGGAGATATTTTTTCCAGATCAGTAGTTCTTATTATAGAACATGATGAAAATGGTGCTTTAGGTCTCATCCTGAATAAAAAAAATTCTAAAATGAGTAGCAGATTCAGGAATTTCTTTGATTTTAAAATAGAAGTTTATGATGGCGGACCTGTAGAAAATGAAAAAGTTTTTTTGATCGTTAAAGGAAAGAAAATTTCAGAATCTTATACAGAAATCAACAACGAATTTTATGTAACTGAAGATATAGAATCGGTGATTAATTCGGTTTTAAACAAAGAAATAAGCATTGATGATGTGAAAATCTTTTCAGGATATTCCGGATGGGGAGCATTACAGCTGGATGGCGAAATCAACCGCAAACTCTGGACAGTCGTAGATGTTTACAATCTGGATTACACCCTTCCAAATGATCAAACCTTATGGAAATCGATCATGCAAAATCTCGGTGGAGAATATCTTTTGTGGGCAAATGCGCCTGAAGATATTTCACTAAACTAATCATTACTTCACAAAGAAACGATTTACATTTAACAAACTTTTAGTATTCATTACATAATTTTTAACATACTTTTTACGTTCTTTGATAAACTAAAAAAACAAGACTGTGAACGTTAGAAAATTACTTATCGTACCCCTATTTGCTGTCGCTTTTTTATCATTTAAACCAATTGATAAAAAAATTATCGTAATAGATGCAGGTCATGGCGGACAAGATAAGGGAGCAACATTTGAAAAGGCTTCTGAAAAGCAAATCGTTCTGGATATTGCTTCAAAAATTAAAGAAATAAATAATTCTCAAAGTAATTATGAAGTTGTTTTAACTAGAGATGATGACTCTTACCCAAGTCTTACTGAAAGAACTGATAAAATAAACAGCCTGAATCCTGAAATGGTAATTTCGCTTCACGTGAATAGAACTCCAGAAAGCGAAACCTCTAAAAACGGTCACGAAATATATATCAAGAATTCTGACGCTTCAAAAAACATAGCGGATAAAATTTCTAAAAAATTAGGAAATTGCAGTATTTCAGAAAAAAATCTTCATATTTTAAGAGAATCCAAAGCTCCTGCTGTATTGGTAGAATTAGGATTTATCAATAATACCGAAGATCGTAAATATATAACAAGCCAAAAAGGGCAAAAAGAAATCGCACAGAAATTTGTCGAATTTTTCAACGAACAATAAATAGAAAATACACTTTCTGATTGTATCAGAATAAAACCCGGTAAAGGACGTCATTGTTGTTTACCGGGTTTGTCAATTTAATTCGGGAAGCTGTTTTTCCAGCCTTCTACCAACTCTGAAAAACGGGCGTTTTCAAATGTTTTATTTCTGATTTTCTTTATAGAAAATATTCCTTTTTCGTCTGAAATCATCAGAATTTCTTCGGCTTTTTGAGATTCAAACGCAATAATTTCATGTTCCTGAATATCGGCAAGATTGTTTTTATGCAAGAATGTTACAAAATTTTCCAGCAGCGGAGAAATGTAAGCTCCTTCAGAATGCTTTGGAACTTTAATAACATTACCTTCCAGAAATAAAAGATTTCCGGAAATAGAACGAGCAATTCTTTTATTAGGGTTCAAAAGAATTACATCATCCAAATCATTTTCCTGTGCATAAATTCCTGCATAAATATTTTCCGGACTGTGAACTCTTATATTGCTCAGAAGATTATTATTAACGTTGATTTCCTTAATCAAATCTAATTCTAAAGATCTTTCGTTAATCGCCAAAACATCATTCATTTCAGTAACTTCAAAGAAATACGAAACGGTAGATTTTGATAAGGTAACTCCGTCAGAATTTCTGTACACCAAGAAATTAATGATTCCGTTTTTTACTTCTCCTCCGTTGATTACTTTTTCCTTAAAAAGTGTCTGAAAAAATTCCAGAGTATACGTTAAAGGGATATTCATTCTCATTTTTCTCATTGATGCCATTAGAAAGAAATAGCATTCTTCATCCATGATTAATTGAGAGTTTCTTACAAAAAATGAAACCTTTACCGCATCTCCCAAAAGAAATGCTCTGTTTTTTAGTTCGAGTTCTTCTGATGTAAAATATGTATTTTCCAAAGTATGATAATTTATAAAAAAATAATGAACGATAAATCGTTCATCAGTTTTACCATTAAATGAGTACCTCTAACTAAGCAGCACCTAATTTTATTCTAAGATTTTCTATCAGATTTTCCCAGTACAAAGCATTCTCTTCTTCGTCACCTTCTTCACAAAAA